>ENA-UOWE01000736-UOWE01000736.1-activated-sludge-metagenome-genome-assembly--contig:-NODE-736-length-44724-cov-6.925474_pt1 | contig 44724 bp, 48 predicted proteins | sample MGYA00249841_ERZ761562 | MGnify/ENA primary metagenome ERZ761562 (study PRJEB28883, sample SAMN05720200) | activated sludge metagenome | isolation source: Anaerobic digester | place: Japan...
GCACCACGCCGGCTCGCATCCGGTCGCCCAGCTCGTGCGCCGCGGCCAACAGGTAGGGCCCACCGCCGGAAAGACCGACCACCGCGAACTCGTCGGCGTCGAGGTGATCGGCGACCTGGCGGAGGTCGGCGGCGAACTCCACGATCTGCTCGTAGACGTGCGGCGTCGAGTCACCCGTTCCGGGTCGCTCCACCGTCACGATGCGCAACCCGCGCTCGACCGCGAGGGTCCCGGCGTCGTGGGGCAGCTGCGAGCGGGCGCCCGGCGTGCCGTGGAACCAGAACACGGTGTCGCCCTCGGGGTCACCGAAGATGGCCCAGCCGAGCTCGCGGCCATCGTGCAACGTGGTCGTCCCGTCGCGGTGCGCTTGCAGTGGTGCAGTCATGGACCGACGATTTTCCACCCGTCGTCGGCGCGGTGTCGAGTCCGTGGGGCACGTCGGGGTGATCGACCCAGCCGGAATCGGATCGTGGGGTGGTGGGGAACACCACTACCGTACGGGCCATGTTGCGACTCTTCGACACCGCCGCGGGCGCCGTTCGCCCGTTCGAACCCCGAGTTCCCGGGCAGGTGTCGATGTACGTCTGTGGTCCCACCGTGTACGGCCCACCCCACCTGGGTCACGGTCGCTTCTCGCTCGTGTTCGACGTGCTCCGTCGCTATTTCGAATGGTCGGGGCTCGAGGTCACCTACGTCTCGAACATCACCGACATCGACGACAAGATCATCGAGCGGGCCAACAGCGAGGGTCGTCCGTGGCAGGAGATCACCGAGAAGTGCGAGGCGGTCTGGTACCGGGCGATGGACGCCATCGGCGTGAAGCGGCCCACCCACGACCCGCACGCAACCGCCTACGTGACCCAGATGGTCGATCTGATCTCGCGGCTCATCGAGAAGGGCGCCGCCTACGAGACCTCCGACGGGGTGTACTTCCGGCCGCGGCAGGTGGCCGACTACGGATTGCTCGCCCGGCAGGACATCGATTCCCTGCAGGTGGGTGCCCGCGTCGACGTCGTCGACGAGAAGGAGACGCCGATCGACTTCGCGCTCTGGAAGAAGGCCAAGCCGGGTGAGCCGTCGTGGCCGTCACCATGGGGCGACGGCCGTCCGGGGTGGCACACCGAGTGTGTGGTGATGTCGCTCGACCTCCTGGGCGAGGGCTTCGACCTCCACGGCGGTGGCCAGGACCTCTGCTTCCCCCACCACGAGAACGAGCGGGCCCAGGCGGTCGCCGACGGCAAGGACTTCGCCCATCACTGGGTGCACAACGGCTTCGTCGAGGTCGGCGGCGAGAAGATGTCCAAGTCGCTGGGCAACTTCACGAACCTGCTCGATCTCATCGATCGCTACGACCCCCGGGCCTACCGGCTGTTGTGCCTCCAGGCGCACTACCGGTCGCCGATCGACGTGAACGAGAAGAACTCGGCGCAGGCCTCGGCCGCGCTCGAGCGGTACGACGCGCTCGCCCGACGCGTCACCGACCTCGGCCACGGCGTGGCGCCCGATCCCGTGATCATCGGCCGGTTCCGCGATCGTATGGACGACGATCTCAACACCGGCGGGGCGTTGGCGATCGTGGCGGAGACCGTCACCCAGATCAACCGGTCCCTCGACATCGACGACTTCGCCGGTGCGGAGCCGCTGGTCGCGGCGTTCCGATCGATGTTGAGCGCCGTCGGCCTCACGGTGAACGACGAGGTTGCGGCCGTCGCCGACGAGGCCGCCGACCTGTGCCGCCAGCGTGACGACGCCCGCGCTGCCAAGGAGTGGGGTCGCGCCGACGCGCTCCGTGGTGAACTCGAGGCCATGGGGTACGTCGTCGAGGACACCGCGACCGGCACCCAGGTCCGGCGGGCCTGATCCGATGCGGCGTCTGACGGCGGTGGTCATGGCGCTCACCGTCGTTGCGCTCGGTTGCTCGGGCGAGGACGACTCGGGGAGTGCCGGCGGCGCACTGTCGTCGAGTCGACGCGACGGCACGACGTCGACATCGAGCACGACCGTGGCACCACCGGCGCCGCGGTCCACGGTGGTGATCGCCCACCGGGGCGCGTCGGCCTACGCGCCCGAGCACACGTTCGCGTCCTACGACCTGGCCCTCGAGCAGGGCGCCGACTACATCGAGCAGGACCTGCAGATGACGGCGGACGGCCAGCTGGTCGTGCTGCACGACCCGATCCTCGACCGCACGGCACGCGGCCCTGCCGACGCGTGCACGGGGCCGGTCGCGTCGAAGACGCTCGCGCAGCTGTCCGCGTGCGACGTGGGCTCCTGGTTCAACGAGGCCCACCCCGATCGTGCCGATCCGGCGTTCGCCCAGCTCCGGATCCCGACGCTGCGCGAGGTGCTCGAGCGCTACGCCGGCCGCGCACGGTTCTACATCGAGACCAAGTCACCCGAGGCCCAGCCGGGCATGGAGCAGGCGCTGCTCGACGTGCTCGACGAGGTCGGCCCGCCGGCGGACGGCACCTCCGCCGCCGGCGAGCGATCCGTGATCATCCAGTCCTTCAGCGCCGAGAGCCTGCGGCTCGTCCACTCGCTGCGTCCCGAGTTGCCACTCGTCCTGCTCCTCGTGACCAGCGGCGAGCCGCTGGACCCGGCGATCCTCGACGGGGTCGGCGACTACGCCGTGGGGGTCGGACCGTCGAGCGGCAACGTCGACGAGGCGCTCGTCGACGCAGCCCACTCGCAGTGTCTCGACGTTCACCCGTACACCGTCGACGACCCGGCAGAGATGACCCGGCTGATCGCTGCCGGTGTCGACGGCCTGTTCACCAACGCTCCCGACGTGCTGCGGCCGTTGGTGGCCGCCCTCCCGGGCGGTCGTGACGCCTGCGGCTGAACGCCCGAGCGGTCAGCGGCCGGTCAGCGCCCGGAGTCGCTGTCGGATTCCCAGACGATGACCTCGGCGTCGCCGACGCCGGTGACGTCCACGGCCCCGGCTGCCGTCAGGCGGGCGGCGTCGCCTTCGACGAGGGTGTCGCCGCCGAGCGAGACCGAGCCGCGGGCAACGAAGAGGTGCACGTAGGGGGCATCGGGCAGGGCGACGGTCTCGCCGTCGCCGAGTCGGCCGACCCACATGACGGCGCCGGGCTGATGGATGGTGATCGCTCCCTCGTGGCCCCGGCCCGAGGCAACGGGGACGAGACCGCCGGCGTCGAGGCGCTCGTTGACGTCGAGCTGTTCGTACCCCGGCCGGATCCCCGTTTCGGCGGGAACGACCCACATCTGCACCAGATGCACCGGCACACTCCGCGACGCGTTCATCTCGGAGTGCTGGATGCCGGTTCCGGCCGACATGCGCTGGGCGAGGCCCGGGTACAGGAGGCCGACGTTGCCCTCGGAGTCACGGTGCTCGAGCTGGCCGTCGAGGACCCAGGTGACGATCTCCATGTCGCGATGGGGGTGAGTGCCGAAGCCGCCACCCGGGGCGACCCGGTCGTCGTTCGAGACGATGAGGAGGCCGTGGCCGAGGTTCGTCGGGTCGTAGTGCGACCCGAAGCTGAAGCTGTGCCGACCGTCGAGCCAACCCAGCTCGGTGCGGGGGCGGGTGTCGGCCCGGCGGATGTCGATGGTGGCGCTCGTCGCTGCGGCGCCGGTGGTGGTGTTCGTGTCGGTCATGGCGACCCCCTTCCGAGATGATTGCAACTGCAACTATACCAGGGAGGAAGGTAATTGCAAGTGCAATCGAATGCTGCATGCTGGATAGGATGAGGTCATGGCGACCGAGCGCGAACCTCACCCGCTCCAGCTGGAGGCATGGCGCAGCTTCCTCGAGGCCCACGCCCGCGTGACCGAGCTGCTCGATGCCGAGTTGCGGGCGCAGCGGGATCTTCCGCTGGGCTGGTACGACGTGCTCGTCCAGCTCTCGGAAGCAGGGGGCCGGCGCCGCATGAGCGAGTTGGCCGACGCCGTGCTGCTCAGCCGCTCGAACTGCACCCGGCTGGTCGACCGGCTGGACGCGGCCGGCCTCGTCGGGCGCGAACCCGATCCCGCCGACGCCCGGGTCCGCTGGGCGGTGCTCACCGAGGCCGGTCGGGCCCGCCTGAAGGACGCGTCGAGTGCGCATCTCGCCGGGGTCGAGCGCGCGTTCACCTCGTTCGTGGACGACGACGCGGCGAAGGTGCTGGTGTCGGTGTTCCACCCGATCATCGACGCACTCCGAGCCCAGCGCTGAGCCGACTCCTGGTCAGCTGAGGCCCGCTTGCTCAGCGCGGCATCGTTGGCAGTGTGGGCGACCGGAGCCACGCGTCGAAGAACGGGACGAGGTCCTGTCCGGCGAGCCGGGTGGCGAGTTCCTGGAAGTCCTCGGTGGTCGCCGAGGTGCCGTCCCGCTCGGACGCCCACGTGCGCAGGATCTCGAAGAACACGTCGTCACCCACGGTCAGTCGGAGTGCGTGGAGCACGATGCCCGCGCCGTCGTACTCGTTGGGGGAGAACAGGACCGGCGCAGCGGGCGAGGTCACCGGACCGAACGCTTCGCGCCACCGGGGAGCCTGCGCCATGGCATCGTCGACGGCGTCGTCGATCGGCGTCGTTCCGATGTGGTCATTCCACAGCCACTCGCCGTAGGTGGCGAAGCCCTCGTTGAGCCAGATGTCGGACCAACGCGCCGGGGTGACGGCATCGCCGAACCACTGGTGAGCGAGCTCGTGGGCCATCACCGAACTCGTCGAGGTCGGGTCGAACGACGTGAGCCACTCCGACGGGAGCAGGGTGAGCGTCTGGGTCTCGAGCGCGAACTCCGGGCCGGAGTCGGCGACGAGGAGCCCGTAGGTGTCGAACGGAAAGGGCCCGAACACCGACTCGAAGAACTCGAGCTGCGCCTCGGTGTCATCCAGGACCTCCCGTTGGTCTGCGGTGACGGACCGCACGACCGCGTGGCGGATCGGCAGGCCGCCCGGCCCGGTCGACTCGACGATGTCGTAGTCGCCGACCGCGATCTGGACGAGGTACGTCGCCATCGGGTCGGACTGGCCGAACGTCCACGTGGTGTGGCCGTCGCCGGTCGCAGCCTTCGATCCGAGGACCCCGTTGGCGACGACGGTGTCACGTTCCGCGGCCGTGACCGCGATCGTGAACGTCGCCTTGTCGCTCGGATGGTCGTTGCAGGGGAAGAACCCCCTCGCTCCGGTCGGCTCGCCGGCGACGTAGGTGCCCGACGGTGCGGACAACCACCCGATCGTGCCCGGTGCGCTCGGGTCCTGCACCGGGGTCGGGGCGCCGTGGTACTGCACGACGGTGGTGAGGTCGGCCCCCGATGCGATGGGGGAGGTTGGCGTGATCGTGAGTTCCGAACCCTCGTGGGTGAAGGTCGCCGCCTCGTCGTCGACGGTCACGTCGTCAACGGTGAGGCCCTCGAGGTCGAGGTTGAACGCACTCAGGTCCTGCGTGGCGGTCACCTCGATCGTGGCCGTCCCCTCGATCGTCGTGCGGTCGTCGGCGACGGTGATGGCAAGGTCGTAGTTCGTCACGTCGTACCCGCCGTTGCCGGCTCCGGGGACGATCGCGTCGCCCACGTCGGCGCTGCCGGCCGTGCCCGTGGGTGCCGCCGTGGTCGTCGTGGCGGCGGCCGTTGTGGTCGTGGTCGATCGATCGACACGGGCGGTGATCCGGCCCGGGTCGTCGCTGCACCCGCCGATCAGGGTCGTTGCGAGCGCAACGGCGAGGACGACGGCCGGCCGGCGACGATGCATCGGGAGAGCGTACCGGTGGGTTCGTTCGGCGGCTCCTCGACCGGTCGGCGGCCGCTCCCGAAGCGGTCGGTGTGCGCTCGGCGTTCGGTCTGGTGCGCGAGGTTACCGGCGGGTAACTTCGCGGGTGGCGGCTCCGCCGACTTGTTCTGCTTACTTGCTCTGCGCCCGACCATCGTGCGCTCGATCACGAGGTGACCTGATGACCGATTTCTCGCTCTCGCTCAACGAGGACCAGCTCCAGTTGAAGGAGTGGATCAACGGCTTCGCGAAGGACGTCATGCGTCCCGCCGCCGAAGAGTGGGACGAGCGCGAGGAGTTCCCGTGGCCGGTCGTGCAGGAGGCCGCCAAGATCGGCCTCTACGGCATGGACTTCATGGCGCAGGGCATCGCCGACCCCACCGGGCTCACCATGGTCGTGGCGATCGAGGAGCTGTTCTGGGGTGACGCCGGCATCGGTCTCTCCCTCATGGGCTCGGGCCTCGCCGCCGCCGCCATCGCCGCCAACGGCACTCCCGAGCAGATGTTCGAATGGGTGCCGCAGTGCTACGGCACGGCCGACAAGGTCCAGCTCGGTGCCCTGTGCGCGTCCGAACCCGACGCCGGCTCTGATGTCGGTGGCTACCGCACCCGCGCCACCTACGACGAGGCCAAGGACGAGTGGACCCTCAACGGCACCAAGGCGTGGATCACCAACGGTGGCATCGCCGACGTGCACGTCGTCGTGGCCGTGGTCGAGCCCGGCATCGGGTCGCGAGGCCACGCGAGCTTCGTCGTGCCGCCCGGCACGATCGGTCTCTCGCAGGGGCAGAAGTACAAGAAGCACGGCATTCGTGCCTCCCACACGTCCGAGGTCGTGCTCGAGGACGTGAAGATCCCCGGCAGCTGCCTCCTCGGCACGAAGGAGCGCCTCGACGCCAAGATCGCGAAGGCGAAGGAGAACGTCTCGACCGGCGAGAAGCAGCCGGCGATGGCCACCTTCGAGGCCACTCGTCCGACGGTGGGCGCCATGGCCGTCGGCATCGCCCGGGCGGCGTACGAGTACTCGCTGCAGTACGCCAAGGACCGTCAGGCCTTCGGCGAGCCGATCATCATGAAGCAGGGCGTCGCCTTCAAGCTCGCCGACATGGCGACGGAGATCGACGCCGCCCGTCTGCTCGTGTGGCGCGCTGCGTGGATGAGCGCCGCCAAGGTGCCGTTCAAGCAGGGCGAGGGCTCGATGTCCAAGCTCAAGGCCTCCGAGGTCGCCGTGAAGGCGACCGAGGACGCCATCCAGATCCTCGGCGGCTACGGCTACACCCGTGAGTACCCGGTGGAGCGCTGGCACCGTGACTCCAAGATCATGACCATCTTCGAGGGCACCTCGGAGATCCAGCGGCTGGTGATCGCCCGCGCCGCGTCGGGCCTGCGCATTCCCTGACCCGCACCGGCGGGTGCGCCGTCGAACTCCGTGAGACCGTCCGAAGGGCTGGGCAGAGATGCCCAGCCCTTCGTCGCGCACGGGAAAATGCCGGCTCGGTGTCAGGGGTGCCTTCTAGGGTTCGCACCGTGCCATTGATCCAAGCTGAACAACTGACGAAGAGCTTCGGCGACACGAAAGCCCTTGCCGGCCTCGACCTCGAGGTCGAGCAGGGCACCGTGCTCGGCGTGCTCGGCCCCAACGGGGCCGGCAAGACCACTGCGGTTCGCATCCTCACCACCCTCCTGCGCCCCGACGGCGGGCGCGCCACCATCGACGGCATCGACGTCGCGAAGGAGCCTCGCCGCATCCGCTCGCGCATCGGGCTCACCGGCCAGTACGCGGCGGTCGACGAGCGCCTGACCGCCCGTGAGAACCTCGAGCTCATCGGGCGCTTCTTCCGCATGAGCGGCGGCGACTCCAAGCGTCGGGCGCAAGAACTGCTCGACCGGTTCCGCCTCGATCAGGCCGGCGATCGTGTTGTCAGCGGATTCTCCGGCGGTATGCGGCGGCGCCTCGACATCTCGATGAGCCTGGTCGCTCGACCCACGGTGCTGTTCCTCGACGAACCCACAACAGGTCTCGATCCCCGGTCGCGCAACGCCATGTGGGATCTCATCGACGAGCTCACGGCCGAGGGCATGACCACCCTGCTCACCACCCAGTACCTCGAAGAGGCCGATCGCCTGGCGAAAGAGATCGTGGTGATCGACCGCGGCCAGGCGATCGCCAAGGGCACCGCGGACGAGCTCAAGGATCTGCTGGGCGGTGCCCGGGCCGAGGTTGCGCTCGGTGAGGGTGCCGACCAGGGCGCGGTCATTGCCGGCCTCGGCGGCCTGGTCAACCCCGACGCCGAGCCGGCGGTCGGTGCCGGGACGGTGACGGTGCCGTTGCGTCAAGGCACCACAACCCCCCAGGTTGTTCGGGCACTCGACGCCGCGGGCGTGGCCGTGCGTGACGTCACTGTCTCCCGTCCCACCCTCGACGACGTGTTCCTCACCCTCACCGGTCATGCAGCAGAAGAAGTCGCAGCCGACGACGAAGGAGACCAGTCATGACCGCGACGTCGCCCAACGCAACTTCGCCCTCTTCCGCATCCTCACTCGTCGGTCGCGCCGGCGACACGGTTGACGCTCCGGGTGGCGTCGTCTGGGCGCTCCGCGACAGTTGGAACGAGGCAACCCGCCACCTTCGAGCGGTGCCACGAAGTCCTGAGCTGCTGCTGTTCGCCACCTTGCAGCCGATCATGTTCGTGTTGCTGTTCAACTACGTGTTCGGCGGCTCGGTCAATGTGGGCGGCGACTACACACAGTTCCTCATCCCCGGTGTCTTCGCCCAGACGGTGGTGTTCGGCTCGGCGTTCACCGGTATCGGTATCGCCGAAGACCTGCAGAAGGGCTTCATCGACCGCCTTCGGTCCTTGCCCATCTCCCAGGGGGCGGTGCTGATCGGCCGGACGATGTCGGACATGGTCCGCAACGTGCTCACGTTCCTGGTCATGTTGGGGGTGTCGTTCCTGATTGGCTTCCGCTTCGAGGGTGGCCTCGCGAAGGGACTCCTGGCCACCGCGTTGCTGCTGGGGTTCAGCTACTCCTTCAGCTGGATCCAGGCGCTGATCGGCTTGTCGGTGAAGTCCGTCGAGGCGGCGAACTCGGCCGGGTTCATCTGGATGTTCCCATTGACCTTCCTGTCATCCGCCTTCGTGAAGCCGGAGAACATGACCTCGGCGTGGCTACGAAAGGTCGCCGAGTGGAACCCGTTCACGATCGTGACCAACGCGGCCCGTGCGCTCTACGGCGGCACGCCCGTGGGCGACACGGTGTGGCAGTCGATCGTGTTCGCCATCGCGATCACGGTGGTCTTCTCGTTCCTGGCGGTCCGCAAGTTCAAGAGCGCCGCCTCGCACTAGGCAGACCCGTTCTGCCGACGGTGCCGGCCCCGGCCCCGGCCCCGGCCCCGGCCCCGGCCCCGGCCCCGGCCCCGGCCCCCCGGCCCACTGATCGAACTCCCGACGGGGAACCCGCACCGAGCGGGTTCCCCGTCGAGGTGGTCGGTCGCTTCCCCTGCATGTCCGTCTCGTTCCAGGAGACGAAGCATCGTGGACTTCGGTCCCATTCACGAGCGAGCGTCAACCCAGCGCGCGCTCATCACGTTCGACCAACTGCTCGACGCCGGAGTCAGTCGACATCAGGTCGATCGGCTGAGCGCCCAGGGCTTCCTCGTGCCGATCCACCGCGGGGTGTTTCGCCTCCCGGGCAGCCCGCTCAGCTGGGAGCAGCGTGTCGTCGCAGCCGCTCTCGCCACGGCTCCCGACTCATGGATCTCCGGACCGCGCGCGTTGGCATGGTGGGGCGTGCGCGACGGACCCTCGGTTGAGGTGCTCACGACCTCGGCCCGGCGAGTCCGGCTCGAGGGCGTGCGGGCCCATCAGACCATCGATCTCCCTGGGGTCGACCGCCGCCGGCATCGCGACGTTCCCGTCACCTCCATCGAGCGATCGCTTTTCGACTCGGGTCGGTCACTGACACACCAGCAGGTCGGGGCGGCACTCGATCACGCCGTTCGCGACGGGCTCACGACCTACGAGCGCCACCAACAGCGAGTCGAGGAGCTGGGGCGCCGAGGACGTGCCGGATCGGCGACAGCGCAACGCGTGCTGACGGCCCGGGGATACGGCGACGGTTTCGGGTTCGAGAAGGCGATGAGGGGGTTGCTGCGCGAGGTCGGGCTCCCGGCACCGGTCCGCGAGCTCAAGGTGCATGTCGACGGGTTCAGGTACCGCGTGGACTTCGCCTACCCGGATTCGATGCTCGGCATCGAATGTGACTCCGGTGAGTGGCACGGACTCTTCCACCAGGTCGAGTGCGACCTCGAGCGGCAGAATCGCATCCAGAAGGAGGGGCTGCTCCTCATGCGGTACACGGTCACGAGACTGCGCGACGAGCGAGATGCGGTCGGCACCGAGATCGTCGAGGCGATCGCTCGCCGCGCTGGCTCCACGCCCGAGCGCCCATGGGTCTTTCCCGACGTGAAACCCGCCTGACGCGGGTTCCACGTCGGAACTTCGGGACGGGAGGGCACGGGCGGGCGGTGAGTGGGGGAGCACCCGGTCAGTCGACGCGGCCCAGCTTGTCGTAGAGGTCCGGGAAGAGTCCGTTGGGATCGAGGGCAGCGCGGGCCGCCTCGTACGCGGGACGGTCGTAGATCTCCCAGAAGCGTTCGCGGGTGTAGTGATTGCGACCGATGAGGGTCTTGATGCCCCCGAGGTCGTAGGTCTCGTCCTCGAGGAGCACGGAGTAGTCGCGGGTGCGCTCGACGTTGCGCTTGCCGTACACGGCGAAGTCGATGAAGAGGTCGCCCTCGGCGAAGCCGGCGCGGACGTGCGGCCCGAGCCACGGGTACACCGACGCGGGCCGGTAGGGCACGACCCACAGCGGCCAGAAGTCGAAGACCCGGCAGTACCAGGCCCAGAACTCGGCGAATCGGTTCTGCGGCAGGAAGATGTCGCAGACGAGGTCGGGACGGCGGTTCACCCGCCGCAGGATGGGCGCCAACTTGTTCGACCAACCGATGAGATTGGTCGACCCCAGGATCCACTTGCCGAAGGCCTTGCGCACCCACCGCCACTGCAATGGCGGCGCCGTCGCGGTGAGCCAGTGGCACTCGGCGTCGTAGCGGAAGAAGTACTCCTCGGACGTGAGGAGGTCGGTACGCCGCTTCTCGGTGGACCGGTAGAAGATGTGCTCGCCGACATAGGACGACGGCTCCGCGCCGGCGGCGTCGTCGGTGAACCGGCCGAGGCACAGGGTGAGGTGGCGGGGCCCGTGCACGATCCCGTCGACGAGGTCGTGGTCGTGCTCGACGTCGAGTCGGCACGCCTCGGCCAGGGCCGCCTCGAACTCGACGGCCGTCGAGTAGTGGGCGTAGGTCATGGCGACGTACCTCCCCGCTGGCACCAGGCGGAACGTGAGCTTGGTGAGGATGCCGAGCGTGCCGTAGCTGCCGTGGACGTGTTCGAACAGCTCGGGCGACCGGGTAGGGGACAGCGTGTGCACGGTGCCGTCGCCGCCGACGACCTCGTACTCGATGCACGAGTCGTGGAACCCTCCGTAGCGGAACGACATGGACTCGACCGAACAGCCGGCCACGGCGCCGCCGAGCGTGATGCCACGCAGCTCGGGCACCACGGTCGGTGCCAGCCCGAGGGGCAGCGTGGCCCGCACGAGGGTCTCGAAGGTCACACCGGGCTCGGCGGTGCACGTGCGGGCGGTCTCGTCGATCTCCAAGATGTTGGTCAGCGCCGACGTGTCGATCGACCGACTCGAGAAGCGGCGATCGCCGGGCAACGGCACCACGTGGTGGACGCCACCCTTGTCGATGTGTGCGGGACCGGCGGACGCTGCGGCGGCCCGGACGGCGGAGACGACGCTCCTGACTCGTTCGTCGTGATTCACCGACACATGGTCGCGCACATCGTCGCGCGCCCGGCTCCCGGCGCGCGATGCTGGGGCGATGGCCGACGCCGACGTTCTCGACTCCGATCTACTCGACTTCGAGTGCCCGCGGTGCCAGGTCGCCGTGACGGAGCCCTACTACGGCCCGTGCGGGAGCTGCCGCGACCTGATGCGGGCCAATGTCGCCGGCCTCGCCCGTGACGACCTCGAGGCCGAGGCCTACGTGCCGAAGATGAACGTCACCCCCAACGCCGTGGCGTTGAAGGACGACTGAGCGTCGACAGCGTCAGCCGACGCCGTCAGCCGACACCGCGGAGACCCGCCCAGGCCAACTGGCTGACCTGCGCCGCCAGGGTGGCGGCATCGACCTCGACGTCGTTGGTGACCCAGTAGCGGCACGCGCCCTCGGCGAGCCCGACGATGCCGTTGCCCAGCAGCAGCCGGCGCTCCCAGGAGAGCCCCTCGACGTTGATGAGCTCCGCCGCGAGTTCGGCGATGGACGCCTCGACGCGGCGGGCCTCGTCGGCGAACTCCTCGTCGCGGCGAGTGCTGTCGCCGAAGAGCACCCGAAACGCGTTGACGTTGTCGGCGATGAACCCGAAGTAGGCGGTGAAGCCCAGGTCGATCTGCTGGCGCGGCCCGGAGGCGTCGGCGGTTGCCTTGGCGATGGTGTCGCGCAGCTCGGCGCCGATCTCCGCCAAGAGCTCGAGGTAGAGCGCTCGCTTGGACGCGAAGTGCTGGTAGAGCACGGGCTTGGTGACCCCGGCCGCCTCGGCCACCTCGTTCATCGAGGTCTTGTGGAAGCCGTTGCTCGCGAACACGTCGACGGCGACGGTCAGGAGCTGCTCGCGGCGTTCGGCGGCTGGAAGGCGCATAGAGACCTCGAAGTTACCAGAGGTGCTGCGAGGCCCCGCAGGACCGACCTGCCGTCAGGGTGGGGCGGGGCGGACTCGTCGGTACCGTTGCCGTGATGCATCCCCGTTCCCGAACCCGGCGGCCGGCGGCCGCGGCGTTCGCTGTGCCCGCGTTCATCGTGCCGGCGTTGGTCGCCCTCGCACTCGTGTCGACCTCGTGCACGTCGGATTCCGACGCGGACGACGCAGCGACAGCCACCACGGTCGCTCGCACGAGCGATCCGTCGACGTCGGTGGTCGAGTCGACCACGGGCGCTCCGACCGTCCCGCCGACCACCGCCGCGCCGATCCTGGCCACGTTCCCGTCGCCCGCAGCGGCCGGCACCGCCTTGTTCTCGGTGTGGACCTCGGGCGATCGTGCCGGCGCCGGCGCGCTGAATCTCGCGCCGCCGGCAGAACTCGACGAGCTCTTCGCGGCCTCGCCCCTGCCGGACGCCAAGAACCGAGGATGCGACGACGGCAACTTCGATGCCGCCAGCTGCTTCTTCGGCAACGGCCAGGGAGGGGTCGACGTGGGGCTCGTACCGGCCCCAGGTGGGTGGTCGATCGCCACGATCGACCCGTTCGGCTAGTTCAGAATCGAAGCGGATCGGCCGATATCTGGAGTGATGACCATCATGACGCCGTTGGGGACGACCGCAGCGTCAGCGCCCGCGCCCGCGCCCGCGTCGGCTGAGCGGTGGGCACGCGTCGGTCACGCCGGCCACACCGACGCACGGACCGCCGTGGCGATGGCGTACGGCGAGTTGGACCTGCCCGATCGCCCCGAGCTCGTGATGATGTACGTGTCGGCGTCGCTCGACCCCGCCGCTGCGGCAGCGGCGATCGCCGATCTGGCGCCGGGCGTCTCCCTCGTCGGGTGCACCTCGCGGGGCGAACTGTCGCACACGGGGCCGGCGCAGGACTCGGTGGTGCTCGTCGCGCTCGGCGGGGCCGGCGTCCGGTGCCGCACGGCGATCGCTCCCATCGTCGACGGGGACGCCCGGACCGCAGCCGCGACCGCTGCCCGCTGCGCCGACGAGCTCGACCCGCTCGCCTCGACCGTGATGGTGGTGTTCTCCGACGGCAGTGACATCGACCAGGACGACGTGATCCGCGGTGCGTACGACACCGTCGGAGCCGCCATCCCACTCGTCGGCGGGGGAGCGTGTGGCGCCCACCTGCAATTCGATCCGACACTGTTCCGCCAGGACGAGACCGGCATCGTCGCGACGAGCGGGGTGATCGTCGTTGCAGCGATCACCTCGACGGGCCCGATCGGCATCGGCGTCGGGCACGGCTTCGATCCCGACGGCGAGCCCGAGGTCGTGACAGCGAGCGGCCGCGACGTCGTCACCACCCTCGGCGAGCGGCCGGCGCTCGACGCCTACCTGCGCCACCACGACGCTCCCGCCGACCTGTTCGATACCCCGGACGGGTTCGCCGACTTCGCTCGGGCCCGCCCGCTCGGCGTCGCTCGTCGCACACGCGTCGAGCCCCGGGCCGTGGTCGGTGCCGACCAGACGGCCCGCACCCTCACCATGGGCGCGACCGTTCCGCCAGGGGGCCTGGTCTGGTTGATGCACGGCGATCTCGAGTCGGCCCTCGGTGCCATCGACGTTGCGGCCGACGACTGCCTCGACGCGCTCGGCGGCCGGGCGCCGCTCGCCGTCGTGGCGTTCGATTGCGCCGCTCGCCGCACCGTGCTCGGCGGGGACGGGCTCGTCGCTGAGGTCGACCGTCTGGCGGGGCGGGCGGGCTGCCCGGTGGCGGGCCTCTACACGTACGGCGAGATCGCACGCACGAGTGGGAGCACCGGCTTCCACAACCTGACCGTTGTGCTGCTGGCGTTCGGATGAGCGTCGCCGCTGCGTGGATGGCGCAGCAACTCGCCGAGTTCACCTCGGTCTTCGACGGCGAGGACGACGTCCGCCGCATCTCGCTGGCCCTCGACCGCGTCGCCGAGTCGTTCGATGCCGAGTTCGCGCTGGTCGTGCTCGACGGCTCGGTGCGACAGGCCCTCGGGCTCAACGACGACGACCTGCGTTCGGCGCTGCTCGCGGCTCCACCGGGTTCCAGCGTCGTGGAGGAGGGAGGGCACGGATCGATCCACGTCACGGTCGTCCCGATTCCCCGCTCCGGCACCGATGACCGGTTGGCCGTCGGCCGTCTCAGCGACGCGCTGAGCGCTGTCGAGGTGACGCTGCTCCGGTCGATGGCGCGCACCCTGGGCGTTGCGCTCGAACTGCACGAGGCCCGCGCCGTGGAGCGGCAGCTGCACGACGAGATCGCCGCGCAGTCGCGCTCGAACGCCCGACTGGTCGAGAGCCTCTCGCAACGGCAGCGGGTCCTCGACCACCTGTTCCGGATTCAACGATCGATCTCCGAACGGGCGCCGATCATGACGGTGCTCGACTCGATCACGGCGTCGGCCGCCGAGCTGTTGCCGTCCACGATCATCGGCCTGCGACTCGTCGAGTCGTCCGGCGACACCGCCGCGCTCGTCGCCGTGGTCGGCGAGGACGGCATCCTGCAACGCACCAATGAGCGGGTCCCGATCGGCGAGGGGATCGCCGGGCGGTCGATCGCCGAGAACCGTTTCCTGGTCGCCGACGACTACCCCACGTCGCCCGACTCCCATGAACGCTGGTCTGCGCTCGGTGTCACGACGGCGATGGCGACCCCCGTCCGTCGCAACGGCGTCGCGGTCGGGACGCTGGTCGCCATGTCGTGGGAACCGGGCCGGAGGTTCGACGAGGAGGAACAGCACCTCCTCCAGTCGCTGGCGGAACACGGATCGCTCGCCTTCAACGACGCGAGCGCGATCGAGGTGATCCAGCGGTCGCTCGAACGCGCCGTGTTCGACTCGCACCACGACCAGCTCACCGGCGTCGCCAACCGCAAGCAGGCGATCGGGCGTCTCGAGGAATGGGCGGCGACCGAGGCCGGCACGACCGTGATCTTCGTCGACCTCGACCGCTTCAAGTCGATCAACGATGCCTACGGGCACACGACCGGCGACGAGATCCTCCGTCTGGTCGCGTCGCGGTTGTCGGAGGTGGTCCGCGTCGACGACCTGGTGGCGCGTCTGAGCGGCGACGAGTTCCTCGTGATCGCCCGGTCCCCCGACGACGACATCGTCGACGACCTGGCGGCTCGGGTCGCCGAGACGCTGAGCTTCGTCGCCCAGGTCGGGTTCCGCGAGATCCGGGTCACGGCGAGCGTCGGGTGCGCTCGGCACATCCCGGGGGAGACGGCCGACGACGTGGTGGCGAACGCCGACCTCGCGATGTACCGCGCCAAGGAGTCGGGAGGCGGTCAGCTCGTCCGCTTCGACGGGGCGATGCGCGACGAACGCAACGCGGAACTGACCCTCGAACGCGAGTTGCGGTTCGCGATCGAGCACGACGAGTTCGACGTGTTCTTCCAACCGGTCGTCGACCTCGAGAGCGGCCAACTGATCGGGGCCGAGGCGCTGGTGCGGTGGAACCACCCGACGCGGGGAATGCTCGCTCCCGGCCACTTCGTCGATGCAGCGGAGGCCGTTGGCCTGATCGGGGAGATCGACACGCTCGCAATGCGGCGAGCGGTGCACCATCTCGAGGGTTGGGATGCCGCCGGGCAGCTGGCGCCGGAGTTCCGAATCAGCGTCAACGTGTCGGCTCGGCGCTTCGGCGACCAACGGCTCGTCGACACGGTGCGATCCGAGCTGGAGCACCGGTCGCTCGCCCCGTCACGACTGTGGCTCGAGATCACCGAGACGGCGATGATGCGCGACGTCGAGGGGAGTCTCTGCACGATGCAGGCGCTGCGGAAGCTGGGCGTCCACCTGTCGGTGGACGACTTCGGTACGGGATGGTCGTCGCTCGCCTACCTCAAGCAGTTCCCGGTGGAGGCGCTCAAGATCGACCAGAGCTTCGTCGCCGGCCTCTGCGAGAACCCCGACGATCACGCCATCGTCGAGGCCACCATCCAGCTGGCCGCTGCGCTCGGTCTCGGTGTGATCGCCGAGGGGGTCGAGGAGCAGGCGCAGGCCGACGAACTCCGTCGTCTGGGCTGCCGGTCGGTGCAGGGCTACCTGTACTCGCGCCCGCTCCCGGCAGCGACGTTCGAGGCGCAGTGGCTGGGGCAGCCGGTGTCGATGCCGGTGTACTAGTAGCGGAACGGCTCGCCGGCGTCTTCGCGCTCGGCGGCCTTGACCCCGTACCCGAAGATGAGTGCGGGGATCAGGAGCACGGCGGACGCGACGAGGCACCCCACGATGATGCCGGTGACGGCCGGACCGAACTCGGTGGCGAATCCGATGACGAACACGATCATGGCCACGAGGATCGTCAGGTACCCCGCCCGTTTGGCCATCGCGCTCCACCGGGCGACCTGGGCTCGGCGGATCAGGACGGGATCATCGGAGGCGGTCACGTCGTCCAGCTTGTCATTCGTCCTCATCGAACGCCTCCTCCGGACCGGCCCCCGAGTCGCCCCGCGCTCGGCGCGCCGCTGCCATGGCGCGGGGATCGAGGCGGGAGGGATGGAGACCGGGGCCGTGACGGCGCGCCGGCCCCTGGCCCAGCGGCGCGATGCGGCGGCGGTAGTCGCCTCCGCCGTCATTGCGGAGGACACGACCGCGGAGCAGTGAGGCCGTGACGAAGAGGTAACCGAAGTGCAGGAGGGTGTCGCCGAACGAGATGACCTGGCCGGTGGGGAGCGCGATCGTCTCACCGAGCCAGGTCAGGGTGTCGTCGTCGGTGGCGACGTGTCGCGCACCTTCGAGCTTCACGGTGCCTCGATCGGAGGCCTTGATGATGTCCGCCGTCACCAGGGCGTCGCGGCTGGTGGGCATGCCCCAGTTGATGACGGTCGGGATGAGGTTGAGGGACAGGCCTGCGACGACGAGCACCATGCCGCCGAGGCGGACGTTCGAGACGGCGAATGCGAGCAGCGCGAGGGCGCTGATGATCTCGAGCACGACGGCGAGGCTGCCGTCGAGGCCGGCGACACGGATGACGAGCTGGAGGAACAATCCTCCGGCCAGCGCCGGCCAGAGCTGAGGGCGGTACTCGAGGATCCGGTCGATCCGGCCGCCGTGGGTGAGCCCCACGACTCCGCCGGCGACGATCGCGAGCAGCGTGAGCAGGGCAGCCATGCCCGATGAGCATAGGCCGTGCACCGGCGGCGGCCCGGCCCGCTGTGACTATCGTGCGGCGCATGTCTGACGAACTCCTGGCCTCGAGCGCCGACGGTGTGCTCACGTTGACGATCAACCGCCCCGAGCGGCGCAACGCGCTGTCGTGGGATGTGATCACCGGACTCCGGGCCGCGGTCGCCGCGGCGAAGGACGACGCGACGGTTCGGGCCGTCGTGATCACCGGCGCGGGGGAGAAGGCGTTCTGTGCCGGCGCCGACCTCGGCGGTATGGCCGACAACGCGTCCTACGCCGAGGTCCACGATGCCCGCGGCGAACTCGCCCGGCTGTTCCTCGACCTCTACGGGCTCGGAAAACCGACGATCGCGAAGGTGCGTGGGTTCTGCCTCGCCGGCGGTTTCGGGCTGGCGCTGGCGTGTGACCTCGTGATCGCGTCGGACGACGCCACGTTCGCCACCCCCGAGATCAACGTCGGGCTCTGGCCCTACATGATCACGGTGCCGCTCACGCGGTCGATGCCGCCGAAGAAGGCGTTGGAGCTCATGATGACGGGCCGCCGCATCGACGCTGCCGAGGCCGACGCGCTCGGCCTGCTCACCCGCGTGGTGTCGGCGGCCGACCTCGACGGGGCCGTGGCGGAGACGGCGGCGCTGCTCGCATCGAAGTCGCCGTCGGTCATGAAGATGGGCCGCGACTCCTTCTATTCGGTGTGGGGGCGAAACGCCGCGGACTCGTTGGCCCAGCTGCATCCGCTCCTCACGCTGAACACGTCGCTCGAGGATGCGGCGGAGGGCATCACGGCCTTCCTCGAGAAGCGCGACCCCGTCTGGACCGGCCGCTGATCGTCGAGCGGCGCTAGGTTGCTGCGCCATGACCGAGGTGGACGAGCGATACAACTGGGGGCCGCTGGTCGCCGACCTGGCCCAGCGCAAGGAGACGGCCCTCGCAATGGGCGGACCCGAGCGAGTGGAGCGGCAGCGCAGCCTCGGCAAGCTGCCGGTGCGAGAACGCCTCGACCTGTTCCTCGACCCCGGCACCTTCGTCGAGTACGGGATGCTGGCCGACCACATGGATCCGGGCCTGGCCTCGAAGGGCTCGTTCGCTGCTGACGGCTGCATCACCGGCATCGGCAACGTCGACGGCCGACCCGTGGCGGTCGTCGCCTACGACTTCACGATCATGGCCGGGTCGATGGGCGAGGTGAACGAGCAGAAGGTGACGCGTCTGCGCGAGCTGGTGCTTCGACAGCGCATCCCGGTCGTGTGGCTCCTCGACTCCGCCGGCGCCCGCGTCGGCAGCGGCACCGGATCCACCTTCGCGGGCGCCGGCGCCCTCTTCCGTGAGCAGGTCACGCTGTCGGGGGTCGTCCCCCAGGTCGCAGCCCTCATGGGGCACTGTGCCGCCGGCACCGCGTACATCCCGGCCCTCACCGACTTCATCGTCATGGTGAAGGGCATCAGTTCGATGGCGTTGGCCGGTCGGCACCTCGTCAAGGCCGCGACCGGTGAGGACGTCACCGAGGAGGAGATGGGCGGCTCCGACGTGCACACCAAGGTGTCCGGCGTCGCCGATCTCGCCGTCGACGACGACGTCGCCTGCCTCGACGCCGTCAAGAAGTACCTGTCGTTCCTCCCGTCCAACAACACGACGCCGGCACCCCGCAAGGAGACCTCCGATCCGGCCGACCGCCGGGCCGAGGAGATCTACGAGATCGTGCCCACCGCGCCGCGCCGCGCGTATGACATGGTCAAGGTCGTGAAGGCGATCGTCGACGACGGCGACTTCTTCGAGATCAAGGCGGCGTGGGCCCGCAACATCGTGTGCGGGTTCGCCCGCCTCGACGGCGAGTCGGTCGGCATCGTCGCCAGCCAGCCCAAGGTGCTCGGTGGTGCCCTCGACGTGAACGCCGCCGACAAGTCGGCCCGGTTCGTCTGGTTGTGCGATGCGTTCAGCATCCCGCTGGTGTTCCTCCACGACGTGCCCGGCTTCGTCGTCGGCACCGTCGTCGAGAAGCAGGGCATCATCCGCCACGGCGCCAAGATGCTGTTCGCCATCAGTGAGGCGACCGTCCCGAAGATCTCGGTCATCCTTCGCAAGAGCTATGGCGCCGGCTACTTCGTGATGAACGGTCGTGCCTACGAGGCCGACTATCTCGTGGCGTGGCCCACTGCCGAGATCGCGGTCATGGGGCCCGACGGTGTCGTGAACATCGCGTTCCGCAAGCAGCTCGAGGAAGCGCCCGAGGGCCCCGAGCGCGACAAGCTGCGCATCGAGCTCGCCGAGATGATCCGCGCCAACATCGATCCGTGGGTCGCCGCCGGCCACGCGCTCGTCGACGACGTCATCGATCCCGCCGACACCCGCGCTGCGATCATCGCGGGCCTCAACGCCAACCGGAACAAGCAGGTGTTCCGCCCCTGGCGCAAGCACGGCGTCATGCCCGTCTGACGCTGTACTGTCGCCGCCTTCGGGCGGACCCATCGATCGCCGTCGAGCAGAAGGAATCCCACTCCCATGGACGTAACCGCAGAGATCACCGCCAACGTGTGGCAGGTGCGCACCGAGGTCGGCGCCACCGTCAGCGAGGGCGACGAGCTGGTCATCCTCGAGTCGATGAAGATGGAGATCCCCGTCGAGGCGCCGATCAGCGGCACCGTCACGTCGATCGCGGTGAAGCCCGACGATCAGGTCACCGAGGGCGATCTCGTTCTCACCATCGAACCGTGACCGGCTCGGTCACCGCCGGTAGCGAGGCCGTCGAACCGATCCGCTGCGAGGTGACGGACCGCATCGCGGTCGTCACCATCGACCGCACGGCGCGCCGCAACGCGCTCAACCTCGACGCACTGCACCGCCTCGACGACGCCGTGGCGTCCGCCGTGGCCGGCGGCGCCGCTGCCGTGGTGTTCCGCGGCGAGGGAGGGCACTTCTGTGCCGGCGCCGATCTCAAGGAGCTCGAGGACCAGTCGTTCGACACCCGACTCCGGGGTGTGCTCGAGCGCATCGCCACCGCGCCGGTCCCGACGTTCGCCGCGATCTCCGGTGCCTGCATGGGCCTTGGCATGCAGCTCGCCCTCGCGTGTGACATCCGGGTCGCGACCGACGACGCCTACTTCGGCATCCCGGCGGGCAAGCTCGGCCTGGTCGTCAACCACTGGACGCTGCAGCGACTGGCCCTGAACCTCGGGTTCGGGGCGGCGCGTCTGATGGTGCTCACTGCGGAGACCTTCACGAGCGACGACGCGTGGCGCCTCGGCTTCACCCAGGTCCGCGGTGATCTCGACGCCGCGGTCGCGCTCGCCCGCCGGTCGGCCGACCTGGCGCCCTTGTCGCTGCAGGGCTCGAAGATCGGCCTGAATCTCGTGGAGCGTGCGCTCGACGAACCGGAGTTCAACGCCGCGTTCGAGCGGGCGTGGAACAGCGCCGATCTCGCCGAGGGCCGCCTGGCGTTCGCCGAGCGACGCAGCCCGGTGTTCAAGGGCGTCTGAGCCCGACGGACCGAGTGCGCCTGTCGGAGGGCCGAGGCTCGCTGAACAGAGTTCAAGGATTGTCGCAGGCCGGTCGACACTCATGCAGACGGTGGCCGCTGGGGACGCCGTCGACCGCAGGAGTTGACACGCATGGCTTCGGCCCGATTCTTGAAGCGATCCTTCGCCACCCTGCTCACCGTCCTGGTGGCGGGATGCTCAGCGCCGTCGTCGCTGGGCAACCCACCTCGCATGCCGGTGGCCAAGCCGGTGGGTGCACCCACGACGTCCTCGACCGCGCCGGCGACTCCGTCGTCACCCACGTCGCCTTCGACCACCGCCGCGAACCCGACCCAGGCGAACTGCGCCGGCAGCTACGAGCGGTTCTTCGCCTGCGATGCGTCGTGGAACCGCCCGGCCAGCCACTTCGGCGACGCGACGGGCCGCCTCGCGTCCTACGGCACGCGGTTCTGGAAGTACGGCGGCGACTTCGTCGGGGGCAACTGGAAGCCGGGCGACATCAACATGCACTTCCGGGACTATTCGGTCCCGATCTACGACCTCCGTACCGCGATCAACGGCCGGTACCGCGCCTACCAGGCGATCGAGTACCAGAAGATCTCGATGTTCTCCCCGGGCACGCGCAACGTGACCATCGGCCAGATCATCCCGTACAACCCGGCGTGGATCCCCGGTACCGGCACCGATCGGCTGATGATCGCCGTGAACCCCGATACCGGTGAGACCTGGGAGTTCGGCGGTGTGAACCTGCCCCTCGGAGCGTTCGGCGTCAACCAGTGCTCAGGGTTCCTCGGGCCCAACGCCCTGGCGCCGGTGCCGTTCGATCCGGGCAACCCCACCCACATTTGCTTCTACGGGATGGCGCACTATTACAACCTCTATGCCGCCACAGACGGGACGACGATCGCCGGGCGGGGGATGGGCATCAACAAGATGGCGCTCCTGACCCGCGCCAGTGAGGTCGCCCGTGCCGTCGCCAACGACACGTCGATCGGGCACGCGCTCGAGATGACGTTGCCGGCGACGATGCCGGGCGAGCCGATTTGTCCGGTCAACGACGGTCGGTTCACCGATCCCGGCGCCGGCGTCAGCTGCGGCACGTTCGTGTCGCCCGCCACGTTCGTCGAACGCGCCCAGGGCACACGGGACTGGTGTGGGCCGGGGCAACGGTCGATCCACGACCCGGCCCTCCCGTCGACCTGGTTGCGAACGGTGCCCGAGGGCTTGAGGATCCGTCTGGAGATGACCGACGCCGACATCGTGGCGTGGCTCGACGATCGTGCCCGGACCAACCCGGCGTACGGCCGGGGGCAGCCCCTGCGGGCGACGGCACAGGCGTTCGCCCGTACGTTCGTCGAGTACGGGGCGATCGTCGCGGAAACGGGATGCGCCGGGATCGGCATCGAGACCGAGGGTTTGCAGGGGCCGGCGAAGTCGACCTGGGCCGAGCTCGGCATCGTCGACCCGAGCGGGACGAATCCCTATCCCGCTGGTGATCTCCTCTACGGGCTGATCACCGAGGCTCGCATCCGGGTGGTGCAGCCGCCCGAGCCGCGCTGAGCGGGCGCGGGCGGCTCAGCGCTCGACCGCGGCGAGGATCGCGGGCTGGACGCAGGTGCCGATCGCTTCGTACGCGGCGTCGTTGGGATGCACGAGGTCGATCGTCCCGAAGGCGTCGATGAAGTTCCAGTACCGGGGCGCCAGGACGTCGCTGGCCGGCGTGGTCTCGAGCACCGGGGAGCAATCGACGACCGCTCCGTGGAGGTTGCCCGGGGTTGCCATCCACGCGTTGATCGTCTGACGGGCGACCTGGTGGACGGTGTACCAGTCGGCCGCGTTCGAGACCGGCGTGATCTCGAGGAAGACCGCTTCGACACCGCGGGCATGCAGCGCCTCGTCGAGTTCGCCGATCGACTCGATCACGGCCTCCGCCGATCGGCCGTAGCTGAGGTCGACGTGACCCCCGGAGATGACGACGGCCCCGACGTCGTTGCCGCAGTCGTCGAGGTCGTCGAGGATCCGACTCCCGATGGTCCCGTAGTCGGGATCCGGCGTGAGGTTGCCGGTGTACGCGGAGCCGCCGCGGGCGGTGTTGTACGGGGTGAGCTCGGGAGGCAGTGGTACCCAGCGCGGCCATTGGGTCACGAGGCTGTCGCCGCCGTAGATCACGATGCCGTCGTCGAAGGGGCACCGCGGCCTCGTCGAGGTCACCGATGGTGGACCGACCGGTTGTGGTTCACACGCCCCGGTCAGCATCACCATGGCGATCACCAACATCGTCGCCGCCGCTCGTCCTGCCGCAACCCGCATGTCCGCCCCCCAGAAGCTTCGTGATGTTGGTCAGAACAGTATCTGGATCGCGAAGAAGTTTCGAATGTAGTGGCTCGGGCCCGTTCGCGTGTGCGGGCGCGCTGCACCGGCCAGGATCGCGGTACTCGGTTCTCCGGGAGTGAGATCGGGTTCGCGGCCTACTGGCCGGAGCCGCGGACGGTGCCCTTGGTCTTGCCGCCGGTCACCCGGTAGACGGCGCACAGGATCGTGCGGTCCTTCTTGGTCGCCCACGACTGCTCCGACGGCCACCACGACTGGATGTCGTATTCGCTCTCTTCCCACTTCACCCCCATGAACTGGGGGAACGCGCCGACGCACTGGGACTCGGCGCCGTTCGCGACCGCCAACGCTCCCGGGTAGGGGGCGCCGTTCTGGGTCGGGGTCGCTCCGAGGTCGAGCTTGGCCTGGGCGTACACCTCGTAGGTGTGGGGATCCTCACAGGGGATGACCATGACGGCGTACGTCTGCTGGGCGGGGTCGGGCACGTCGTCGAGGCACTGACCGGCGATCACGGCCTCGGTCGGCGTGAGCGTCCCGACGAGGGGGGTGCTCGTCGTGGTCGTGGTCGCCGCCGGAGCTTTGCCCTCGTCGTCGGCGTCCTTGCTGCCGCTGCACCCGGTGAGGAGGACGGCGGCGACGGCTGCGCACGCAAGGGCCGGCAGACGTCGTCGGGCTGGGGACCCACCGGCGAGAATCACGGCCCGCACCCTACTGGGCGTCAGTACGACGGCAGGAAGCGGTCCATGTGCACGAAGCAGAACCAGAGCGGAGCGACCGTGGCGACCGTCGTCACGATGTAGATCGGCCACCACCGCATCTCGCGACGACGGAACAGCGCCGCGAGCGCCATCGAACCGAGCCAGAGTGCGATCACGATGCCGCCGAAGAGGAGGGCGGGAGCGAGTTCACCGGGATCCCCGGCGATGAGATCCTCGGTCGTCTCCAACGGTGGGGTCACGGTCTGGGCGTCGTCGGTGCCGTCCGCTCCGGTCGCGGGGTCGGTCGTCGGCACCGTGGTCGTCGGTGCCTCGGCGGGCTCGGCGACGAGCTTGGCCTGCACGATGATCCGGAGCTTGGCGGAGTACTTCGGGTGGCAGGCGGTGAGCGTGAGGCGGTTGTCGTCGGTCGGCGCCAGGACGCTCACGTCGTTGGGCTTCACGGCGAACCATCCCGGACCCCAGGTGCCGCCCTCGTCGCCGGCCCGTCGCTCCACAGGCGACTCGAGCACCTCGTAGACGAACTTCCCCTGCAGTGTGTACGTGATGATCTGGTCGCCGGGCTTCAGTTCGTCGATGCGGTTGAAGGGTGCGCCGTAGGTGGTGCGGTGCCCGGCGATCGCGGCGTTGCCCGGGTTCCCGGGGAGCGGTGTGCTCGGGTAGTGGCCGGGCCCCTTGCGGAGATCGGCCTTGGCCACGCCTTCGACGAACGTCTTGGATCGCAGCCCGATCGCCGGGATCTCGATCTTGCCCTCGGGGTCGCCTTCCTTCGGGATCTCCGCCGGCGGCGCCTTGGTCGGGTCGATCGAGGAGAGCTTCGCCGTGATCTTCTCGTCGATCGCCGCGGCGTCTTCCTCCTCCGCGTCGGTCTTGGCCGTGTCGACGCCGAGGCTGTGGCCGAGCGACCGCGTGAGGTCCTCCTGGTGGCCGGACTCGTCGAGCCCCGTGCCCCAGAGCTGGTAGCCGACGAAGAGGAGGAGGACGATCCCGGAGAAGATGAGGGTTCGGCCCAGACCGCCCAAGATGCGATTGATCATTCCGGACCACGGTAGCGGTGAGGGTCCCGCGATCGGTGGGCAGGACCGGGGCGTTGGTGGGCAAAACCGACCAACCTGTAGCGTTCGGTGCGCCATCGGGCACCCGCCCCGGCCGATCCCAGGTGACCCGATCCCGATGCCCCTCGACCCTGTCATCCAGCTCCACGGAGCGGTCGCCCTCCTCGGGCAGTTCCCCGTGCTCGCCGGCGTGGACCTCGAGGTCGGGGACGGTGAACGGGTGTTGCTCCGGGGCCCCAACGGCGCGGGCAAGACCTCGCTCCTGCGTACGTGCGCCGGCCTCATTCCCGTGTCGTCGGGATCGGCCACCGTCCTGGGCCACGACTTGCGGGCCGATCGTCGTTCCGTGCGGCCCCTCGTTGGGCTGATGGCGCACACGACCGGCCTGTACGACGAGCTGACCGCCGCCGACAACGTCCGGTTCTGGGCCGAGGCGTGCCGGGTCGACCCCGCCGACGCCGCGGGTGCCATGGACCGCGTGGGGTTGGCGACGCGGCTCCGCACGGTGCCGGTGAACCGCTTGTCGACCGGCCAGCGGCGGCGGGTGTCGCTCGCAGCGATGATCGTGAGGCGCCCGCGCCTCTGGCTGCTCGACGAACCCCACGCCGGCCTCGACACGGTGGGCCGTGACCTCGTGGACCGCCTCATCGGCGACGCCGCGGCTGCCGGCGCGACCGTGCTGTTCGCGTCACACGACCTCGAACGCGCCGACGCGGTGGCCGACCGCACCGTCAGCATCGTGGGCGGCGCCGTCGCCGAGGACACCGGGCCACGGCCCGCCGATCGCACGGGGGCCGACGATGTGGCATGACGTCTGGCTCGTCTGTCGCAAGGACCTCCGGATCGAGGCGCGGACGCGGGTGACGCTCAACCACGTCGCCCCGTTCGTCCTGACCGTGGTGATGTTGTTCGCGTTCGCACTCGACGCCGACACGACCCTGCTGCGTCGGGCGACGGGGGGCCTCTTCTGGGTCACGGTCCTGTTCGCCGCGAATGCGATCGCCCAGCGCTCGGCGTCGGTCGACCGCCCCGACGGCCTGCCCGACGCCCTCCGCCTCAGCAACCTCTCGCCCGCCGGGATGTTCCTCGGCAAGACCTTGTCGCTGTTCCTCCAACTCACCGCGACCGAACTCGTGCTCGCGGTCGCCATGGTCTTGATGTACGACGTCAGGCTCCGTGGGATCGCCCTGATCCTCGCTTCGATTCCGCTCGGCACGCTCGCGATCGCAGCCGTCGGTTCGGTCTACGGACCCCTCGCCGCGGGCCTGCAGGGGCGGGAGTCCATCCTGCCCCTCCTGATGCTCCCGGCCCTGGCTCCGGTGCTCCTGGCGGCGACGAACGCGTTCGGTGTGGCGTTCGGCACCACGGTCGGCCCTGGCTGGCGGTGGGTGGTGATGTTGGGCATGCTGGGAGCGATATATGTCGCCGCCGGAACGGCGACGTCGGCGGCGCTGCTGGAGGAGACATGAGGATCCTCGGGCAGTGCCTCGAACGGAACGAGTGCCGATGACCGATCAGACCTCCGCGGCTCCCGCCGGGACGGCCGACACCGCCAAGCCCGTCGCCATGTCGACGTCGTCGCGAGGCACGAAGGCGCTCGGCCTGCTCACGCTCGTGAGCGCGGTGTTCACGATCCTCTACTCGTTCTGGTTCTCGAAGGCCGACGTCGAGCTGGGCAACACCGTCCGCATCCTCTACGTGCACGTGCCCACCGTGTCGATCGCCTATCTCTGCATGCTGGTCAACGCCGGGGCGAGTGCGTTCTACCTGTGGAAGCGCACGGCGTTCCCCGACCTGCTCGCCGCCGCCACCGGCGAGATCGGTGTGCTCCTCCTCGGCCTCACGATCCTCGCCGGGATGATGTGGGGCAAGCCGACGTGGGGCACGTTCTGGGAGTGGGGCGACCCCCGCCTGACCTCGACGCTGCTGCTCTTCCTCATGTACCTCGGCTACGTGACGGTACGGAACATCCCGGCGCCGCGTTCCGCCCGCAATACCCGCTCGGCGGTCATCGGCATCATCTCCGCGCTGCTCATCTACCCGGTCAAGATGTCGACGGAGTGGTGGGGCTCGCTCCACCAGGGCCGCACCATCTCGGCACCGGGCGCGTCGAAGATCCACGGTGCTCAGGAGTTCGCGCTGTACTCGGGCTTTCTGACGTTCATGCTCTTCGCGGCCTGGCTGACCATCCACCGGTTCCGGGTGGGTTGGCTGCAGGACCAGGCCGACGCGACCGAGCTCGACGCTGTCATTGCCGACCGTCGCGCCGAGGCCGGCGCCGAACAGTTCGGACTCGGGGAGGTCCATTGATGATCGCCCAACAGATCCAGAACGGCGAGGCCTGGACGTACGTGGGAATCACGTGGGGCGCCACCGCCGTGGTGCTCGGCGGGTACGTCCTGCTCATACTGCGGCGGGGCAAGGCCCTCTCGAAGCGGGTCCCGGAGGACAAACGCCGATGGATGTGAGCTCGATCGACGATCCCGAGTCCGTCGACGCCGGACCGCTCGACCTCACACCCCGTTCGGCTCCGACCGCGTCGTCGGGTCCGGCGGTCCGCCGACGCAAGATCGTGCCGATCGTGCTCGGCGTGGTGGTCGTGGCCGCCATCGCGGTGCTGCTGATCACCCAGCTCGCCGGCGCGGCGACGTACTTCTACAACGTCGACGACGCCGTCGCGAAGAAGGCCGACATCGGCGACAAGCGCATTCGGCTGCAGGGCAACGTGATCAAGGGGTCCGAGGTCGGTCGAACCCAGGACAGTGTGCAGGGTTACGTCATCGCCTACAACGGCGTGCAGGTCGAGGTCGAGCAGTCGGGCGACGTTCCCGACCTGTTCGGACCGTCGATCCCCGTCGTCATCGAGGGCCGCTTCAAGGGCGACCTCTTCCTGAGCGACCGCGTGCTGGTCAAGCACGACGAGACCTACGACGAGGACAACTCCGACCGCATCAAGGATGCGGAGCGGGACGCGGAGAAGAACGTGTCGTCAACCACGATCCCGACCCCCTGAGCTCGGCTGTGTCCGTCGCCCTCGGAAATGCCGCCATCACCCTGGGTCTGGTCGCCTGCATCATCGGCGTCGGAACACTCGTCCTCGGCATTCGCCGGGGCGACGAGAAGCTGCTGATCTGGTCGCGACCGGTGTCGACCGTGGCGCTCGTCGCCGCGGTCGCCGCCGTCGGAGTGATGCAGATCGCGCTCCTCACCAACGACACGTCGGTGAAGTACGTCGCCGACGAGGGTTCGAAGCGGACGCCGTTTCCGTTCGACATCGCGACGATGTGGTCGGCCCTCGAAGGGTCGATCCTGCTGTGGGGACTGCTGTTGACGATCTTCACGGCGGCGGTCGCCGCGAAGTTCCGTCGCCGGCTCACCGACCCGCTCGTCGCGTGGGCGATGGTCGTGATGCTGACGGTCACCGGGTTCTTCTTCACCCTGATGCTGGCCGTCGCCCCGGTGTTCCGCTCGTTCGACGCACCCGTCGGCTTCGACGGCCCCGGCCCCAACCCGCTGTTGCAGAACCACATCCTGGTCGCCTTCCACCCGCCGCTGTTGTACCTGGGCTACGTCGGGTTCACGGTGCCGTTCGCGTTCGCGATCGCCGCCCTCGTCACCGGTCGCGTCGGTGAGGGCTGGCTCGCCGAGACCCGCCGGTGGACGCTCTTCGCCTGGGGCTTCCTCACCGCGGGCATCGTCCTCGGCGCCTGGTGGAGCTACGAGGTGTCGGGATGGGGCGGCTACTGGGCGTGGGACCCGGTCGAGAACGCGTCGATCCTGCCGTGGCTCACGGGCACGGCGTACATCCACTCGGTCATGGTGCAGGAACGTCGCGGCATGCTCCGGGTGTGGAACCTGACCCTCGTGGTCGCAACGTTCAGTCTCACGATTCTCGGCACGTTCCTGGCGCGATCGGGCGTCGTGGAATCGGTGCACGCATTCTCGAGCGGCTCGATCGGCCCGACGCTGCTCGGGTTCTTCGCCTTCATCGTCGTCGCCTCGATCGGGCTGATCGGGTGGCGCGGCGACCGGCTGCGGTCGCCCGGAGCGATCGACTCGCCGCTCTCGCGCGAAGGAGCGTTCCTCGCCAACAACGTGCTGCTCGGTGCGTTCGCGTTCGTGATCCTCCTGGGCACGGTGTTCCCCCTGATCGTCGAGGCGGTGAACGACGACCGGATGTCGGTCGGTGCCCCGTTCTTCGACCGAATGGCGATCCCGATCGGGCTCGTCCTGCTCTTCCTCATGGCGGTCGCTCCGGTGCTGCCGTGGCGATCGGCGAGCACCGACCTGTTGTCCAAACGTCTGTGGTGGCCGTTGTGGGCATCGGTGGTCGCGCTCGGGTTCGCCGTGGCCGTGGGCGCCCGCGGCGTCACCTCACTGCTGGGCTTCTGGCTCGCCGGGTTCGCTGCCGGCTCGGTCGCCCGCCAACTCACGCTCGCCACCCGTCGCCAGGGTTGGCGTGGCCTCGTCGGGCGGGCCAACGGCGGCATGGTCGTGCACCTCGGTGTGCTGATCATCTCGGTGGCGCTCGTCGCCAGCCAGTCCTACACCAAGCAGGGCGAGTTCACGCTGGAGCGTGGCGAGACGGTGCGGGTCGGTGGACACACGTTCGAGTACCTGTCGAGCAGCGTCGTCGAGCTGTCCAACCGCCGTGAGCTCCGAAGCAAGATCCGCATCGACGGCGAGGACGTCTTCGAGCCGTCGATGAACCAGTACCTCTCGACGGGCATGTCGATCGCCCGTCCGTCGGTGAAGGTGACGCCGACGACCGACCTGTACCTCAGCATCACGCGCCCGGCGAGCGCCGACCGACCCGACATCCGGGTGCGCATCGTGGTCGAGCCGCTCATCGTGTGGCTGTGGATCGGCGGCTTCGTGATGGTGGCCGGGACCGTGCTGTCGGCCTTCCCCGGACGCGGTCGGCGCAACCCGCTCGATCCGGTGTCGAGCCCGATCGGTCACGACCGAGACCCCGAGCCCGTCGCGGCCGACGAACCCGAACCCGAACCCGACGCGGACGTCGACACCGAGCCCGAGGGGGTGCCGGCGTGAAGCACCGCTCGGCGCTCATCGCCGGCGTCGTCGGTGTGGTGGCCGTGGCACTCATCGTCCTGTTCCTGACGGCGGACATCGACGGCAACCCGCTCGACACCGACACCAACCAGCTGGTCGGCAAGCCGGCGCCGGCGATCGACGCCACCGACACCGAGGGCCGGCCGTTCGCCGTGTCCGACTACCGCGGCCGGTGGCTCCTCGTGAACTTCTTCGCCACCTGGTGTGCCCCCTGCATCAAGGAGCACCCCGAGCTGGTGGCGTTCAGCGAGGCGCACTCACGCCTCGGCGACGCCTCGGTGGTGAGTGTCGCCTACAACGACGAGCCCGATCTCGTCAACGAGTTCTTCGAGCGCAACGGCGGTGACTGGGCCGTCATCGCCGACGACAAGAGCGACTTCTCGATCGACTACGCCGTCGTCGGCCTGCCCGAGTCCTACCTGGTCGACCCCGACGGGATCATCGTGCACAAGTTCATCGGCGGCATCACCAAGGCCGAGGTCGAGGCCGTAATGGCCGACCAGGGCCCGGCGACGACGACCACGGTGGCACCGTCGTGATGAACGGTCCCGCATCCCGGCGTACCCGGTTGCTCGGGTGGGCGGGCGCGCTCGTTGCGGTTGTGGTCCTCGTGGGCCTCGGCGCCCGTACGACCCCGACCTCGGGCACCTCCGAAGACCGCGTCTACGCGCTCGCCGGCCAGATGAAGTGTCTGCAGTGCCTGGGCGAATCGGTCGCCGGATCCCAGGCCGACATCGCCGTGAAGATGCGCACCGAGATTCGTGCCCAGATGCGCAAGGGCCGGACCGATGACGAGATCCTGAGTTCGTTCGCCGACACCTACGGCCAGCGGGTGCTGCTCAATCCGTCCGGCGACGGCGTGGCGTCGCTCGTGTGGGTGATCCCGGTCGTGATCGCCGGCCTCGGAACCGTCGGGTTGGCGCTGGCCTTCGCTCGCTGGCGGCGCCAGCGCAACGACGCCGGGACGACCGAGGTGACCGACGAGGACCGCGCCCTCGTCGACGCCGCCCTCGCCGACGGAGCCAACGGTGGCTGACGCCGAGGTACCGCAACGTACGAAGCCTTCGACGGACGAGGGAGCGAGCCCGGGCAGAGGTGGCCGACGCAACCAGGTGAATCTCGATGAGTTGGCGCGCCGCACCGAGGAGCGCGACTTCCTGCTGGCCTCGATCGCCGACCTCGATCGTGAGCACGCGGCCGGAGACGTCGATCCCGACGACTACGACGAACTCCGCCGCGGCTACGTCGCCCGGGCCGCCGAGGCCATCCGGGCGGTCGACGCCGATGAGGCCACACTGCGCAGTCAGCGCGATGCCCGACCCCCGCGCCGCGGCCGGGCGTTGATCTGGGTCGGCGGAGTGGCCGTGTTCACCGTCGTCGCCGGCGTGCTGCTCGCCAACGCGCTGGGCTCACGTGGCCAGGGTGCCGGTCTCACCGGCACCGGATCCATGCCCGGCGATCAGGCCAGCACGTGCCGATCGCTGAGCATGAGCAAGCCGGCCGAGGGCATCACCTGCTACGACAAGGTCCTCGAGGACCAACCCGACGACGTGGACGCACTCACCTATCAGGGCTGGGCCAAGGTCCGGTCCGGCGACGTCGAAGGCGGCTCGGCCCAGTTCGATCGGGTCATCGAGCTCGACCCGGGCTTCGCCGACGTCCACGTCTTCAAGGCATCAGTCCTGAAGAACGCCGGCGACTTCGTGGGGGCCAAGGCCGAGCTCGACCGGGTGTATGCGCTCAACCCGTCGCCCATCGTCACGTCCACGCTCGAACAGATGGGCCTCGACACCGAGATCGCAGTCGGCCTGCTCCCCGCCGACGTGCAGGCGTGTTGGAAGGACGAGAAGGCGGCGCTCGACGCGACGGTTGCCGTCACCTCGAAGGCCGATGCGGAGATCGACCGGTCGGCGTACGCCGGAGCGCTTGCCGACGTGGCCCTGTCGGCCAAGTGCCTCGACACGGTGCTCGCAGGCCGCCCGACCGACGCCGACGCCCTGGTGCTCCGATCGCTCGCCGTGGGCGTCCTCGGACTGATCGACGGCTCGACCTACGACGCGGCGGAGGCCGACGCCACCGCGGCGCTTGCCGCCCGCGACGGCGATCCGGCGGCCTTGCTGTTGCGGGCGTTGTGGCGCGACAACCTCGGCAACGTCGAGGGTGCAGCGGCCGATCTCGACGCGCTCGGCGACCAGCGGGTGTCGCCGCTGGTGACCGCCTATGTCGAGGTCGCGCCGGTCCGGGCCCAAGTCGAGGCCGACCGCGCCGCGGCCCGGTCGACGACCACGACGCGTTGAGCCGTCGTCACCCCGTCACCTCCCCCTAGATTCATCCCCCATGAAGATCCTCGTGGTAGGTGCCGGGGGAGTGGGCGCTGCGTTCGCGGCGATCGCTTCCCGTCGTTCGTTCTTCGAGCAGCTCGTGCTGGCCGACATCGACGTCTCCCGCGCCCAGCGCACGGTCGACCGCCTCGGCGACCCGCGCGTGACTGCGATCTCCCTCGACGCCTCCGACGCGACGTCGGTCGCCGCGGCGATCGGTGCGCACGGCTCCACGATCGTGCTCAACGCGGCCGACCCCCGGTTCGTCGTGCCGATCTTCGACGGTTGCTTCGCCGCCGGGGCGACCTATCTCGACATGGCCATGTCGCTGTCGCACCCGCACCCGAGCGATCCCTACGCCCAGGTCGGCGAGAAGCTCGGTGACTACCAGTTCGACCGGTCGTCCCAGTGGGAGGAGCGGGGCCTCCTGGCCGTCGGCGGTATGGGCGTCGAGCCCGGTCTCGCCGATGTGTTCGCCCGCTACGCCGCCGACCACCTCTTCAGCGCGATCGACGAGGTCGGGGTTCGCGACGGTTCGAACATGGTGGTGAAGGGTTACGACTTCGCCCCGACGTTCTCGATCTGGACGACCATCGAGGAGTGCCTGAACCCGCCGGTCATCTGGGAGAAGGAGCGGGGCTGGTTCACGACCGAACCGTTCTCCGAGCCCGAGGTGTTCGTGTTCCCCGAGGGCATCGGCCCCGTCGAGTGCGTCAACGTCGAACACGAGGAGGTGCTGTTGGTCCCGCGCTGGGTCGACTGCAACCGGGTCACGTTCAAGTACGGCCTGGGCGACGAGTTCATCGACGTGTTGCGCACGCTCCACAAGCTCGGCCTCGACTCGACGGACCCGGTGTCGGTCCGCGGGCAGCAGGTCTCGCCGCGCGACGTGGTCGCCGCGTGCCTCCCGAACCCGGCCGACCTGACCGACGAGATCGAGGGCAAGACCTGCGCCGGCACCTGGGTCACCGGCACGGGTACCGACGGCAACCCGCTCGAGGTGTACCTGTACCACGTGGCCGACAACGCCGAGACGCTGGCACGCGACGGCGCCCAGGCCGTCGTGTGGCAGACCGCGCTGTTCCCGGTCGTGGCGATGGAGCTCATCGCCGCGGGGGTCTGGAGCGGCGCCGGGGTGAAGGGGCCCGAAGCGTTCGACGCCGTCCCGTTCCTCGACATGGTGAAGGACGACTACGAGTCGCCCTGGGGGCTCGAGATCCGCTGAGGCCGGTCAGGCGTCGTCGGCGTTCAGCCGTTCAGGCGTTCAGGCGTTCAGGCGTTCATCGCTCGGACCAGCTCCACGATCTCGTCGGGCGCCTTCGACGGCGACCCGGCATCGACGGGAGGTTGGGGGTCGTACTCGATGCCGAGCTGGATCGCCTGCGCCACCTCGATGCCGGCCAGCTCGATCACGAGCCGCAACGCCATGTCGATGCCGGCCGAGACGCCGGCGCCCGTGATGACCTTGCCGCGCACGACGACGCGCTCCTCGGTCGGATGCGCCCCGAACTCGGCGAGTTGTTCGTAGGCGATCCAGTGGGTGGTGGCGTCGAGGCCGTCGAGCACGCCCGCCGCCCCGAGGATGAGGGCGCCGGTGCAGACCGACGTCGTCCACGTCGTGGCGGGGTGTGCCGACCGCACCCATTCGACGAGGGGGTTGCCGGCCGCGGCCATCGACCGGGTGACGACGCCACCGGGCACCACGATCACGTCGGGCGAGGCGACCTCGTCGTAGGTGTGCTCGATCTCGACGTGCAGCAGCCCCTTGTCGTCGGTCAGGCGACCGCGCTCCGCGCCGACCAGGACGACCTCGGCACCCGGCAGCCACGTCAGCACCTGATAGGGGCCGATGGCGTCGAGCATGGTCATCCCGGGAAACATGGCGATCGCGATCTGGGTCATGTCGTGTGGTCCTTCTTGAAATGGGATCGGTAGGAGGCGGGGGTCGTGGCCAGGCGTCGCTCGAACAACCGGTGCAGCGTCGAGGCGTCGCCGACTCCACACCGATGGGCGACCTCGGCGACCGTCAGATCGGTCGTCTCGAGGAGCGTGCGTGCCAGGTCGACGCGGCACGACTCGACGTACCGGGCCGGTGTCGTCCCCACCTGTTCGCGGAACAGCCGGGCGAAGTGGCGTGGACTCATGGATGCGACGCTCGCCAGCGTCTCGACGGAGCAGTCGATCGACGGGTCGGCGGCGATCCGGTCCTGAACGATGCGAATCTCGTCGCGTCGCGCCGTCCCCGAGCTGACCGGGGTCGAGAACTGCGACTGCCCGCCGGAGCGGCGCAGGTACAGGACCAGCCACTGGGCGACCTGGCGGGCGATCTCGTCGTCGTGGTCAGCGGCAACCATCGCGAGCGCGAGGTCCATCCCGGCGCTGACGCCGGCCGACGTCCAGGTCTCGCCGTCGCAGGTGTAGATGAGGTCACACTGCACGTCGACCTCGGGATGCTTCGCTGCGAGCCGGTCCGCCGAGGCCCAGTGGGTCGTGGCCCGTTTCCCGTCGAGGAGCCCGGTCGCCGCCAGGACGAAGGCGCCGGTACAGACCGAGCCGACGCGTCGGGTGACCTCGGCGACGCCGCGGAAGCGGGTCAGAAACTCGGGGTCGGCGCTCGTCTCATGGCTGCCCCTGCCACCGGCGACCAGGAGCGTGTCGGGAGGGTCGGCCAGCAGTTCGCCGAGGCTCCAGGTCGCTCCGAGTTCGATGCCGCTGGAGCAGCGCACCGGGTGCCCGTCGATCGTGGCGACCCCGATGTCGTAGCCGGGGCGCTCGGCGCTGCGCAGCACGTTGTCGGCGGCGCTGAACACCTCGAGCGGTCCGCAGATGTCGAGCGAGTGCGCCTTGGCGAACGCGACCACGGCCACGCGACGCGTCGACGGGGCTCGGTGGTGGGGCATGGCCCCATCCTCCGTCAGCAACCCGACGTCCGCAATGACGAGGATCTTGCACTTTCAGCCATGCCCGTGATGTTTCGCGGGAAGTTGTCCCCGACAGGTGGGGACAACTTCCCGCAAAACCGGTGGGTGGGGCGGGCGACTACGGGACGGGGACCGTGAGGTCGCGGTAGGCGACGATGCCCGTCAGCACATCGCCCAGCGCCGCCTGGAGCTCGTCGGTCGCCTGAGCGAACTTGGCCTTCACCCCGGCCGGGTCGGCGTTGAAGGAGTCGGGGGTGATGCCGCTGACGAGCGCGGCGGCGGCATCGACGTGCGCCTTGGCCGAGACCTGGAGCGCCTCGATCGCCGACGTATCGGCGCCGGCCGCCTTCTTCTCGGCGATCAGCGGGTCGAACTTGTCGAAGGCGTTGCCGAACTCGTCGATGCGTACCGAGGCGAACAGCTGCGGGATGACGACGGCGTACACGCGGTTGTCGGCGTAGATTGCCGAGCAGGCCGCCTTGATGCCGGCCTTGCCCTTCGCGTTGTTCACGGCGGGCCGGTTCACGTTCACCAGGTTCGCCTGCACCCCGTCGATGCCGGCGATCTGCGCCGCCTTCTGATCGGCAGTGAGGCGCTTGACCTTCTCGATGCGCTGCTCGGAGATGTCGAGGATGAAGAGGCGCTCGTCGATCGCCTGGTTGCACTTGGCCTTCGTGTAGGTCGCAACGGGCCCGCTCGTCGATGCTCCGGCGGGAGCGACGGCGACGAGGCCAAGGCTCGCAGCGGTGAGCGAGGCGACAGCAGCGAGCCGAACGGTGGTCTTCATGGGAACTCCTTGGGGTGGTGGGTACAGGTCAGTTATCGGCCCGACCTGTTAGGAAGATGTGAGCTCGAGATGAGGGAGTCGAAGGACGATGACGGTACGGATCGGTGGGGGACAGGGCTTCTACGGTGACGGGCACCTCCCCGTCGCAGCGTTGCTGGCCGACGGCATCGACTACCTGGTGTGCGAGGCCCTGGCCGAGCTGACGTTGGCGATCCTGCAGAAGGATCGCCAACGCGACGAGTCGCTCGGCTACACCCGCGACCTCCCCCTCTATGTTGCCGCCGCGATCGGCGACATCCTCGGGGGGCGAACGAAGCTGATCACCAACGCCGGCGGCATCAACCCGATCGGCGCCGGTCGGGCCGTGGTCGGCGCGCTCGCGGCCCACGGGGTCACCGGGGTGAAGGTCGCCACCATCGTGGGCGACGACATTCGTCCGCACGCCGAACCGCTCGGCCTGGCCGCCGACACCCTGTTCGCCAACGCCTATCTCGGCGCCCGCCCCATCGTCGAAGCCCTCGAGCGCGGTGCCGACATCGTGATCGGCGGTCGCATCGCCGACGCATCGCTGTTCCTCGCCCCGCTCATCCACGAGTTCGGCTGGTCGCCCGACGACTGGGACCGCCTCGCCGCCGGCGTCGCCGGCGGGCACCTCCTCGAGTGCTCCGGGCAGGTCACCGGCGGCAACTACTCCGGCGATTGGTGGAACGGCCTCGATCCCGCATCGATCGGCTTCCCGATCGGCGAGTTCGAACCCGACGGCTCCTTCGTCGTCACCAAGCCGGCCGGGTCGAGTGGTCGGGTCACGTTCGACACCGTGCGCGAGCAGCTCCTCTACGAGGTGCAGGACCCGACCGCGTACCTCAACCCCGACGTGACCGTCGACCTGGCCTCGGCGCACCTCGACGATCTGGGCAACGACCGGGTGAGGGTCAGCGGCGTCCGGGGTGCAGCGGCCCCGGCCACCTACAAGGGCCTCGAGTGCACGCCCGGCGGATGGTCGAACGAGTTGCGCGCCACCTACGGGTGGCCCGATGCCGAGGCGAAGGCGCGGGCGGCGGTGGCCTACCTCCGCGGCCGCGCCGCTGCCATCGGTATGGACGTCAAGGAGTGGCACGAGGAGTACTTCGGTGTCGACGCATTCGGTGGGCCGACGGTGCCCGCCGCTCCGGCCGGCTGGGAACCTCCCGAGGTGATCGCTCGCCTGGCCTGGCGCTGCGACACCGCCGAGGAGGCAGGGCGTCTCGGCCGCGAGGCCGGTCTCCTCGGCCTGTCCGGGCCGCCCATGATCGCCGGAGCCGGTCGGGCCCGCGACGGCAAGCCGTCCCAGTTGTTGTCGCTCCGGGCCCTGGCCGTGGATCGCGCGCTGGTCGACGCTCAGGTGCGCGTCGAGATCACCGAGGTCTGACCGTCGATCAGCGCATCGGTTCGTAGGTGCCGGTGGCGAAGCGCTCGCCATCCCACTCGAGCGACCAGAGCGATCCCTTCGAGCATCCGGCCTTGCCCGGCACCTCCATGCCCCGGCCCTTGGCGCGCCGGACGAGCTCGGGGATCACGTCGCCGTGGGAGCACAGCACAGCGACCTCATCGTGTTCGACGAGCGCTTCCACGAGCGCCCACGACTCCTCGATGTCGGTGCCCTCGAACAGCCGGGCGTCGATGTCGACAGCGAGGCCGAGCGACGACGCCAACAGCTCGACCGTCTCGACGCACCGTGCCGCGGGGCTCGCCACGACGGCCGTGATCTCCAGGCCGGACAAGCGCTCGGCGAGCTGCACGGCCTGGCGGAGTCCGACGGCGTCGAGATGGCGTTCGTTGTCGGCGGGGTCGGCGTCGTCGCGGACACCGGCCGAGCCGTGCCGGACCAGGTACAGCATCACGATCCAGACGCTAGCGCCGGCCCGCGGGGCTCCGGACCGACGTCGGGTGATCCTGCCTCTTGGGAGTCGACAGCCGATTCGCTAGCTTTCGGGACGGCAGGATCGCGGGGGTGGTCCGCCGGAGTCGAGGGGGAGCGATGCGGGGAACACGACGGACGGTCGCCGCGACAGCCCTTGCCGTCGTGGCGGTGCTGGCCAGCGGTTGTCCCGTCGAGCCGACGGGGCCGACGGACCCCACCGGCCCGGTCTGGACACCGCACCACGCCGGCGGCCCGGCGGTCGGCGGCGCCACGCCCTGGGCGATCGCGATCGGTACGACCGAGGACTGGTACGCCCAACTCGATGTCGGCTTCCCGCTCACGGCGCCGCCCACGGTGTCGGTGTTCCCCCGCACGGGCCCCGACGGCCACTCGCTCGGCGCTCCGCAGACGTTCACCGCCAACATGATCGGACTCGGGGCCGGGGTCCTCAGCGAGCATCTGCTCCTGACCGGCGGCGACCCGGCGTCGGGGTCGACCGCCTTGCAGTTCCTCGCCGAAACCGGTGGGACGTGGAGCATCGCCGGCTCCTTCTCCCTCGAGTCGGGCGAGACGATTCGCGGCATGACCGACGACGCGCTCGTCACCCGCGCCGTCGGCGCCAGCGGGGCGGAAGTGCGGGTCTACACACTCACCCGCACGACGGGTTCGGTCACCGCGACGCTGACGCAGACCTTGCGTCCTCCGGCCGAGTGGGGCCCTGGCTACGGAACCTACTGGGGGAGCGTCGTCACGCTCGACGGTGGACTGCTCGCCGTCCACGCCCACAACGACAGCATCGGCGTGCCCGACCGGGTCGGCGTCTACCAGTCGTCGGCCGGGTCGTTCGGCCTCGTCGCCACGCTCGAACGCCCCGAGTTCGGTGCGTTCGGCATCCGGCTCGCGATCGACGATCAACCGGCGGTCGACCGCCTGGTCATCGGCGGGTATCCCACCGGCTCCGCCGAGGTGGTGTTCGCCGAGTACACGTCCACCGCCGGCGGCACGTGGGCCGCGGTGAGCACGATCGAGCCGCCCGCCGCCGTTCCCGGCGCTGCCGTCGGCCAGACGTTCGGCCAGGGCGTGGCGCTCGACGGCGACGTGTTGGTGGTGACCGCCGTCGACGAACCCATGGCGACCCCCGGACCGGGCGGCGCCGTCCGCGTCGAGTACCGCCCGCTCGTCTACCGGCTCGGAGCCGGTGGGTGGGAGTACGAGGCGACGCTCAGCGTGCTGTCATCACCCGTCGACACCGACGGGCTCAACCGGGGCCTGATGTCGATGGTCGTCGCTGATCACCACATCGTGGGCACCAACGGGGTGTCGTTGCCCGGGGGATGCTCGTACTGCTTCGGCCTTCGCTTCGAGGCGTGGCGCTGGGACCGCACCCCTGCCTGACCCGATCCCGGTCTGGCAGACTGCGCCCATGGCGCGACTGCAACTGCGGGACCTGTGTGGGGTTCGCTCGGGTGACAAGGGCGATATCAGCGATCTCTCGCTGTTCGCCGACGACGAGGCCGCGTACGAGGTGATCCGTTCGGAGGTCACGGCCGAGCGGGTCGCCGCCCACTTCGGCGACCTGGTGCACGGCGCCGTCGTTCGCCACGAGGTGCCCAATGTGTGGGCGCTGAAGTTCGTGATGGATCACGCCCTGGGTGGCGGCGGACCGCAGTCGCTGCGTGCGGACAACCTCGGCAAGACGCTGGGTGGTGCACTGCTCCGCTTGGAGATCGACGTTCCCGACGACGTGGCCGCGGCGGCGCCGCGTAACGGTCGCCGCGCCCCGTTGCCGAACTGACATGGGCCCGGTCACGCGGTTCCGAGCCCATCCCGGTGCTCTCGCCGCGTGGATGGGAGCGCACGCGGTCGTCTGGACCGTCATCGCCCTCGCGCTCGGGTTTGTCGACTTCCTCGACAGCTGGAAGGTCGTGCTGCTGGGGGCATGGATCGGCGTTGCCCACGCGGTGTTGCAGTGGGCCACCACGAGCGTGATCGTCGTCGACGGGGTGCTGGTCAGCCGGAACTTCGGGTGGGTCCAGCGGGTGCCGATCGACGAGATCGAGCTGGTGCAGCGGGTGCGTCACCGCCGCTGGAGCGGCGTGATGCTGCAACTCCGGAGCGGTCAGGAGGTGACGCTCGCAGCGCCGCTGTCGTCGGTCCTCGCGCCGAACCCGCACTTCGAGGAGGACCTCAACCGCCTGTGCGCGAGCATCGCCTTCGGCGAGGTCAACGGCGAGTGACCGGCTCGCGCCGGAGCGACGTCCGCTGAGCACCGGTCGCGTCGAAGTTGGTCGGGTCGAGCCAGGCAACGAGTGCGGCGCGGCGACGGGGCCACTCGTCGTCGGTGATCGACAGCCAGTTCGTGTCCCGGCTGCGGCCCTTGTAGACCATCGCGTTTCGGAACGTGCCCTCGTAGGTGAACCCGAGCCGGTCGGCTGCCGCGTTGGACGGTCCGTTGAGCGAGTCGCACTTCCACTCGTAGCGGCGGTACCCGGCGGCGAAGGCGGCATCGGCCATGAGGAACATCGCCTCGGTCGCGGCGGTGGTTCGGGCGAGGGCTGGTGAGAAGCAGATCGCCCCGACCTCGATCGAGCCGATGGGCGGCGCGATGCGGAGGTAGCTGGCCATGCCGACCGCTCGGTCGTCGACGACGATCGCGTAGGGGAGCTGATCGTCGGGCCGCCCCACGGCCTCGACGATGCGGGTGAGCTCGTCGACCGACTCCGGGCGTTCGAACGGCAGATACGTGAAGCTCCGGCCGTCGTCGGCGCGGTACTCCTCGAACAGCGTCGCCGAGTGGACCTCGGGTACGTATCGTTCGACCCGGCACGTGCGGCCGATCAGGGGTCGGCCGTCGGGCGCGGGCGGCGGGGTCCAGTCGCCGATCGGCGGGCCGATCGGATTGCCGAAGCGGTCGGTCCGCGGCGTCTCGTCGGTGGTCATGTTCGGCACGATAGGTGCCGGTCAGCCCCTGAGGCCTCGGAGTTCGCCGAGGACGCGGGGGAGCTCGGTGAGCAGTCGATCGATGTCGTCGTCGGTCGTCGACCAGCCCACCGAGACGCGGAGCGAGTGGTGGGCGTCGACGCCCATGGCCGCCAGCACCGGCGACGGTTCCAGCGCCTCCGACGAGCAGGAGTTGCCGGAGTGCACGGCGACACCGGCGCGGTCGAGGCCGATCAGGATCGGTTGTGGTTCGATGCCGGCGATCGCCAGGCACACGAGGTGCGGCATTCGATGCACCGGGTCGCCGAGCACGTCGACGCCCGGTTCGTTCGCGGCCCACCCGATGACCCGCTGCGTGAGGGCGGCCGTTCGCTCCGCCTCGGCGTCCAGTTCGAGGGTGGCCTCGTCGAGTGCAGCGGCGAAGCCGGCCATTCCGGTGAGGTTCTCGAGGCCGGCCCGACGGGCTCGTTCCTGGTCGGCGCCCGGGAGGAGCGGATCGAGACGGACACCGCGGCGTACGAGCAACGCGCCGATGCCCGTCGGGCCTCCGAACTTGTGCGCCGTGACCGACATGAGGTCGATGCCGGACTCGTCGAACGCGATGGGCACCCGGCCGATCGCCTGCGCGGCGTCGACGTGCAGCAGCACCCCGCGGGCGCGGCACTCGGCGGCGACGGTTGCCACCGGCTGCACGGTGCCGACCTCGTGGTTGGCCCACTGCAGGTGCACCACTGCGGTGTCGGGGCCGATCGCTGCGATCACGGCATCGGGGTCGACCCGACCGCCCCGGTCCACCCCGACCACGGTCGCCGGTCCGCGATCGGCCCAGGCCCGGACGGCGGAGTGCTCCACTGCGCTCACCACCGTGTGGGCGGCGGACGGGTCGGGCCCGCGCCGCGCCGCACCGTGTGCGGCCATGGCGATCGCCTCGGTGGCGCCGGAGCAGAAGACCACCTCACGGGGTCGAGCGCCAAGGGCCCGGGCGACCCGCTCGCGGGCGTGTTCGACACCGTGTCGGGCGACGAGGCCCTCGTGGTGGGAGCGACCCGGGTCGCCGAGCTCGCCGCGGCTCGACTGGCGGAGCACCTCGGCCATCGCATCGGCAGCGACCGGGCGCAGCGGCGCGGTCGAGGCGTGGTCGAGGTAGGCACGCGCCATGGTCGGCTAGCTGTCGATGTCGGTGATGCAGCGGGCGTCGCCCTTGGGCAGCGACGAGGAGAGGTCGACCGGCGTTTCGCCGTACAGCGCGCCGAGCATGCCCGAGACCATGCCGCGATCGACGGCGCAGATGACCGGATGCTCGATGACCGCCTCGCCGAACGGGCAGTGCTCGCTGACGATGCGGAGTTGGTCGCCGTGTTGCTCGGCTCGTGACGCGAACCCGTGAGCCGACAGTGCGTCGGCGACGGCGTGGAGCGCGGTGCGAACCGAACGTTGGCCGGCGGTCGTGTCGCCCATCGCGTCGGCCATCGCCCGGCCGTAGTCGACCCCCACCTGCTCGGCCAGCGCCGTCGCCCGCTCCTCGCCCAGCTCGGCGAGTGCACGGCCCAGGAGGTTGATGAGGATGTCGTCGTGGCGGACGGGCATCTCGAAGGGCATGTGGTCGCTGAGCACCCGGTACCGCTTGGACGGCCGGCCCGCTCCGCTGGCGCGGACCGTGGCGACCTCGAGGTACCCGCCGGCGGCGAGCTTGTCGAGGTGATGACGGGCGACGTTGGCGTGCAGTTCGAAGCGCTGGGCGACCTCGGACGCGGTCACGCCGTCGGCCGACTCGTGGGCGAAGAGGAAGATCTCGCGGCGGGTCGGGTCGCCGAACGCGGACGTGATTGCCGAGACGGCCGACGCGAAGTCGGTCGGGTTCAAGCGGTTCGTGATGTCCGGGGTCGGCGCCGTGGCCATGGGCCCAGGCTACCTGGCCCCTGACGCGTCGCCGGGTGCAGTGCCCCGGGCGCGGGTGACGGGTGACGAGCGGCACGACGGGCCTGTTCGCCGCTGGCCCGCCGAGTGTCGCAGAATGGGTGCATGTCCTTGAACGAAACCGCTGTCATCGAGGCCCTCCGCCCGGTACAGGACCCCGAGTTGCACCGCTCCATCGTCGACCTCGGCATGGTGCGCGACGTGGTGGTCGACGGCACGAAGGTTGCACTCACCGTGGTGCTCACGATCCCCGGCTGCCCGCTCAAGGGCGAGATCACCGGCCGGGTCAACGAGGCCCTCGGCACGATCGGGGTCACCGACGTCGATCTGGCTTGGGGTGCGATGAACGACGAGGAGCGCGCTGCCCTCCGCCAGCTCCTCCACGGCGACCCGGCGTCGACGGCGGGGTCGCAGCAGGCCCACGGGCACGCCGAGGGCCGGGCCATCCCGTTCGCCGACCCGTTGTCGCGCACCCGCGTGCTGTTGATCGCGTCCGGCAAGGGCGGCGTCGGCAAGTCGTCGGTGACGACCAACCTGGCGGTTGCGCTGGCCCAGCGCGGCAAGCGCGTCGGCATCGTCGACGCCGACGTCTGGGGCTTCTCGATCCCCAAGATGCTCGGGGTCGACCGGGCGCCGGTGCTGCTCGACCAGATGATCGTCCCGCCCGAGGTCAACGGCGTGTCGTGCATCTCGATGGGGTTCTTCGCCGAGGAGGACCAGGCCGTGATCTGGCGCGGTCCGATGCTGCACAAGGCCGTCGAGCAGTTCCTCACCGACGTCTTCTGGGACGAGCCCGACTACCTGCTCGTCGACCTGCCGCCCGGCACGGGTGACATCTCGATCTCGTTGGCGCAGTTCCTGCCCCGCGCCGAGGTCTACGTCGTCACCACCCCGCAGCCGGCCGCGCAGCGTGTCGCCCAGCGCGCGGCATCGATGGCCAAGAAGGTCAACCTGCCGCTCCGTGGGATCATCGAGAACATGAGCTGGTTCACCGGCGACGACGGCAAGCGCTACGAGCTGTTCGGCGAGGGTGGCGGCCAGCGTTTGGCCGACGACACCGGCGTGCCGCTCCTTGGCAAGGTTCCGCTGTTGCCGGCTCTCCGCGAGGGGAGCGACACCGGTCATCCCGTGGTCGTCGCGTTCCCCGACACCGAGGCGGCGCAGGCGTTCCGGGCGATCGCGGAGACGATCGACGTCGAGATGGCGCCCACCCGTCGCTTCAACCGCGAGCTGAAGATCGGCTGACCTCGGCCGGCTTCGCTCGGTGTCGTACCCAGCTGGGTACGGTCGCTGCGCTCCCTCCTCTCGCTCCGTTGCCTCGGTTCGATCCGGCTGACGAGGCGTCCTGGATCCAGCGCCTACGATGGATCCGTTCTGCCCATCTCAGAGGAGTCACCCCGTGGACGTACGGATCGGAATCACCCAGTCGATGCGAGAGCTCGAAGTCGACCTCGGCGACGAGGTCGTGCGGGAGACCCTGAAGGCCGACATCGCCGCGGCGATGGCCAACGACGACGGCATCCTGTGGCTGACCGACAAGAAGGGCCGCGAGATCGCCGTGCCCACCGCCAAGATCTCCTTCATCGAGATCGGCAGCCCCGACGCACCCCGCAACATCGGGTTCTCCGTCTGA
>ENA-UOWE01000752-UOWE01000752.1-activated-sludge-metagenome-genome-assembly--contig:-NODE-752-length-44104-cov-8.354310_pt1 | contig 44104 bp, 40 predicted proteins | sample MGYA00249841_ERZ761562 | MGnify/ENA primary metagenome ERZ761562 (study PRJEB28883, sample SAMN05720200) | activated sludge metagenome | isolation source: Anaerobic digester | place: Japan...
AAAGAAAAATTCCTTTTCATCGCCTTTTTGTTCGATTTCGGCCGAGAAGCCTAACGCTCCAGTTGTATGCACATCCTATCACTTTATGGCTTCGAGGGTGAAAGAGTTAAGGCGATAAGAGTTTTTGCGCAACTTTTTTCGATAAAAAAGTTGCATAAAAAAGCTGTGTTTATTGCTATTCAAGTTTTTCCAGTAATTGGCAGAGATATTCTTATATCGAACTCACGTTAATTAAGATATTGAAAAGTTCTGCGAAAATTGTCAGACACAATATAAAAAAAAACCGGCCTGCAAAAGCTACAAACCGGTTTTGGTGATTTATGCTAATTGTTTACTTAGTCGGCACATTTGTTATTGGTACGCTGAGCTTTGGCAGCAGTAGCAAACTGGCCAAACTGTGCGCTCTTGAATGAGCCGCAAGCAGCATCTTTATCGCCTTTACCTAACTGGGCAACTCCAAGGGCATAGTAATACTTAGCTTTGGCATCGTTGTTGCCTTTTTCAAGGGCTAAACCTTTTTGGGCATATTCAATGGCTTTGTCATAATTCTTTTGTTTGTTGTAAACATCAGCAAAAAAGTAACATACATCCTTATCTGTACCATAAGTTTCAGCTTTGGTAAGGTTTGCAATAGCTTCATCAAGCTTGTTGGCAGCATTAGCTTTTGAACCCAACTTGCTGTAAAAATCAATGGCTGTATTATTTATGCTGCTCAATTGGGCTGTATCATTTTTAGCCTTTAGCTTTTCAATCAAAATAGCTACAGTTTTTGAAAAATTAGGCTCGTCACCCAATACTTTATAAGCCATTGTTTTGTTCTGAATAGCAGATATATACTCAGGATTGATGGCCAAAGCGCTATCAAATGCCATTACAGCTTTTGCATACTCTTTGGTTTTGAAAAACTCAGAACCAAGTTTGGCATATAACTGGACCATAAAAGTTTCAGTCTTTGACTTTACCTTATCAGAAGCATATTCGTCTGCAAAAGCAATAGCTTTTTTGGCTGTGGCAATAGATGCCTGAAGGTTTTTATCTTTATTATAGAGTTTAAATGCTTTTTGGTAATGTAAGTCGGCATAAAACTGTCCTGCTTTGTTTTTCAAATCATTGGCAGAATCCCCAATCTGTTTGCAAACAATGATACAACTGTCTATCTTTACAATAGCACCATCAAGGTCAGTGGACATAAGCGCTATCCCTCCATTGTATAAGTTAGCAGCATCCGATTGCGATTGAGCAGCCCCATACTGTAAACCAAAGCAAAATAAGGCTGAACTTAATACGATACATTTCAAAGTCTTCATAATCAATAGTATTTGTGTTAGTTATTAATATTTTCAAATTTGAAAAACCAAATTAAATGTTTTTATATTTAAATATCAACATTTTTAGATTAATTATGAATTATTCAGTCAACTGCTGTTTTGCCTTTCAAAAAAGCAATTTTTCAGTATTTTCATATTATTTATAAATTTCTATTTACATTACAAAACTTAACCTGGATTTAATGTAATTAATAATCAACAACTTACAAGTATCCTTAATTAACATTTTTTATCATATTGCAACCTTTTTACTTTTATGCATTGAATACAGAAAAAATAATGGAACCTATTCCTGACCAGATTTTGCTTTTAAAGATTAAAGAAAACCCCGAAAACTTTGGATTGGTCTTTGATGCACATTACAAAACTATTTTCAGCTATATATACAGAAGGGTTGCTGATTACGACCTGGCACGTGACTTGTCTGCCGACACTTTTATGAAAGCGTTTTTACATATTAGCCATTTTAACTGGCAGGGCATATCGCTGCTAAGTTGGTTGTACCGCATTGCCACTAACGAGACAAACTATTATTTTAGAAAAAACAGGACCAACAACCTTTTGCGAGACTTAACTTTCGGCGATGCTTACTTGTTAACCCTAACTGAAGAATCTATAACTGAAAAACAACTGCTGGAAGAAGAATTAAAACTGAACCAAGACTTTCTGAAAGCCCAACAAAGTATAAAAAAGCTTGACATCAAATACCAAGAAGTGCTTTCTTTACGGTATTTTGAAAAAAAATCAGTATTAGAAATCGCCGAAATATTGAACAAAAAAGAAGGTACCATAAAATCGCTCCTATCGCGTGGACTGGAAAAATTGAAAATCGAATTTTTTAGTGCAACCTGATGGCTAAATTGCATTTTATTAAATAGAACAAGGAACAAAGAGTAAAGAACAAAGAAAATGGAAAATAATTTTGAGAAACAAATGGAAAACCTGGAAACTCCAAAGACAGAATTTGTGAAACACCAGGAAATACTAAAAATAGGAATGGTCAATGCCAAAAAATCTGCCCGCATAGGCATCTTGTTTATCCTGGCCCCGATATTAATCCTGTTGTTAGCCTTTGTAAAAATCAAGCTCCTGATTGGGTTCGATTTTTTTGTCAAATTCGAAAAAATGTTTACAACAACGGGCGAAAACGGGCTACCGGGCTATCTGCCTTTTATTCTTTTCGTTGTATTGCCTTTAATTGCTTTTTTCATTAATTTACTGGCAGTTTCACATTTTTACATCAACAAAACTACCAGAGAGCTAATTATTACCATCAAATACCGTCTTCGCAATGTCATAGTGCTGATTGTCAGCACTATTATTATTGCTACATTTTTTGTTTATTTTATCTTCTTTTATTGAAATAAACAGTTGTACTTTTATTCTTTCTAATCCTCATAGAATGAAACGTTTATACCTTTTCAATTTCCTTATTATATCCATATTTTCGGCCAACGCGCAACAGCAACCAGCCAAAGAAATTGTCCGCAAAGCTTATGACCTGATGCAAGGCCAAAGCAATGAAACGGTAATGCGCATTACCATTGTCCGCCCCACATGGCAAAGGACAATATCGCTCAAAACCTGGGCCAAAGGCTCGGATTACAGCCTTGCCCTGGTGACAGGCCCGGCCAAAGAAAAAGGCCAGACATTTCTGAAACGCAAAAACGAAATTTGGAACTGGGTCCCTAACATCCAGCGTATGATAAAACTTCCTCCATCGATGATGTCACAAGGTTGGATGGGAAGCGACTTCTCCAATGACGACCTGCTCAAAGAGTCTTCAATAGTAGAAGATTACAACCACACCTTGCTGGGCAATGAACCCTTTGACAATAAACAGTGCTACAAAATAAAATTGGAACCCAAGCCTGATGCCGCAGTAGTATGGGGCTATATCATCAAATGGATAAGTAAAGACCAGTATTTTCAGCTAAAATCTGAATACTACGATGAGGACGGTGCATTGGTTAAGACCGAAACGGCCAGTAACATTAAAACCATGGGCGACCGCCAAATCCCAACACACTTTGAGCTAATCCCGGCCGACAAGCCCGGCAACAAGACTGTTGTAGAAATGATAAGCGTCATCTTCAACAAACCCATAAGCGAAAGCTTCTTCTCGCAACAGAATATGAAGATAATTAGATAATTTGAAAATGAGGGAATTCGAGAATGAAAACCAATTTAAACAATACAATACCGAGTATTTTCAAATTTGCTAATTTTCAAATTTTCAAATTATGCTAATTCTTGCTTGGCGGAACCTTTGGCGCAACAAGCGCCGCACGCTGATAACAGCAGCATCGGTATTTTTTGCAGTATTTTTTGCAATCTTGCTGAGAGGCTTCCATGCTGGCACATGGAGCTACCTGATAGACAGCGTGCTTCACTCTTACACTGGTTACATTCAGGTTCATACCAAAGATTTTTGGGAAAACAAAAGCTTCGATTACAGCATGGCTGCTGATAACCCGGCTTTAGAAAAAATCAAGGGCATAAAAGGCGTAAAAGGGCTAATCCCACGTATTGAGTCATTTTCATTGGCTTCTTATGGCGACAAGACCAAAGGGGTTATCACCGTAGGCATTGACCCCATGATAGAAAACAACTTTTCGGCCTTGGACAAAAAAATTGTCCGCGGAAGATATTTTCACGAAAAAGATACAGGCATCATCCTTTCAGAACGCTTGGCCAACTTCCTGAAAGTAAAAGTCAACGATTCGCTTGTTTTGCTAAGCCAAGGTTATCAAGGGGCTTCAGCAAATGGAGTTTTTAGGATTATAGGAATTGTTAAGCTTCCGGCCCCCGAATTTGACAATCAAATGGTATATATGCCACTTTCGGCTGCTCAAGAGTTCTATTCAATGCAAAGCAGGCTCACTTCTGTTATAGTAGATATTGACAATCCTCAAAAAATGGACAAAATCACCAAACATATTGCGAAATCTATTGACACCAAAAGCTTTGAGGTAATGACATGGGAGGATATGCTGGTAGAACTATATCAACAGTACGTCAGCGACGAAGGCGGGGGCGTGATAATGCTTGTGCTTTTGTATATCATTGTAGGCTTCGGTGTATTTGGAACTGTGCTGATGATGATTTCCGAACGCCGTCACGAATACGCAATTATGATAGCCCTCGGCATGCAACGAAGCAGTTTATTAAAACTGGTAGGCACCGAATTGTTTTATATATGCTTTATAGGTGTTTTATTTGGAACTGCTTTTAGCTTGCCTATTATTACATACTTTCACTTTCATCCTTTGCAAATAAGCGGCAACCTGGCTGATGTCTATGCAGCATTCGGAATGGAACCTTTATTACCTGTAGCATGGAGAACAGATTATATAATACAACAGGCCATTAATGTTACGGGCATTGTAGCAATAGTCTTGCTTTATCCTATATATTCAGTGTATAAATTAGATTTGACAAAAGCTATACGAAGGTAATCCTTTATAAATGATATAACAAGACCTTTTCAAAAGGATAAACGAATGTTATCGCAATAGCAATTTTTTTCAATAAAAAGAGTAACTTTAATAAAATGAAGAAAATTGACTAACTGCTAATAAACCACAAAATCCATGATAAACAGGATACTTTTGACAATATTGGCAATTACGCTTCAACAAATATGTATAGCACAACCTGTGGTAGTAAAGCTTTGGCCAAATGGGGCCCCGCAATCAAAGGCCGAGCCAAACTACAAAGAGCAGCTTGTTGAACAATTAAACAAAAAAACCTGGTTTGCGGTAACTGACCCGGAATTATATATTTATAACCTAAAAACCGATACAACGCCCAAAACTGCTGTGATTATTTGTCCCGGGGATAATTACCAAAAACTACTGTTCACCACCGAAGGCGAAGACGTGGCCAAATGGTTTAATGAACATGGCATTGCAGCATTTGTGCTTAAATATAGGTTGCCATCTGATAGTATTATGGAAGACAAGTCAATTGGGCCTTTGCAAGATGCACAAGAGGCTATAAGGATAGTGCGGCGCCATGCCAAAGAATGGAACATTAACCCCAAAAAAATAGGTATAATGGGGTTTTCCGCCGGAGGACATTTAGCGGCTACGCTATCAACGCATTACAACAACGTAGTATATCCATTAACAGACACAATCAGAGCCCGTCCTGATTTTACCATTCTCATATACCCTATGATAACTGTAAAAAACGATGCAACATACCAGCAAGCAGCATATTATCTGCTCGGGACAAAACCTGATATACGTCAGGCACTCTTCTTTTCAGGAGAAACACAGGTAAACAAAAATGTAGCACCAACATTTATAGTACATAGTGTAAATGACAAAGTTGTTTTTGTCGATAATTCAATAGCTTATTTCAATGCATTAAAGAAAAACTCCATTGCTGTTGAGATGCACATTTACCCTACCGGCGGACATGGGTATGGATTAGCAACATTAGGGGAATCCGAAAAAAGCTGGCCGCAAGCATGTCTCAACTGGCTTAATTATGTATTTTTAAAAGAAAAAAATAATGACAAAACAAAATAGCAAAATCCATATTCATAAAACAAGCCATCAGTATTTTGAATAATTATAAAACCAGCACGGTTTAAAAAAGCTCCAATGGATAAAAAAATAAATATCCTGCACATAAGTGATGTTCCGAAAAATTCCGAACACATACAAGCTATTCTCACTACTGAAGGCATTAACTTTTCTATGGAACAAGTAATGTCCGAAAAAGAGCTGATTGCAAAACTCAATAATGCCAAATACGACATTATTTCAATAGATTACAGTTCAAAAAGTTTTAATAGCGATAAAATACTTAATATTGCTAAAATTCATACCCCAAAAACCCCGGTAATTGTTGTATCAGATTTCATTGGAGAAGAAAAAACCGTGGAAATTATCAAACAGGGTGCCACCGACTTAATATTGAAAAGCAATTTGCCAAGAATAGTATTTGCTATCAACCGTGCTATAAAGGACCTAAATAACACCAAAATAGAAAAGCCAGAAGATGTTAGCATTTTTCAAACCATTATTGATAGCATCCCGGAATTGATAGTAGTTAAAAACCTCAATGGCCAATATATGTATATAAATAAGGCCGCAGAGAAAGCTTTTGGCAAAAAAGCCCCAGACTTGATAGGGCAAGACGACAGTACTGCTTTTCAACCTGGCGAACCTAAAATAAATATTGAACAAGAGCTGATTGAAAAACCCACTACAGTTAATACAGACCAAATTATTAAACTCTATAGCGGAAAGGTAAATACTTTCAATGTTACCATCTGTCCAATGTACGATGAGCATGGCAATACAACAGGTATAATAGCTGTAGCACGCGATGTTACTGAACGAAAACTGTTGGAACAAAGCCTCAGAAATGCCAAAGAAAAAGCAGAAGAAAGCGACAGGCTGAAATCCATTTTTTTGCATAATATCTCGCACGAGATTCGTACTCCTGCCAATGCTGCTATTGGCTTTGCTGATTTCATCGTTAACCCTGATATTAGTATTGAAAAACGCCAGCATTATGCCAACATTATATCGCGGAGTTGTCAGCAAATACTGGCAATAATAGCAGATGTCGTTAATACAACCACTCTTGAATCGGGTAAAATAAATGTCAACATCACTGAGGTCAACATTAACGATATATTCAGAACCTTGCATGCACAGTTTGAACAACAAGCGCACAACAAAAAGTTAGAATTAAAATATTCTCTGGGACTGGATGACAAACTTTCAACAATAAAAACCGACAAAACAAAACTTACCGAGATATTGAGCAATTTGATAAAAAACGCTATTAAATTCACACATGAAGGACATGTTTCTTTTGGATACACGCTAAAAGGCGAATGGCTGGAGTTTTTTGTCGAAGACACAGGGATAGGCATTTCGGAAGATATGCACCAAATCATCTTTGAAAGATTTAGGCAAGGAGACAGCTCTATTTACCAGCGGTTCGGAGGTACTGGTTTAGGATTGGCAATAACCAAAGGTTATATCGAGATGTTGGATGGCAAAATATGGGTAAAATCAGAAAAAAATCAAGGTTCGGAATTTTTCTTCACATTACCTTACAACCTCTCAAAAACTGAAAAAGAAATTCAGGATAAGGCTTCAGCTACATATCTTGATGAATTAAAAACAATATTAGTTGCCGAAGATGAAGACTTGAACTATATTTTCATAAAAGAAATATTATACTCCCATAAAATACGGCTTATCCGGGCAATGAACGGCAAAGAAGCTGTTGACATTAGTAAAACCGAAAAAATTGACCTCATCCTTATGGATATAAAAATGCCCGTCATGGACGGACTTGAAGCTACAAAAAAAATACGGACTTTTAACGATAAAATTCCTATCATTGCCCAAACAGCCTTTGCTACAGACGCTGACAAAAAAAACGTTTTTGCCAGTGGCTGCAACGATTTCATAAGTAAGCCTTTTACTAAAGAATTATTACTTTCCAAAGTTCAGGCCCATTTATCTCAGTCACTATAGCAAAATTATATACTAAAAACGGCTCTCTTACTTAAAAAAACAATGTTCATCACCTCCTGGCGAAATATTTGGCGAAACAAGCGAAAGACACTAATTACAAAATGTAAAAAACTTTTAAAGGGATTGATAAACTATTACAAATCCTTAGCCCATCCCCTATCAACTAATAACTAACATCTAAAGACTATCAACTATGCTATCACTTTGCTGGAAAAATATATGGCGTAACAAAACCCGAAGCTTGGTAATCATCTTTGCTATCGTTTTTGGCGTTATCGGAGGAGTTGGATTTTCAGCTTTTTACAATGGTATGATTTACCAAAGGCTTGACGCAGCTATTGGAAATGAAGTGTCAAATATTCAAATCCACAACCCACACTTTCTTGAAAATAAAGAAATCAACGACACCATTGCCAATATGGCAAGTATCCTCCCTATATTGCAGAACAACAAACAAATAAAGGCGTTTTCATATCGGATAAAAACATTCTCGATGGTCAACTCGGCCAACAGTAGCAACGGACTTTTGCTACTTGGCATTGATGCCGAAAAAGAAAAAAAAGTAACTGGCATTTACCAGTATGTCAAACAAGGGCATTACTTAGACAGTTGCAAAAAAAACAGTATCCTTATCGGCCAAAAGCTGGCAGAAAAACTCAAGATAAAACTGCGGTCAAAAGTCGTAGTTACCTTACAAAGTTCATCGGGAAACATTGCCAGTGCGGCATTTAAAGTAGCAGGAATTTACAACACAGGCAATACAAGCTTTGACGAACGTATGGCTTATGTAAAATATGATGACTTAGCCGAAATTGTAGGTTTCAATCCCGGAATGGCACACGAAATAGCTATTACCGTAACAGACAACAAGCTAACCGATACAGTAACGGACAAACTGAAAACAAAACTTGCCGGATACAGCGTCAAATCATGGAAAGAAATAATGCCCGAATTGGGACTTATGACCGACTCGGGACAATACATGCTCTTAATTTATATGACCATCATTTTCCTGGCATTGAGCTTTGGCATCATCAACACCATGCTCATGGCAGTACTTGACCGTATCCGCGAAATCGGGATGCTCATGGCCATTGGCATGAACAAGCTCAGGGTATTTATTATGATTACGCTTGAAACCATATTGCTCATGTTTACCGGCTCATTCATTGGCCTGATATTGTCGTATATTTTGGTAGAAATTCTCAAAAAAACAGGTATTGACCTTACAGCTTTTGCTTCCGGCATGGCCGATATGGGATTTAGTGCTATCGTTTACCCTTTCATTGAGCCAAATGCCTATATTCAGATTGTTGTTTTAGTTATCATTACTGGCATTTTGTCAAGTATCATCCCTGCACGAAAGGCGCTACGGCTAAACCCGTCTGAAGCAATCAGAACTCAATGACGAATTAAAAATTACGAATTAAAAAATATTTCTTTGTGTTTTAGTGTCTTTGCGTTAAAAAAAAGATAATGAAAATAATAGAAATTACAAACCTTACTAAGGTTTACAGCGAAAATGGCAACGAAGTGGTTGCTGTAAACAATGTCAATCTTGACTTTGAACAAGGCGAGTTTACCGCGGTGGTTGGGCCATCTGGCTCTGGCAAAACAACCTTCCTCAATATGGTAGGGGGCATTGACAACCCTACCGAAGGTCAAATCTTGGTGGACAAGGTAAATATATGTTCACTAAAAAGTTCTGAACTGATTGACTTCCGAATGAACAATATCGGCTTTGTCTTTCAGGCCTACAACCTCATCCCTGTGCTCACAGCCAAAGAAAATGTAGAATTTATCATGTTCTTGCAAAACAAGCCAAAAGCGGAACGTGCCAAACGTAGTGCTGAGCTGCTCAATGCCGTGGGGCTCAGCGACCGCATGAACAGCAGGCCTTCAAAGCTCTCTGGAGGCCAGCAACAACGCGTTGCAGTTGCCAGGGCATTGGCTTCGCGCCCTAAGTTTATCCTTGCCGATGAGCCTACTGCCAACCTCGACTCCAAATCGGCCGAAACGCTGCTCGACATCATGGAAAAGCTCAACCGCGAAGAAAATATTACCTTTATCTTTTCAACCCACGACCCTCGCGTAGTGAACAAAGCACGACGTGTGATTACGCTGGTAGATGGACAGGTGGCCAAAGACGAGAGAAACAATTAGCAAATGTGAGAATGAGGAAATGAGGGAATGAGGGAATTTGAAAATTTGAAAATGAAAAAGACCACCCAAACGCCTGTCAATTAAAGCTGTCCCCCGCTGACGGGGGTAGGGGGTGGATTGAGTTATGAATAACAACTATTACAATAAAGACTTTCAACCATTTGCCAGCAACCTTCGTAAAACAATGACGAAGGCTGAGGCTTGCTTATGGAAATATGTCCTGAAAGCGAAAAAATTAAATGACTACAGCTTTCGTCGTCAAAGACCAGTTGGTAATTATATTGCTGATTTTATTTGTTTTGAATTAAGGTTGATTATTGAAATAGATGGATATTCGCATACTTTAGATGATGTTTGCAACAAGGATGTAGTAAAATCCAATGATTTGAAGAATTTAGGTTATGAAGTAATCCGTTTTACAGATGCAGAAGTTTTAAACGACATTTCTAATGTAATCCGAAGACTGGAAGCCTATATCAATGACTTTGAAAATTGTCCACCCCTGCCCCCGCCAACGGGGGACAGCACAGATAAACATTTCAAAACACTCATTATGTACAACATAATCTAAGAATAAAATAGAAAAACCGAGAATGCTGCAATGAAAGAAAATGAACCTGAACGTAAGAAATATACTATCAACTTTGAACAAGCAATAATTAAGAATCAAAGCTGTCCCCCGCTGGCGGGGGTAAGGGGGTGGATTCTCAAACAAATTATCAAATTACTAGTTTTGTTTCTCTATACCTCACCTCTTTTTTCCCAACCCGACTCTGCCTCTTTTTCTTTATCAGGATATGTAAGTGATGTACAAAGTGCGGCCTTTGAAAGCATTGATAAATCATGGAACAACAACAACATTTTTCTCAACCGCTTAAATTTTAAATGGTCTGCCAATGATAAGCTTTTTTGGACAGCCGAAATGCGTAACCGCCTTGCCTATGGCGATAATTTTACCAATTTCCCAGGCACAATAAAAAGCTATGACAAAGACAACGGAATGATTGATTTGAGCTTTAATGTTGCTTCGGGCAAATCGTATTTACTCAATGCCAATTTTGACAGGCTATATGTAAGTTATCAAATGAAAAAGCTTGTCATCACAGGCGGCCGTCAACGCATCAACTGGGGACAAACTTTTGCCTGGAACCCAAACGACATTTTCAACGCCTATTCTTTCTTTGATATAGACTATATCGAACGCCCCGGAAGTGATGCTATACGCTTTCAATACTACAATACCGAAACGTCTTGTTTTGAACTTGCAGTTAAATCTGACAGTAGCAACAAATTTACTATTGCAGGCCTTTACAGGTTTAATACTCATGGCTTCGACATTCAGACTTTAGCAGGTATTTATGAAAAGAACGATATGGTTGCCGGCATTGGCTGGTCAGGGCCAATTGGTCCAGTTTCCTTTCGCAGCGAAATAAGCTATTTTCGTGACATGAAGCATTTCGCCGATACCTCTGGCCAATTTCTTTCCTCTATTGACTTTGACTATGTTTTTCCTAATTCACTTACCATTACAGCCGAATACCTTTATGCAAACCACGTTGCATACTCATTGCAAAACATTTCGTCAATTAACTCTTCATCTGTAAATGCCAAAACTCTGGCATTAGCCAAACACAATGCCGTAGTCCAGGTTTCGTACCCAATAACCCCTTTATTTTCAGGCTCTTTGGCAGGTATGTATTTGCCAAATGTTAATGGCTATTATATTTCACCCAGCATGACTTATTCTATAGCACAAAATATAGACGCTTCGTTATACGCTCAAATTTTTGGCCTCGATAATAGTAGTGTTTCTTTCCACTACCAGCAGGTCATGTTTAAAATGAAACTAAACTTTTAAGTTTTTTTACGTATATACTTCATACTTTTGGAAGCCAAAATTGTTTAGGGTAAAACTGTGTTCAGGAGTATAACCTGAATACAACATGCCCGAAATATGAAATTTGTAAAATTCATGACTGTACCTTTTCTCCAGAAAAAAATCATATACTTAGCAAGTCTTTTGCTTTTATTTTCTGGTTTGAAGGCCCAATATGCCCGTACCGACATGAAACCCGTCGGGATACTGTCAAAGCTAAAATCTACACTTACCATCCCTTCTAAAACCCTGATGACGCTCGATATAGATTCATTAAATAGGCAAGACTCCGCAGAAAATATTGACAACAGGATTGGTATTTTGCAATATGTTGATGTTGACCTAATTAAACATGGTAAAAAAATTACACAGGAAGACAGCAGCCAGGTTTGGTATTATCACTTTTACGCCCCCAACGCATTAGCTCTTGGTTTACGCTTTGATTATTATATACTGCCCGAAGGAGCTTCAATGTATGTTTACAACCCTTCTATGACTGAGGTTTTAGGGGCTTTTACCAACATTAACAACAAGCCGGACAGCACCCTCTCTGTCATGTACCTCGAAGACAACGAAGCCATTGTCGAATATCATCAGCCAGCTTCGTGCAAAAAAACAGCATTATTGAAGGTTGGGGCTATATCGATGGCATACAAAAACCTGGCCTCAACTTTAGCATATAACGATATTAACTGCCCTGCCTGGACAAGCTGGAATACTATTAAACACGCCATCTGTCGTATGGTATTTGACGATGGTGGCACTTCATACTATTGTTCCGGTTCGTTAATTAACAATACGCGTAACGATGGCACGCCTTACTTTTTAACTGCCAACCATTGTATCAGCTCCCAAGCTTCTGCCTCTTCATTAGTTACTTATTTCAATTACGAATCTACATCATGCAACAGCAAGATTGTATCCAACAACAAGCAAACTTTGTCAGGCGCAAAATTATGCGCCAATTCGGCACAAACAGACTTTTCGTTGTTGCTGTTTTACGAAAAACCAGATGAAACATACAAAGCCTACCTGGCAGGCTGGGACAACACCAACCATAAAATCACTTTTGCCACAGTTATTCATCACCCAAAAGGCTTGTACAAGAGTATTGCTCAAAGCTCCACCGGGGCAAAAATGTATCCCTTCACTATCGACTGGGACGATGGAACTTTAACAAAAGCCAACAGCCATTGGGAATCTACTTTCACAAACGGAACAATAAACAGCGGGTCTTCAGGCTCTCCACTGTTTGACCAGAATGTCCGAATTGTCGGACAGTTGCACGGTGGCGACAACACTACAAACTATTACGGGGCCCTGCACGTTTCGTGGCAATTAAGCACTGAACCCACCAGCCAGCTAAAATATTGGCTTGACCCCGACAATACAGGCCTTACTTCAATTGACGGAGCCAGTTTGGGCGACATCCCGATAACTAATTTCAGCATTGTTCCATTAAACCCTTGTATTGGCGCTGAAGTAGCCATGATTGACAGCTCTGCAAATTTCCCCGACAAATGGAAATGGGAAATCAGCCCTGCTGATTATACTTTTCTATACAACACAAATGATACAGATGCATCTCCGCGCATAGCATTCAACCGCGACACTATTTATAGCATTACACTTACCACAAGCAACCTATTCGGCTCAAGCAAAAGTACTGTTAAAGTGCAACCCAGGCTTTACAACCTCAACATTGCCATTGAAAACCCTATTGACTCCATCTGTGGTTACAAGTTGAACAAATACCCGCTAAAGGTAACACCCAATTATCAATACCAATACAACATTTCTCCTGCCTCTTTTATCGACACATTAGTCAATGCCAATGAAATAAAGCTGACCACCAAAGACGAAGCTTTCTACAACGGGAATTTTTGGGCAACATTGATAGTTAAAGCCTCTCATGGAGCTTGTAGCGGTTACGATACCATGACTACTCTTGTCGAAATCCCCAAAAATGATATGTTACGCAATGCCCAGTTTATATCATTGGGCGAATCAGGGCCATACTCCAATAGATGTGCCTCGGTCGAAACCTCAGAGCCACATCCGGATGCCAACGGATGTAGCATGACCAACAAATGGTGCTACGCTGATACCATTGTCAATAACAGTCTGTGGTACAGATTCACAGGGCCTTCCAGCGGAAATATCAATATTATCCTTTCGGGGAAAAATCTCAGGGCTGCAGTTTACAAAGCCGATGATTATCCAGAACTCTTTCAGCTAGGCAAATCAGCTATAGTAGCAGCAGCAGATAACGGCACTTCTGATGAACAGACTTTAAGTTTTAAAAAACTGGCCGTCAGCCCGGCAAAAAACTACTTTTTACAAATTGATGGATATAAACGCGTTACCAGCACCATTAAAATAAACATGTACAGCGATGCCATCGAATTGTACCCAAACCCTGCATCAAATATTGTAAATATTGCAGTATCTGTAAATGTAAAATCAACTGTTAGCATGAAAATAGTTGATGCTACAGGCAAAACCGTCCTGGCATTTAACAATCTGGCCCCAAGTACAAGCTACTCATTAGATGTAAGCAACATAAGCCCCGGGTTTTACTACTTGTACAGCATCATTGACGGACAATTATACAAGAAACAACTGATAATTGTAAAATAACCTATTCAAAAAGCCCCTCGTCCCTGATAAGCAACAATATGGCCGAATGCGGGACGATAAAGTATTTTTCTTTGTTAAACTCAATTTCATAAGCGTTCTTTTGCAGAAAAACAGCCAAATCTCCCGTCTTTGCCTGTAAAGGAACATATCGAACTTCTTCGCCCTTGTCTTTCCAAGGCTCATCAATTTCCGAAACAGCCGGAATAGGATAACCCGGCCCTGTCTTGATAATATAACCAGCCTGGATGTTTTCTTTTTCCTGTACCCCGGGAGGCAGGAACAAACCTGATGTAGTACGTTCCTGCGCAGACTTAGGCTTAATTAGTACCCTGTCGCCAATAATAATAAACTTTGAAATATCTGCTGAAGAAATATCTATAGCCATAACCGTTTTTTTTATCGCACGCAAAATAACAAAAAAAGCCCAAACGTACAAAATTATGCACGTTTGGGCTATAGATATTTAACGATAATGCTTAATTGACTTTGTCTAAAACAAGGCTAACCTGTAAGCTGGCCCGTTGTTGTCCACACTCATTCAGGACAAAACGGATCATTTGCTCAAGCTCAACAACTGTATGAGCTTTTAAAGGGCTCTTGATAAGCCCCAAACGGTACATTACTTTGTCAGCCAGGTTAAGGGCCAACAGACGATCATTAACGCCCGAACCATGCAGCGCCTTAAAAATTACTTTAGTAATGTCATCATGTTCCAAAGCAAAACCTTGCCCCGCACAGTCAGTTACAAAAATCATGTTTGTTCCGTTTAAAATAGCTTCTTCCATGTTGTGATGTTTTAAATCATACCCCAATATTACAACCCCTCATTACACATTTCAACTTTAGTTATTAACAACCAATATGTTTCTGTCAAAAACCTTAATCCCAGTAAGGAACATAATTGTTGATAATGTAAATTGTACGCTAATGCATTGGACAAAAGTATATTTTTCAACAGTTAAAATGCAAATTTTTAACATGAGTGTTTATGCTCAATTTGACGAACTGCTATTTGAAATCATTCTATTTAAGGGACTTGTGTATCTCATACATTTATTCAACTGCCAATTTGGGGCATTCATCTTTAATTAACAGTATTTTAATTGATTTTATTGGGCTAAAAAGAAATGTTTTTTACAAATTGCATGCTTTATAAACATTAAACACCAACTTATGCAACAGCCCAACACCAACCGTATTGAAGTGGTAGATGCCCTGCGTGGTTTTGCCATCATGTCTATCATGCTGCTTCACCACCTTGAACACTTTGACTTTTGGTTTTTCCCTGAAAATCTGCCTGCGTGGCTCAAAGTGGTAGATGGTGCGATATGGAAAACCATGTTCTTCCTGTTTTCGGGCAAGGCTTACACCATATTTGCCCTGCTGTTTGGCTTTACTTTCTTTATCATGTTTAACAAGCAACAACAAAATGGCAAAGGCTTCCGTCTGCGGTTTGTGTGGCGGATGTTTCTGTTGTTAGGTTTTGGCTTCATAAACTCGTTGTTTTACGAAGGAGATATTCTTACTTTCTATGCAGTATTGGGAGTTTCGCTGGTGCTTGTTTGCAAATGGAACAATAAAGCCGTGTTGATTACTGCAATTATTTTATTGTTACAGCCAATAGAGATGTTCCGATTAGGCTATGCCATTTTTCATCCCGAATATACCTTACCTGCACGTATGTCCGATCCATTGTTTGGAAAGATTGGCGAATACCTCAGCGCCCCTTCATTTTGGGGAATGCTAAAGGGCAATATCACTAACGGAAAAATGGCAGTTATTTACTGGAACTGGGAAAATGGACGTATATTCCAGGCTCCGGCTTTATTTATGCTGGGTATGCTGCTTGGACGCAAAGGCTACTTTTCAACTTCAGATGCTAATCAGAAATTTTGGAAAAAAGTCCTGTTTAGCTCAATCGCTACATATCTCATCCTGGGACTGATAGCCATGATAATGAAAACTCAGGCTTTAACCCCGGCTGTAAGCGATAAAACTTTCTTCCTGCTTGGTTTGTGGAGCAATGTGGCATTTACATTCTTCTGGGTATCGCTTTTCTATATTTTATATCATAAAAAAGCCTTCTCGTGGCTATTGCAGAAGCTTCGTCCCTTTGGCAAGATGAGCCTCAGCAACTATGTTATCCAGTCGCTTGTAGGTTCTTTTATTTACTATGGCTACGGGCTGGGATTGTATCAATATACAGGTGCCACTTATTGTTTACTTATAGGTATCGTTCTATTTGTGCTCCAACTGTGGTTTTGCAAATGGTGGCTATCTCGCTTCAAACAAGGCCCGCTCGAAGGTCTGTGGCACAAAGGCACATGGGTTTTTAGTTAAAAATAATCCAATATCTTTCCATGTATTAATATACCAAGCAAATCAATATGATACCACATGCGGGCATAAAAATAGGCCAGGATGAAGATGCAAACAACAAAGCTAACGAACAATCCAAGGTAACGCCCTCCTAACGATTTGCCCGACCTTACAATCTTGGAAGACAAAACAGTAAGCCAAATCTCGAGTTTGGCGTATAATGGGTACAAAATAACCGTAATTATTGCCATTGCAATCAAAGTATAGGTCAATGGCTTGTAATGACTCTTGTATTTGGTCAACAAGTCCCCAATAACACCGGTTAACAGGTTTGCCGTTAAGATGGTGATTGTCATTACCGCAAATTTGAAAGCTTTTCGATACAAATTATTCATTGTTCTCAGTTAACTGATTAAATTTCATACAATTATACAATTTTATTTTATTTATTTACAACTGAAACGCTGAAACTTGCCCTGTGCTTAATTTCCCTTTTTTTATAAAAAATACCCAAAAAGTATTAGGTCATTTTTTACTTTTATAAAGATTTTATATTATCATTGTAAAAAAGTTAGGTATTTTTTTTTTTACTAACATGGAGGCAATCATTGGCAAAATAGACACATTTATTCGTCCCTCATACAAGGACAATAAATTTATTTTACAAAAAGCCCGTTTGCTGGTTGCCACTCATATCATCACTTTTATTTATGCCCTTGTACACCTTATCATTTTCCTTTTCATCGGGTTTAATGCAGCTGCATGTGCCTTAAGTATCCTTATTATTACCACTTTAACAGGGCTTTTTTTGTTTAAAAAAACCATATCTATCAATGTAGCAACCAATTCCATCATTTTTTTTGCATTCTTAAGCTTCATAACTATTATTGTTTCAACCGGGGGCATTTTTTCGCCCACCTTGTCGTGGTTACTTCCGGTTTCGCTCATCGGCTTTTTGCTTGCCAACAGGACTATAGGCCTTTTCTGGAGTACCATCAGCATTTTTACCATTCTGACCTTCTTTGTTTTAAACAAAAATGATGTGAGGTTTCCTATCATTTTGCAAAACCAATATATCAGCCTTCACAACGTTATAGCTTATTTTGGATCAAGTGTATTCGTGCTTTTGGTGGTTCTCATATATGATACCATCAGCCGTAACAGGACACGTGAGCTGGAGCTGATTAATGAAAAGCTTACTGAAAGTGAAGCATCGTTGCTCGAATCAATGCAAGCATTGGAAAATAAAGATTTTGACCTTCAGGTAATGAACAGCGAACTGCTTGAAAAGACGGAAGAGCTGATGCAGCAAACTGAAGAAATCATTACACAAAAGAAAGAAATAGAAAGCCAGCGTGATGAAATATTTGAACAAAAAAAGGAAATAGAACGTAAAAACCAAAACCTTACCGACAGCATTATTTATGCTAAACGCATCCAACAAGCCATGTTGCCAAACAAAGACCTGATAGCCACCAACTGTCCCGAGCATTTTATCCTTTTCAAACCCCGCGATATTGTAAGTGGCGACTTTTACTGGTTCAAACAAATAAAAAACTTTACTTATATAGCTGCTGCCGACTGCACAGGACACGGCGTTCCGGGGGCATTCATGAGTATGCTTGGCATCTCTATCCTGAACGAAATTGTCACTAAGCGCGACCTCAACCCTCCTAACGAAGTGTTGGATGAACTTCGCAAAAGGGTAAAAAAATCGTTGCACCAAACCGGGCAAGACGGTGAAGCCCAGGACGGAATGGATATTGCGCTTTGCCTGATTGACAAGGAAAGTAACGAGATACAATTTTCAGGGGCGTTTAATCCCTTATATATATACCGAAAAAATGCGCACAACTCGTACGACCTCATAGAATCAAAAGCTGACCGCATGCCCATTGGCATACACCCGCATGACAACCGCCCCTTTACAAACAGAAGACTCAACCTTCAGAAAAATGACACTCTCTACATCTTTTCTGATGGATATACATCTCAATTTGGCGGACAAAAGTCTGAAAAATTTAAATCTGTGCGATTGAAAGAAATACTCCTCGATATTCAGGACAAAGACATGCAAACCCAGCAACAAATACTGGAGGATACCATAACCCAATGGATGGGCAAATCAGAACAGGTAGATGATATATTGCTCATTGGCGTGAGGATTAGTTAACTGGCTTAAAGATTGTCAGTTCCAGTAAATACAAGTATTGTAGAGTTATATTTTAAGATTCTATAACATTTTTAAGGCTTTTCTTTCATCTAAAGGTTCTATTTTTGTGCCCAACCAAAAATTTTTCCCGTGACAAAAAAAATTATATTAACTATTACCTCTTTATTCGTGCTTTTTACCCCCGAAAAAAGTATAAATACTATATTAAAAGCCAGTCCATTACAAACTGAAACTGTCATTAACAAAATAGATACCGCTACAACCCACTCCATTTTTAATATTTCCAACTTAGGCCCTTATGTTTTCCCTGTCAAAGGAAAAGTAATCAGCCCCTACGGCAAACGTGGACACAGGTTTCATCCGGGTACCGACATTAAATTACAGTTGGGCGACACTGTGCGGGCTATGTTCAAAGGTATTGTAGTCCGTTCAGGCAGATATTACGGCTATGGCTTGCTGGTTATCCTCAAACATCCTGATGACATTGAGACATACTATGCCCACCTGAGCAAATGCATTGCCAATGTTGGCGACACAGTCAACCCGGGAGATGTAATTGGCCTCGGAGGAAGGACAGGCAGGGCAACTACTACTCACCTGCATTTCGAAATAAGATACCACGCTAAAGCATATAATGCCCAGAAATTATTTGACTTTGAGCAGCAAAAGCTCATTGCTGAAAATTATTCTGAAGAAACTCCAGTAAAACTTGCTGATTCAAAAAGTGACACCCTTGCAGCCCCTATTAATACAGAGAAAAATGTACATGAAGAAAAAATATTCCATATTATCAAAAAAGGAGATACTTTGTTCTCGCTGGCCAAAAAATACGGCACTACAGTAAACAACATTTGTAAGCTGAACCATTTGTCCGAAAATACTATACTCAAGATTGGAAGAAAGCTGAAAATACAGTAAAACATATTCTTCAAAAAAAACTGCAAATAGCCTGAAAATCACAACAATTATAGCCAACACTTTGCCTCTTCCCAAAAAAAGTATCATAAAAATCTCCCAAGTAACAAAAAATGAGATTATTATATTTTTTTGAGGTTAAAACATGTTAAGTATAGTGTTTGGTGAACAATTTTTTCGGAATATTGTAAATTGTTTGATTTAGTCACTTTTTTTAAGTTTTTACCATGAAGAAAAAGCTTGTTTTTTTTGCACTCGGTGTAAGTTTATTTGTTTTGGGGGGATTCGTGGACAACGAATTCAAAATAACCAAAAACCTCGATATATTTTTCAACCTATACAAAGAAGTCAATTACTTTTACGTGGACGACATTGACCCCGAAAAAATTATGCAATCTGGCATTGATGGTATGCTGAAATCTCTCGACCCATATACCACGTTCATCCCTGAATCTAAAATGAACGATTTCAAATTTCAAACTACAGGACAATACGGGGGCATTGGGGCCATTATTCGACGTAGCAAAGACGGAGTGCTGATAAGCGAACCCTACGAAGGTTGTCCGGCAGCCAAAACAGGCCTCCTGGCAGGCGATGTTATTATAGAAATTGATGGAAAAAACGTGAAAGACAATACTGTTTCAGATGTCAGCGAATTGCTCAAAGGCGAACCTGGCACAAATGTAACCGTCTTAATTAAAAGGCCTTTTAGCGATGAGCTAATTAAAAAAACCATCCGCCGCGAAAAAATTACTATCCCCAATGTCCCATATTTCGGCATGTTAAAAGACTCTGTCGGATATATAAAGCTTACCAACTTTACTACTGATGCAGGCGAAGAAGTCCGTAAAGCTGTTAAACAGCTAAAAGCTCAACGTGCAAAAGCTTATATCCTTGATTTGAGAGACAACCCCGGAGGATTGCTTAATGAAGCCGTCAAAGTGGCCAACTGTTTTATGCCCAAAAAACAACTCGTTGTTTACACAAAAGGCCGCATAAAAGAAGCTACTAAAGAACATTTTACAATAGATGAACCCGAAGATACTATCAGCCCGGTTATTGTGCTGGTCAACCGAGGCTCTGCCTCAGCGTCTGAAATTGTTACAGGGGCTCTGCAAGACCTTGACAGGGCCGTCATTGTAGGCCAACGTACCTTTGGCAAAGGCCTCGTGCAACAAACAAGGCCTTTAAGTTACAATACCCAGCTTAAAGTAACCACTGCCAAATATTACATCCCAAGTGGCAGGTGCATACAGGCCGTTGACTACTCGCACCGCAACGAAGACGGCAGTGTCGGCCATATACCAGACTCGCTCATCAAAGAATTTAAAACCCGCAATGGCCGTAAAGTTTATGATGGCGGAGGAATAATCCCTGACATAAAAGTAATTAAAGAAAAAGTCAGCGACATTACCTACAATCTTTACCTGGGCAACTACATTTTTGACTTCGCCACACAGTACTGTGCTAAAAATAAAAAAATTGAAACACCTGAAAAATTTACAGTTACAGATACCTTATATGACCAGTTTATAACATTCCTTAAAGACAAAGATTTTGATTATAAAACTAAAAGCGAAGAAGAATTGAAAAAACTGATTGATATTGCCAAAAAAGAAAAATATTACCAACACGCCGAACAAGAATTCGCCATGCTTAAAGAAAAGTTGTCGCACAACAAAGAAAAAGACCTTCAAACTTTCCGCAACGAAATTTCAGGTTTTATCATTGACGAAATTGTTACCCGTAAATATTTCCAAAAAGGGCGGATAATAGCTTCTTTGCAAAACGACATAGAACTTGATTCGGCTATGATGGTTATCAAAAACAAAAAACGCTATTACAGCTTGTTACAGCCTTCTACTGCAATAGTAGCCGAAAAACCAAAGACAGATAAAGATAACGAGGAAGAAAAAGACGAAGAAGCCGACGAATAATACTTAAAAAAATTATCAAAAAGAATGGCTCAAAAACGCTTATTGCCATATACTAAACCACTATCAACATAATCAAATCTATTAGCAGGTTTAGTTACTATTACAGCTCAAATCAATCATTAGCAAGCATTTCCTGCCAACGTAAATGATTAATTGGGGGTTAAACATTTCTTAATACTTAATTTAGAATAAAAAATTGACCGCTAATTTTTTAGTAAACTAATATTTCCTAACTTCGTACAAGTAATTATGGTTAATTCTAAATCTTATGGAAACAAATACTAAAACTCAGGTTGGCTCTTACCTCACATTTGTGTTGGCCAGTGAATTATATGCAGTTCACGTAAAAAATGTATTGAACATTGTAGAATTAACAAAAATTACCAAAGTGCCACGCACTCCTGAGTATATGTTGGGCATCATCAATCTTCGTGGCATGGTACTGCCTGTGGTAGATGCCCGAAAAAAATTTGGGATGCCCGAAACTGAAATAACCACAAATACCTGTATATTAGTTATTGAAGTAACCGTTTTAAATAAAAACCTGCTTGTTGGCCTGATGGTTGATGGTGTAAAAGAAGTAGTTGAAATTGACGCTTCGCAGGTAAAAGAGCCGCCTTCAGTAGGTTTTGGCAACAACAACCGCTTTATCAATGGCGTTTACAACGACGCTGCCGGCCAGTTTATCATGATACTTGATATGGAAGAAGTATTTTCAACCGAAGAAGTAGTAGCTTTGAGCAACCATACCGAAAATGTTGAACAACAAGCAGAATAACCATAAAACATGCAACAACTACAAAGAGTTACAGTTTTTTGTGCATCAAGTACTAAAAGCGACAAAGCTTTTCTTCAATCTGCCTATAACTTAGGCTGCATTCTGGCCTTAAACAAAATAGCCGTCGTTTATGGCGGAGGTTCTGTAGGCAGTATGGGGGCATTAGCCAACGGGACGCTATACAACAAAGGCCATATCACCGGAGTGATCCCTCAATTTATGATGGAACTTGAATGGGGAAACCCTCTTGTATCAGAAATGATAGTAACCGAAACTTTGTCCGAACGAAAAAAAATATTGCTCCAAATGGCTGATGCTGTAATTGTATTGCCCGGAGGCTCAGGAACCCTTGACGAACTGGCCGATACGATGGCCAATAAAAAACTTGGGCTTTACACCAAACCCATTATACTGGTTAATCAGGCCAACTTCTTCAACCCTTTTTTAGATTTTTTTGACAAAATGATAGAAGAAAAGTTCATGCTCCCGGCCCACCGGCAAATGTTTTCAGTAGTAAAAACCGAAGTAGATGTATTACAAGCCATTGCCGATGCCCCAAAATGGGAAAACATAGCCATGGACTTTGCCGCATTTTAATTGCTATTTTACTTTGTCAGTTCTCTAAACACTTCTTCAAGACTATTTTCCTGAGCTTGCATAGAAAGAACCAACAGGCCTTTTTCAGCTATCATTTTAGAAATTGGTTCACGAACGTCTGTGTGACTTTCAATAAACCATTTCCCATCAAGAAATTCTATCCTCTCTATTCCTTCAATCTTCTCAAAACAGCTTTTTTCTATTGCTCCGTTTAATTCCAAAACATTGGTACGCTTTGACATTTTCATTTCTTTGGGCCTGTTGTCTGCTACAACTTTACCTTTGTTGATTACCACAATACGGTCACATATTGCTTCAACTTCCTGCATAATATGAGTTGAAAGAAGTATAGTTCTATGCTTTCCCGTTTCCTTTATTAAATTCCGTATCTCTATAATTTGATTTGGATCTAACCCCGAAGTAGGCTCATCCAAAATTAATACCTCCGGATCATGAATCAACGCTTGGGCCAATCCAACCCTCTGACGATAACCCTTCGACAAAGCAGATATTTGTTTGTTTTGCTCAGCTGTCAACCCCGTCTTTACAATCATTTCATTAACCTTCTGCTTTGCATCGTTACGGGTATAAAAAAACCTTGCCGCAAAATACAAATACTCCTTAATGTACATATTTTCGTAAAGAGGATTATGCTCAGGCAAATAACCAATCTTTTTTTTAATAACTAAAGGCGAATCCCCAATATTTTCACCGTCAAATAATACTCGCCCTGATGTTGGATGTAGTATCCCGGTTATTATTTTCATCAAGGTAGTCTTTCCAGCCCCATTTGGCCCCAAAAAACCTGTTACTTGCGATTCAACAATATTAAAACTGACCTGATCTAAAGCAGTCTGTTTGCCAAACTTTTTTGTAACACCTTCAATTGATACTACCATACAACCCTATACTTTGCTAAACAACTTTTACCCCCCAAAAGTACTGAAACTTTCTTTAATAGTATGAGGTTTAGCCCTTATTGTGAGCACAGGCACAGGCGATTTGCTGATTATTTGTTGAGCTTCACCATTGATTATCAAATCTGTTATCCCTTCACCATCCTCGTTTATGATAGATATCATCTCAGCCCTGTTCTCATCAGTATATTGCAATAAACCCTGTATAGGGCTTTTTGCAATAACCGAAGCTGTAACATATTTCACATTATTCGTCTTCAGATAATTACATACCTGTGCAACATAACCATTTAAACGGCTAAGTATTTTTTTGTTTTGCGAAGAAGATACCAGCACTACATGCACCTCTGCCCCAAAAACAGAAGCAAACAAAGCCGTGTACATCACTTTTTGTCTCGATTCAATAGAGATATCTATTGGCATCACTATTTTCGTAATTTTTTGAGGAACTGGATGCCTGCGGATAGTAATTACCGGCTTATTGGTAGAACAAACAATCCGATACGCATTGCTCCCAATAAAAAGCTCTTCAAATCCCGAAGCCCCGTGTGTGGATGCTATAATCAGGCTATCTGCAAAAGCCTGGGCCTGACTGGTAATCTCCTGATATACCTTGCCTTTTTTTATGATATAACTTAATTGAGAGTTTTCTCCCAAACCAGAACTATACTCCTGAACCAGTTTTGTAAAATTCCTGTCTGCAAATTTGTATTCTTCATCGGAGTTGCCAGGGACATCAGTTTTTCGCTGTACATACACCAACTGTATTTTTACAGGCAGATATTTAGAAATCATTAAAGCAAACTCCAACCCTTTGAGCGAATCTACCGAAAAATCAATAGGAACTATAATATTTTTCATCCGTAAATAATTTTTTTAATAAGGTCGGATGGAACTCGCATGATGAATTTTCATCCTTGTTTGTGTTTAACGAATCATGCTCGTTTCATAACTTTAAATATTTAAGTTTTTTGAAGACTTATTTTTGAGCTAAAATAAACATTAATTTTTGTAATTGAATCAAACAGGCAAAATATTCACAGCCAGAAATGCCTGAATAAAAATCCAAACAATAAAAAATATACGGTTTTTTTTGACGAAAATGAAATTTTCAATGATAAAATATGAAAATTTTTCTTACGAAGTGTAAAAATAACAATTAGCCGTCAGAAAAGGATAATTGTTAATATAACCATATCATTTTTAACATATTACAAGCCTTTAAAAATCTATTTTAACAAGCGCTGAATTGCATTTATTTTTTTGTTCGTATATTTTTGGCTCAGAAAATCTTAAAATTTTTTAACTTAACTATAACTAAACATTCAGCTAATGATGAGAAAAATTGCATTTTTATTGGTGTTTCTCTTTAGCACTGTTGTGGCTTTTAGCCAAACCAGGACTATTAAAGGGAAAGTAATTGATGAGTCAGGGTCAGGTTTACCTGGGGCTACCGTTCAATTAAAAGGTACTCAAAAAGGTTCTGTAACTGATGTTGATGGAAATTATTCTATTGTTGTCCCAACCGAAGGCGGCACTTTAGTAATTTCTTATGTTGGATACAGCAGCCAGGAAGTTACAATTGGTCAATCAGACGAAATCAATGTTAACCTTGCCCTTGATGTTCAAAATCTTGAACAAGTTGTGGTTGTAGGATATGGCGTACAGAAAAAGAGCCTTGTTACTGGTTCTATTTCTAAAATTGAATCAAAAGACATTACAGCTATGCCTGCAACACGTGTTGAACAAGCCCTGCAAGGGAAAACCTCAGGCGTTTACATTGCTCAAAGCTCGGGTACCCCTGGTGGCGCTATGTCTATTAAAATCCGTGGTAACAGTTCTGACGGAAAAAATGACCCAATCTACATCGTAGACGGTATTAAAACCGGGAGCATTGATTTTCTTGCCCCTAATGATATTGAATCTATTGAAATATTAAAAGATGCTGCTTCTTGTGCTATTTATGGTGCCGAAGGCGGTAATGGCGTTGTTATTATTTCAACTAAAAAAGGCTCTTCAAGCAGTTCTATTATCGAATACAAGTATCAACACGGTTGGCAAAATGTAGCCAATACCATCAAAATGATGAACGCTTCACAATATGTCAAATATCAGAAAGAAGCTGCTTTAATAGAAAATAATGCCAGACATTATGCTAAAATAAATGCCCTTGACTCTATCAATGGTACCAACTGGATGGATGAAATATTTAACCAGGCACCAAGCGACGAACACAGTATTCTTATTTCTTCAGGCTCTGAAAAAGCTACTTATCTTTTAAGTGCATCTTATCTGGACCAGGACGGTATTGTTGGTGGAAGCAAAAACAACTACACCCGTTATACATTCCGCTTCTCTGGTGATGCAAAAGTAAAAAAATGGCTTTCTGTAGGTAGCAATGTAGCTTATACCCAATCTGAAAAACAAAATCTAACAGACAACTCCGACTTTTATGGTGGCATAATCACCAGCGCCTTATATTTTGACCCTACTGTACCTGTTTATTATAAAGACTCTGCCGAAGTAAATAAACTTTACAGGTATAATGATGTTATAATCAACTCATTGGTAAAAAAAGGAGACCAATATTTCCACAATTCAACCATAACCACCGGCGACGTTGCTAACCCTCTGGCAATGATTGAAAATACACATAACACCACTACTACAAATAAAATTTTGGCTGATGTCCATGCCAGCTTATTTATCATGGATGGATTGAAATTCACTTCAAACCTTGGCCTTGATTATGCTTTAAGAGTTGACGATGTATTCAGCCCAAAATGGTATTACGATGACACTAACCTGCAAACTAATGATACTCTGGTTACAATTCAAAACACTTATACCAAATATTATAAATATTCTTTTGAAAACTATCTTTCATTTGACCGCAGTTTTGGCGACCACTCTTTTAATATTATGGCAGGTATATCTTATGAAAATTCAAAGCCTACATTTTTATATGTACAGGGAAACAGGGTCCCATACGGACAACAACAATTTGCTTACGTACACAATGTCAGAAACAACCCCAACCCTGCTATTGATGGAGGTATAGGGACACGTGACAACTATGATGGCCTCGAAATTCAAAATTCATACTTTGGACGTATTGGTTATAACTACAAAGAACGTTATATGTTACAGGCTAACTTCCGTCGCGATGGTTCATCTTTGTTCGGCTCAGACAATGTTTATGGCTTCTTCCCTTCGTTCTCTGCAGGTTGGAATATTGCCCGCGAAAGTTTCTTTGCTGATAATGTTTCTTTGATAAACACTTTGAAACTACGTGTCAGCTGGGGCCGAAACGGAAACAAACAAGTCCTTCAACCCTTCGGATATACCTCTATTATGAATGTTGAAACCAGTTACGCCTTAACAGATGGGACATTTGCCCAGGGCGCTTATCCAAACAGGCCTGGTAACCCGGCATATAAATGGGAAACCAGCCAAAGTTTTGATATCGGACTCGATTTAGGTATTTTAAAAAACCGCATTACCATAGGAATTGATTACTTTGAAAAACGCACCAAAGACCAACTTGGCGAAATGGCTTTAGTATATGACCTCTTAGGCTATAACGCTAAACCTTACGAAAATAGAGGTGAAGTTAAAAACAACGGCGTGGAATTTGACATTACTTACCGCGAAAACGAAAAAGAATTTAAATATTCTATCACTGCCAATGCATCATATTTGAAAAACAAAGTTCTTTCTTATGGAGAAGACGGCACCAAAAAAGATGGTTACAAAATGAATACCGGAGATTTTATAACCAGGTATGAAGCTAACCAACCTGTATGGTACTTTAGAGGTTACAAAGCTATTGGGATATTTCAGGACACTGCCGAAATTAACCATTATGGAGCTGTAAACCCAACCACCGGAAACTTCCAACTTTATCAAAAACAAGCAAAACCCGGTGATGTTAAATTTGCAGATGTTGCCGGCACCGATGAAAACGGGAAAGTAGTAATGAAACCTGACGGAAAAATTGATGATGCTGATAAAGTAAATATTGGCGACCCAAATCCTGATTTTATCTTCGGCCTTAACTTTTCATGCGAATTCAAAGGCTTTGATTTTGGTATGTTCTGGAACGGAGTGGCAGGCAACCAGATTTTCTTCGCTGCTTTCCGTGGTGACAGGGGTGCTTACAACAAACCCGAAATATACTTCACCGAAAGATGGACAGGCCCGGGCACATCTAATAAATATCCGAGAGCTACATATAACGACAAAAACGGTAACTTAGCCGCTAGTACCCTAAATATCTCAGATGGCGATTATATTCGCTTAAAAAGCTTATCATTAGGATATACTCTGCCTAATAACATAACAAGCAAAATTGGTATCAGCAAACTGCGCATCTATGGCGTTGCTACCAACCTGCTTACTTTTACAAGCTATAAAGGTACAGACCCTGAAATTGGCCAAATGGATATGACAACCAACAATTCTTATGGTATCGACCGTGGTTTATATCCTTCTCCTCAAACCTTTACTGTTGGTGTTAACGTTAATTTCTAAATTCTTAAACCTTGTAATATTTAGCAAAATGAAAAAAACATATTTATACATAGGAACATTACTTTTCATGCTGGTATTTTGGGCATCTTGCACCAAAGACGATCTTGAAGTAACCCCTTCACAGGAAAACCAGGCATCATACTACCAGTATGACGAACAGATTGAAGCTGCCTCATGGGCTTGTTATTCGGGCCTGAAAGTAATCGACCGTTGGGGGTGGACACAAATAAGCTGGGGCAACTTTACCTCTGACGATGCCCACGCAGGGGGCGAAAGTGACAATGACCAGCCAGGATACCATTCTGCCGACTATTTCAGGTGCACTCCTAATGACATGGGTGGCAATCTTGGAAATATGTGGTCAAATACCTGGAAAGGCATTAACAAATGTAACAACCTGATTACCTACATAAAATCTGTAAAAGAAAAAGATTTTCATCGTCAGGCTGTAGCAGAAGCCAAAGTACTAAAAGCACTATATTACTTTTACCTGGCACGTATGTTCGGAGGACTTCCAATTTTTGACAAAGCCCCGGTGCCATCTGATGCTATAACACGCGCTTCGCAGGAAGAAACCTATGCTGCTATCGAAAGATGGCTGAAAGAAGCCATTGAGGCCAAGTCCATTGATGGCTCTAAACCAGCATTAACCAATATTAAAAGCGAACGTATCAGTTTAGATGCTGCTAAAGCCCTTTTAGGCAAAGTATTGATTTATGAAGCCAGCCTTTTCAACAAAAAAGACAAATATTCAGAAGCAATCACATACCTGTCTCAAGTTAACAAAGAGCTGACTGTAAAATTTCCAGACATTTTTGAAAGTGATTTTAACGATGAGTCTATTTTTGAAGTAAACTATACAAAAGTGTTAGGTGCCGGCAATACTTACTATGGCAACTATGAAATACAATTGTATGGTATTCGTTCGGGCGATGTACAGATTAATGAAAATATAGGCTCTGGCTGGGGATTTAACCAACCATCTAAAGATCTTGTAGCAGCCTTTCAGTCACAAAATGACATCATCAGGCTTAATGCCACTGTCATTTCAAGTGATAGTGCACAAAAACTTCATGACAAATTCAAACCCAATGATGTTATAAGCTGGGTAAACGAAATCAGCGGATATTGGGACAGAAAACACATCCCCAATCCGACAAAAAGAGGCCCAAGCTGGCAAACATTCGAAAACAACAACATCCTGTTGCGCATGGCAGATGTAAAACTGTTGTTAGCTGAAGCTTATAACCGCACCGGAAACGATAACAATGCCCGCATTGAACTAAATAAAGTAAGGGCAAGGGTTAACCTCCCTGAAGTAACAAGCTCTGGCGAAGAATTATATGCAGCCATAAAACTCGAAAGAAGACTTGAGTTAGCCTTAGAAGGCGAACGTTATTTTGACCTGGTAAGATGGGGTGATGCTGCAAGTGTTTTAGGCCCTATTGGCTACAACGAAACCAGCGGCCCCGGAATAGCTACCAAAGGCTTATTCCCAATACCTCAGGGCGAAATCAACCGAAACTCGGGGGCCAATAACCTGACCCAAAACCCAGGCTATTAAAAAGCACAAAAATGTACTTTGGCTTATATGTAAGTAATGTCAAAGTACATTTTTATTTTACAAAATTTGCATTTTATACTTTTTAGTTTATCTTTGTATCTATCATTCTATATTAATATGTTTTATTTATTAACTTAAAACTTACAACTTATGAAAAAAGTAATGTTTACTCTTCTTGCTTGTGGTTTGGCATTTGGAATGGCAAATGCTAAAGAAATCACAATTAAAAAAGCTGCAACAGCTCCTAATATTGATGGAGATATTGAAGATTTTGTCGGGGACGTTCAGGCTATGGATCAGAAAAAAGGTGATGGCCCTCATGACAATACAGCTTCTTTCCAACTAACTTATGATGACAATTTTGTTTACGTAGCTGTTAAAGTTGAAGATCCTACAATGGATACAGTTCAAAGTGCAAACGTTTGGGAAAAAGACTGTGTTGAAGTATTCTTTGTATTGAATGACACTGTTAAAGATGGTACAACTTATTCAAACGGAGCTCTTGGTGCATGGCAGTTAAGAAAAATCTGGGGCGGTGACATGACAGACCAACCTGGCAAAGGCTTTAAAGCTGAAGAAGGAGAAATTAAAGGTGGATATACTCAAGAATGGAAACTTTCATGGGACACATTAGCTGCTACAGGATATTGGGGTGGTAAACAATTCCGTTTCGAATGCCAAAATGGCGACAATGACGGCTCTGGAAGAAACAGCCAAAATTTCTGGAACAGCAATGCAGATGACCAATGGAATACAATTCTTAACCAAGGTACTGTTAAACTTGAAACAGCAGTTCCTAGCAGAATCGTATCTGTATCTAAAGGTAAAGCAGCTTTTTCTATGACTATTGCTTCTAACGGCATCAATTTCAACAAAGCTGTTGCTGAAGTTAATGTTTATGACATCACTGGTAAATTAGTTATCAAAGCTAACAACACTAACTTTGTTTACACTACAGCTCTCAGAAACGGAGTTTATGTAGTTAAAGCTGGTAACGAATCTAAGAAATTCATTAAATAAGTATAACACTTATTAAAAACTAAAAGCCATCCTTCGGGGTGGCTTTTTTTTTGACCATTGTTTTTAAATAATTTTGGTATTTTATTACCTAAATATCGTAAAAAGCTTTTACCTTTGCATAAAAGCAAGTATAGTCGTTCATCAAAATAATATCAATATGGGACCATCAGTATTAAAAATTACCAAAGATGTATCGTGGATTGGAATCCTGGACAAAGAAATTGTGACATTTGACATAGTCATGGAAACCAAATATGGCACCACGTACAATTCATATTTTATCAATGCTGAAAAGAAAACTATAGTTGAAACAGCCAAAGAAAAGTTTTCAGCCGAATATTTAGAAAAAGTAAAAGCTGTAGTTAACCCTGCTGAAATTGAATATATCGTTTTAAACCACACCGAACCAGACCATTCGGGGAGCTTAAAACATTTGTTGGAAATAGCGCCACAAGCTACAGTAGTAGGAAGTGGACAAGCCCTCAACTATTTGTCAGAAATGGTTGGAAAGCCATTTAAAAGCTTAAAAGTAAAAGATGGTGACGTGCTTGACCTTGGCAATAAAAAACTTCGTGTTATTGGTGCACCCAACTTGCATTGGCCCGACTCAATATATACATGGCTTGAAGAAGATAAAATATTGTTTACCTGCGATTCTTTTGGGGCACATTTTTGCCATGATGCAATGTTTGATGACCAGGTAGGCAATTACGACGAAGCTTTTAAATATTACTTTGATGTAATATTAAAGCCCTTCAGCAAGTTTATGCTCAAAGCCATAGAAAAGATAAGGCCTTTGCCAATTGAAATAATTTGTAACGGGCATGGACCTATACTGCGTTCTACCTGGAAAGAAAAAATAGACAGGTCAGAAAAATACGCTAAAGAATACCTTGAAAAACAGGGTTCTGAGCAGAAAAACATACTAATAGCATACGTTTCGGCCTATGGCTATACAAAAATCATGGCAGAAAATATTGCCAAAGGCATCAGAGAAAATAGCAATTACGAGGTAGATGTTACTGATATTGAGAACATCCTGCTTGGCGATTTGGACGAAAAACTCACTAAAGCAAATGCAATCATAGTAGGCTCACCCACCATCAATCAAAACACACTTTTGCCGGTATATAAACTTTTTGCATTAATCAACCCTATCCGCGACCGCGGAAAATTGGCTGCAGCATTTGGCTCGTATGGATGGAGCGGCGAAGCCGTTGGCCTGATAGAAAACCATTTGAAAAATCTGAAACTAAAAATCTTTTGTCAGGGTTTAGCCTCTAAATTTTACCCACACAATGGCAAAGCCGAACAATTTATCGCTTTTGGGAAAACATTTGCCATGGAATTGGCAAAAGAAAAAGTGGTTGAACCAGACTAAAATATTTAACCCGCTAAGAATTAAAAACATACAAATACAAACATAGAATTTAATTCAACAACATTGAGACAAGTACTTCCTTTAAAAAATTTTATCTAAAAAAGCAGGATATTTTTTGTACTTTTGCAACAATTTAGATAAATTATACATCAAATGGAACGTACCAAGGTACTTTATATTTCGCAAGAAATAACGCCTTTCCTTCCCGAGACAGAAATGTCTGTTATTGCCCGTACTTTGCCACAGGGAATCCAGGAACGGGGGAGAGAAATACGTACATTCATGCCACGCTATGGTTGTATAAACGAACGTCGAAACCAGCTCCACGAAGTAATACGCCTGTCAGGTATGAACCTGATTATAGATAACACAGACCACCCCCTGATAATAAAAGTAGCATCTATACAGGCTGCCCGTATGCAAGTTTATTTCATCGACAATGAAGACTATTTTCAACGAAAAGCTTTGCTAAAAGATGAAAATGGCGTTTTTTTCGATGACAACGACGAACGCATGATTTTCTTTTGCCGTGGAGTTTTAGAAACGGTAAAGAAGTTAAGATGGGCCCCAGATATCATTCATTGTCATGGTTGGTTTACTTCGCTCATCCCTATTTTTATCAAAAAAGGATACGCAGATGACCCTTTATTTGCCAATGCTAAAGTGATAACTTCACTCTATGACAATGATTTTTCAGGCAATTTGCATAAAAATTTTGCCAACAAACTATTGTTTGAAGATATTGATAAAAATGATGTCAAAATTTTAAAAGAGCCTTCTTACAATAATCTGATAAAATTTGCCGTTGATTATTCAGATGGCATTATTTTTGGTAGTGAAACTATCAACAATGAAATTGTCAGTATAGTAAAAGATAGTAAAAAACCTTTTTTGGAATATCAACCTACAGAAGCTATTATAGATAAATATGCTGAATATTACGACACTATCATCGAGAAATAGTATAATACCCCATTTTTGAAATAAACTAACCCAAGAGAAATAATTGATATGTGCGGAATTGTTGGATATATAGGTGCAAAGCAAGCATACCCTATTCTTATAAATGGACTAAAACGTTTGGAATATCGAGGATATGATTCAGCCGGTATTTCGATATATAATGAAAAGGCCTGGGTATTTAAATGTAAAGGAAAAGTCAGCGACCTCGAAGCCTTTGTGAACAACCCTGAGATTAAAGGGTCTATAGGTATGGGGCATACCCGTTGGGCAACACACGGCGAGCCCAATGATATCAATGCCCACCCACACCAGTCGATGAATGGCAAATTTATCCTCATCCACAATGGCATTATTGAAAATTATGCCCCATTAAAAAAACGGTTAGAAGATAGAGGTTATATTTTTAAAGGGCAAACCGATACAGAAGTTCTTGTAAACCTTATTGAATATATTTACCAGAAAGGTGAAATTAGCGCTGAGGAAGCTGTACGTCTTGCCTTGCACAAGGTTGTCGGGGCATACGGGTTAGTAATATTTTGCACAGATGAGCCTGACAAGCTTATTGCTGCACGTAAAGGCAGCCCGCTTGTTATAGGGGTTGGCGAAGACGAGTATTTTCTGGCATCAGATGCAACACCAATAGTTGAACACACAAAAAGTGTTATTTACTTAAATGATAACGATGTTGCTGTTATTGGATTTCATGAAATGAGCCTGAAAAACCTGAAAAGTGAGACGGCAATAAAGCCTAAAATACAAACCATTGATTTAGATATTGATGAAATCGAAAAAAATGGCTTTGAACATTTCATGCTCAAAGAAATATTTGAACAGCCCAAAGCCATAATGGATACATGCCGGGGAAGGGTTTCAATAGGTGAAATGAAAATCCATTTAGGCGGATTATATACAGTAATGCCTCAATTGATTGATGCAAAACGAATCATCATCATAGGTTGCGGAACTTCATGGCATGCCGGCTTAGTAGGCGAGTACCTATTTGAAGATTTGGCAAGAATTCCGGTAGAAGTAGAATATGCCTCAGAATTCAGGTATCGAAACCCTGTTATTTACAAAGATGATATTGTGATAGCCATTAGTCAAAGTGGCGAAACAGCCGATACACTTGCTGCTATTCAGTTAGCTAAAGCTGAAGGAGCAACTGTTTTGGGCATTTGTAACGTTGTAGGTTCAAGCATTCCCCGAAATACCCATGCAGGAGTTTATACCCATGCAGGCCCTGAAATTGGTGTAGCCTCAACAAAAGCCTTTACCTGCCAGGTAACAGTGCTTACCATGATGGCTATGCTTATTGGCAAAGAAAAAGGGGTGATTCCTATGGAAAAATATCACAGCCTGATTGCCCAATTAGCTGAAGTCCCCGAAAAAATTGAACAGATATTGAACAATAGCAGTGCTATTGAGAAAATAGCTGAAATATATCATGAAGCAACAAACTCATTATATTTAGGCCGTGGATATATGTTCCCTGTTGCGTTGGAAGGTGCATTAAAACTTAAAGAAATATCTTATATCCATGCAGAAGGTTATCCTGCTGCCGAAATGAAGCACGGGCCTATTGCCCTTATCGACGAAAGCATGCCTGTAGTATTTATTGCTACACGGGATAAGTCTTATGAAAAAATTCTTTCGAATATCCAAGAAGTAAAAGCACGTAAAGGTGTTATTATTGCTATTGTTTCGGAAGGTGATACAGTAATAAGGTCTTTGGCCGACCATGTGATTGAAATTCCTTATTGTGAAGAAATGCTTATGCCCTTGCTGACAGTAATACCACTTCAGTTGCTTTCATACTACATTGCCGTAAAACGTGGTTGTAATGTTGACCAACCCCGCAACCTTGCAAAATCAGTAACAGTAGAATAAAGCACTATTCTGTAAGAGCTGTATTAATGAACCTGATAAAAGGCGCCATGATGGCAAACTGTTCTATAATCTTTTCAATCATTTTAGGAGAAGCCAACAACTTATCATCAAAGGAAGAAGAAACTGTATAGCTTTTGTATTTGAGGTAATCGATATGCTCAAAGTCTTTAGGAAAGCCTAAAGGGGCTTTTTGTAACTTCATATCATTGTCCAGAGAAGGAAATGCTTTTTTGAAATTTTTGTTTTCAACAATTTCAAGAAACTCATCAATGTTGTCGTAAATTTCTTTACGCAGCTTCTTCAATACAGGTGGCATGGGCATGTAAACGCCTCCAGCCAGCATGTTACCGCCTGGCTCGACATGAAAATAATACCCGGCAAGCCCGCTATTCTTTCCTCCTTTAACCATGTAAGCCCCCATGTGGGTTTTATACGGAGTTTTATCGGCAGAAAACCTAATATCGCGATAAATACGGTAAGTACACTGCGAAACTTCAAGAAAGGCAATATCTTTATCAATTTTTCCCAGCTCAGAAATCAAATTCATGGTAACTTGCTCAAACTCAGTTTTAGCATTGTTGTACCAATCTTTGTTAGCCAAATACCACTCACGGTTATTGTTTTCTTTTATGGCCTTTAGAAAAGCCTGAACATGGTGCATCATTTGCTTAATTTTTAATCAAACCCAACCAATCAAATATAAGTGTATTTATTGTCAAACGAAAAGAGTTAGATTAAATTATCCCAAATTAATCATTAGGAGGCTTTTTAAAGCCGAACTATATGATTTCATCTCGTTATAAACGGGACAAACTGATTAAGCATTTTTTTTAATGCTTAATTTGGGATTATGAAATTCTGACACTTGATTTTGTCTTATTAAAAAAATAAAGCCCATTTAATCAAATGATTAAATGGGTTTCTTGGTAGCCCCGCCAGGAATCGAACCTGAATTTAAAGTTTAGGAAACTTCCGTTCTATCCATTGAACTACAGGGCCTAATGTAAGTGACAAATTATCCAATGACAAATGACAAACTTAAATAAAATGTCAAATTTTGAGGTGCAAATATAAATGGATTTGTTTTTATAATCGCTACAAAAGGAATTTTTCTCCTTTAATTAAACGTTCCGGCAAGATACATCCTGGTTTTTTCTTCTTTTGGGTTGTTAAAAAACTCTTCAGCAGTGCCATGTTCAACAACCTCGCCTAAATACATAAACACCACATAATCTGCTATACGTTTAGCCTGACGTAATATATGCGTAACAACAACAAGTGTGTAGTTATTTTTCAGCTCCAGAAACTTTTGTTCAATTGCCTGGCTGGATATTGGATCAAGTGCCGACGTTGGTTCATCGGCCAGTATTATTTTGGGGTCAACAGCCAGCCCACGTGCCAGGCACAATCGTTGTTGCTGTCCAATAGATAATGCCGAGGCCGGTTCATTCAAACGGTCTTTAACTTCATCCCACAAACTTACCTGTTTCAGGTAATGTTCAACACGTCTGGCAAGAATGGCTTTACGCTTGCGCCCGCTCATACGCAACCCAAAAGCAACATTGTCAAAAATGCTCATTGGAAGCGGAAAAGGACGCTGGGCCAATAACCCCATTTGTTTACGAATTTCTGTAATATCGCGGTTTGTATTGAGTATATCTTCTTGATTAATAAAAATATTGCCTTTTACATGCACATCAGGATTGAGGTCGGTAAGCCTGTTGAGAGTTTTCAACAAGGTGGTTTTACCGCAACCTGATGGGCCAATAATAACAGTAATTTTATTGGTTGGCAAATCAAGATTAATGTTTTTCAGGATTTGTTGTTTGCCAACGGACAAATTCAGCTCACGTATTGATATTAGCGATTCCTGGGTCATTTTATACTGTTTTTTTTGAATTTATGCGAAAAGTACCTTGACAAAAGGCTGATGATTAAGACTATGAAAGTTAAAAGTACCGCGGCTGCATAAGCCCTGGCTTTTACTTCTTCAATGGGCGAACTAAGCTGAAAGAATATGGACAAAGGCAATGTTGCTGTTGGTTGCATCAGCCCAGTAGGTATCCTGTCGGTAAATCCTGCAGTAAATAGCACAGCTGCAGCATCCCCAATAGCCCTGCCAAAAGATAGCAGTAATGCTGTAACAATCCCAGGCATACATTGACGAACCATAATCTTGTAACCTACTTCAGTACGGTTTGCTCCTAAAGACAATGAAGATTCTAACAATCCACGAGGTACAGTTTTCAAGACTTCGTCTATTCCCCTGATGATAATAGGTATAATAAACAAGGCGACTGTAATGATTCCGGCAAGCAATGAAGATTTCAATCCTAACCATATCATCAACATAAAGCCAAACGCGCCATAAACAATTGAAGGTACCCCCCAAAGCAAGTCAAGCAAGAAACGCACAGCATGAACAAAGCGTTGATATTGCACTACATGGATATTGATAAAAAGAGCTACCGGTAACCCAATAATAATAGCCAGTATAACAGCCCCAAATGACAAATAAACAGAACCAACAATAGCATTGGCAATACCTCCCTCATGACCAAAGTAATAACCGCCTTTAGGAACAGAGGTAAGCATTTCCCAACTCAATACCCAAAGCCCCTTGTGTAATATACCGTACAAAATAAGAAGCAATACAATACTAATAAGTATCGTAGATACAAACATCAGCACCCTGAAAACATTCTCTTCTATTTTATTGCGTTTTTTCATTTTCTTCATTTTACCACCCCTACCCCTCCTTTGAAAGGAGGGGAAAGATTTCTCCTAATTCACTGTTTCTGATCCCCTCCTTTACAAGGGGAGGTTAGGAGGGGCTATATAATCCGTAATTTGTCATCCGTAATTAGTTATATTTTCTTCTCAAACCTGATAATCGTCAACCTCGACACCAAATTAAACAGAAGCACAATAACAAACAATACCAAAGCCGAAAGCATCAAAGCCGAGTCATAAAGTGGAATAGAGAGCATCTCGCCATAGTTGTTAGCCAATAATGCCGGCAACGGATAACCTGGCTGAAATATACCTTCAGGAATTTTAACTACATTGCCGGTTACCATCAGAACTGCAATAGTTTCACCAAAAGCACGTGAAATGCCTAATCCTATAGCAGAAATTATTCCGGGAAAAGCTTTTCGCAGGATAACTTTTTTTATAGCCTGCCATCGGCTTGCTCCTAAAGACAATGCAGCTTCGGTCAGTTCTTCAGGTACTGTCTGAAATATTTCAATCATCATATTCAGAACAAAAGGCAAAATCATAATAGCCAACACTATTGAACCTGCCAGAATGCTATAGCCCGAAACTGTATAGCCAAAGAGCTTAGCAATATATTGCACTGCCGGAACAACAGCAATTACTCCCCATATACCAAAAATAACTGACGGAATGCCTGCCAGAATATCAATCACCGGGTGAGTGACTTTTAGCACCCATTTTTTTGCATATTGTGTTAAGTGAATAGCAGAAAGCAAACTTATAGGCAACACTATAACAATAGCAAAGAAAGTTACAAATAGCGAACTGGTTATAAAAGGCAATAAACCAAATTTGCTACTCTGTGGCTTCCATTCCGATGAAAACAGTATGTCCTTGATAGGGTATTCATGGAGTATAAAGCTGGACTTATATATGAGACCAGCCCCAATGATGAAAGGAAGCAAGATAACTATTGCAATAGCAATTATCATCCATGTTTGATGCAGGTTGTCCTTAACTTTTCTCAACCTCATTGGGGTTGTATAATTATTTTAGACTATCATTACTACTTAATCCTTTACGAAGAACAAACCTGACTTTAGAAAGTTCATCTATTCGTTTTTTTTCTGATAGTTCAACATAACCTGCCATCTTAACATATTGTTGTCCATCAGTAAGTACCCACTTCAGAAATTCTTTTACTACCTTATTTTCAGGTTTACCTTTACTTACAAAGTACAGTTCGCGGGCAGGAGGCGAAGGGAACTTCCCTTCACGGATGGCTGCGCTAAGGCTATCAAGGTTTTGATAAAAATGTTCTTCTTTGTCAATAATCCTGTTTTCGTTCAGGTCAAGAGGCACCACTTCTATTCCTTTATTATAATGCCTCGATTTAATGTCATAAACATAAATGATATTGTTATAGCCCAATGACAAAGGTTCATTTTTAACAGCATCAGCCATTCCCGGATCTCCAAAAACACCTACCCCTTGTAATGCTTCCTGATTCATGCCAAGATAACGTCCAAACATTTCTCCGGCACCACAAGCATCAGAACGGGTAAATAAATGCACATGAGCCTTAGTATTGCCATTATAAATTCTTTGCCAGTCAGACAACCTCCCATCAATAAAGATGGCTTTGAGTTGTTTTTGCGTCATCCCTCTTTTACGGATACTGTCTGCATAAGGGTTTGATGAGCTAAAAACAGGAACAACAGCATCTTTTACAACACCAATATACCATGCGCCTCTGTTTATTTCAGCTTCACTCAACGGCCTTGAAACCATTCCAAGGTCAACCATACCACTCAAGGCATCTGTCATTCCTTTGCCTGCACCACCAGCAGAAACGTCAATAGTTACGTTTGGGTATAATTTCATAAACTCTTCTGCCCATTTGGCAGTGATTGGATATAGGGCAAAAGCCCCGGAGATGGTTATAGAACCTTCTAAATCACTTTTTTTGTGATATTTCGGATTGTTCGTGCAAGATGAAATGATAAATACCACAAATAATATCCATAAAAATAGTGTCTTGTTTATCATGATTAATTAATATTAAGGCTATTGAAGTCAATAAAAGTAACCTTTTATGAAAATCATTGTTTAAAATAAATATTATCTCAAATTAAACATTAGGAGTCAAAATTTTGCCGATAATGGAATTTATTAAATTACTAAATTACAATTTCTTAATCGATTAAGTATTTTCTAATACTTAATTTTGGATAATTTAAGAAACAAAGATAAAAATAGTTTAATATCTTTTAATATTTAATTTATTTAAATCCAGAAATAAATTACGAAATCTAAATTTCAGAAGCAGCTAAAAAACTTTCTTTTTAGAAATAGTAGCAACAAAATCTTTTAGATAAAATGGTTCAAAATAGGCTACATCTTCAACTTCATTGGCCTCAAATTTTGCTAAAGCAGCTTTGCACATAGAACGGGCATGAGGCCTGATGTTGTTGACAAAAAAAGCATTGTCTGATACAATGATGTTAGGAAGTTTGTCGGCACCGCTTCCCAAAAAGTATATTCTCTTTTCTTTGAGCAAATTATCATAAGAGGTACTATTGATTACTTCAGCCTCAATGTCAGATGTAGCATTAAAAGCTGAATCAAAAAACCTCCTGTAAACTTCCATCCTACGTGCATCTATCATAGCACAAATCATACTTTCAGCCGAGTCAAAAGTCTTTTTATTTTTAGAATAAAATTCGGAAATAATAAACTCATTGACCAAAATGGTAAATGTATCAACAGCAATTAAAGGTATTTTTAATGAATAGCAAATACCTTTTGCCGTAGAAACACCAATCCGCAAACCTGTATATGAACCAGGCCCTTTGCCAACAGCAACAGCATTAAGTTGTTCATAGCTAATTTTGCAATTGTGTAATAGTTTATCAATCAGCAATGTCAGGCTCGATGCATGCGACTTATCTTCAGTGGATGCTTCGCTGCCCAATATTTGCAAACCGTCTGCAAGGGCAACACTACAAAGTTTTTCTGATGTTTCTATAGAAAGAATTAAAGGCATCTGCGCATCTGCTTATTTATTTGAAAAAAGCATTTTTTTATCTACCACCTTCACAACATCACCATCCTTCAGTTTGCGGGATACTGCACTATAAGGGGCAACCACTACTTTATCTTTTTCAGACAAACCGGCTAAAATTTCTATAAAATTGTTATCCTGAATCCCCGTCTTAACTTTCTTCAGCTTGACTATCGATTGGCCGTTCAAAACAAAAACAGCTTCCTTGCTGTCAATTTCTTTTTCTTCTTTTTTCTTTGTTTTATCATCATTATTTTGCATTGCCGAATCCGATCTTGAGGTAATTGCTTCAATTGGTACTGACAATACGTTAGTACGATACTCTGTTTGGATATCAACATTGGCAGTCATCCCGGGTCTAAAAGGATATTTGCGGTCAGCATTAATAAGGTCTTTATATGACTCTGGCAGCATCAATATTTTTACTTCAAATGAAGTCACCTGGTCAGACATAGCACTGGATGACGAACTCGCCGAATTGGCAATTTCTGATACTACCCCTTTAAACTTATTCCCTAAAAAGGCATCTACTTCAATAATGGCGGTATCATTAACAGCAACACGCACAATATCGTTTTCGTTTACTTCAACCTTTACTTCCATTTTGTTCAGGTCGGCTACCCGCATCAGCTCAGTACCTGCCATCATTTCAGTACCAACAACACGTTCGCCTTTCTCGACATTTAAACGGGTGACAATACCAGTCATCGGAGCATAAATAGAAGTTTTGTAAAGGTTTTCTTCTGCTTCGGTAAGGCTGGCTTCTGCGCTTTTTAGGTTGTATTTTGATGATTGAACATTTTTTTCTGCCGCTAAAAGTTCGGCTTTATTTGATTCAAAATCAGTTTTTGCCGTTTCCCACTCGTGCTGGGATATAGCCTTTTGTTCCCAAAGTTTTTCGTTACGCTCATAGTTTAGCTTAGATTTGTTAAATAGTGCTTCGACCTGCATTTTACGGGCTTCAGCGTTTTCAAGACCGGCCTTGGCAGAATTGACAACAGCTGTAGCCCTGTCTCTGGCCGAAATATAAATGTTAGGTTTTATTTTTAACATTAATTGGCCTTTTTCAACTTTTTGCCCCTCTTCTACATATACTTCAATTATTTCACCCGAAACATCAGCACTGATTTTTACTTCTGTTTCCGGTTCTATTTTGCCATTTGCAGTCACCAATTCATATATCGTCCGTTTTTTTACCTCTTCAACAGCAACTTCAACAGGCTTTTCTTTTCCTATCAATCCGGCTTTGCGTCCAACTATAGCAATAAGTATTAAAAAAATAACAATTGATAATAGTATCCAGTTTTTTTTCGACATATTCATGTTTTTGTGCTTAAAATAGTCAACGAAAATAAAAAGAAATATGTTCTTTTGTTCTAAATTCTTCTTAATTTTTGAAAAAGGCATTACATATCATCTCAGACATTGGGTTGGTCGAAATTATCAAACGTCGCCAAAACAGGCGTATTATTGTCAAATCGGGCAACCATCAGGTCTGCCTGAGAGTCAGTGTCCCTTATTATGTTTCGTTTGATGAAGCCCTTGGTTTTGTCCATAAAAATATTGATACAATACGTAATAAACTCATCAACCTCAAAAGCCATTCTATAATACCTGCTGTTATAAATGAAGGTTTCAATTATAAAAATGCCTTTTTTTCGGTTAAAATCGAAAGAGTTTTACCATTATCACCGAAAAAAGAAGTTGAGCTTTGTCAGAATGGCCGCGAATATATCATCAGAGTGGATGAAAAATTAGATTTGCAGAATGAAAAGATGCAGGAAAAATTACTTTTTTATTTTGAGAAGATTATCCGCAAAGAAGCTAAGCAGTATCTGCCAGATAGGCTAAAACAACTTTCAGCATTACATAACATCCCTTTTCACAGTGTCAAAATCAACAATGCCCGTACCCGGTGGGGCAGTTGTTCTTCAAATAACCAGATAAACCTTACACTAAAGCTTATGCTTTTGCCTGCACACCTTATAGATTATGTATTATTGCATGAGTTAGCCCATGTAGTACATAAAAACCACAGTCCAAAATTTTGGGCTTTTTTGTCAAGTTTGACAGATGATATTTTGCAAAAAAGAAATGAATTAAAAAAGTATAATTTATAAAATATTGATTATTAATAAGTTACTATATTGCTATGACAAATTGTTAAAAAAATATAATAAAAAAATTGCCTTTTAAAAAAAAAATATGAAATTTGTTTTCACAATTATCTATTTCAATTATTTTTGCAACGTTATTAAATTTAAAAACTAATGAAAAAGTTATTTTTGTTATCAGTTGTTGCAGGATTAGTAATCACTGCATGTGGACCAAGTGCTGAAGAACGTGAAGCACAAAGAATCGCTGACTCTACAAGACAAGCTGACTCTATTGCTGCAGTTGAAGCTGCACAAAAAGCTCAAGCTGACTCTATTGCTGCTGCTGCTGACAGCGCTGCTAAAGCTGCTGAAGCTGCTAAAGGCAAAAAGAAATAATTCTGGTAGAGCAGAAAAAACAAAGGAGTGCAAAAGCACTCCTTTTTTTATATTTTAATTGGCTTTAATTTTTTTCTCTGTACTGGTGCTGTTTTCCTGATCGATAGCAACCACCTCCTGCCAGTTATCCCCTCTTTTGATACGCGTTATTTGCATTTCGCTAACGCAAAACATTTTGGCAATTAACTTTTGTTTTACTCCCCGCTGTAACATTGATTTTATCAAGGCAACTTCATCTGTTTTCAGTTTTGAATAAGTAACCACTTTTCCTTTTTTCCCGACTTTGACGGTTTGATTTTATAAAACAAAGATATTCAAATAGTTATT
>ENA-UOWE01000753-UOWE01000753.1-activated-sludge-metagenome-genome-assembly--contig:-NODE-753-length-44085-cov-4.805360_pt1 | contig 44085 bp, 34 predicted proteins | sample MGYA00249841_ERZ761562 | MGnify/ENA primary metagenome ERZ761562 (study PRJEB28883, sample SAMN05720200) | activated sludge metagenome | isolation source: Anaerobic digester | place: Japan...
CCTACAATTTTTCCGCTGGCGTTAAACAATGGGGAACCGGAAGATCCCTGTTCGGTTACGCCGTGGTCGGTAACTGTTTGAGCCCAGATTACCTGCCAGTGTGAACTTGGAGCCCCGTATGTCACCGATGCCAGTGCGGTAGAATAGGTAGAGATTTTCATGATGTCGGCCTGAGGATGATGTATGCTAACGCCGCTTGTGCTACCGGAACCACTGTGATCCCACCCATTATAATAAGCATTTAAGGTGTTCAGGATCGGAGTATTAATCTGTACCAGGCAAAAATCTGAACCCGAGTGGTTTGACCCATAGGTATCATGTGCCTTGAGGGTACATCCCGTCTTAACAAAAGTGCCAGAAGGGGTTGTGCCTTCGCAGGTGGATGCTTCGTAATGAAAATAAAATTTCCAGGCATTACAGTCAGCAGCAGAAGGATAGCCGCTATTATAAATGCAGTGGTCGGCCAAAAGTACATAAGGAGTGCAATTTTGACTGGTATTATTTACCAAAGACCCAGTGCAGTTAAAAATTCCGGAGCCCACTTTGATGTCGAGCATACATACACCTTTTTTTTCATTCTGCCAGTTAGCACCTTCCGGACAGTTTATATTGACTTCACAAACATCGGAACCTTTATTGCCCTGATATTCGTCAGCCCGGTAATAATACTCAAGATCAGTTATATGTAACGAAACATTTGATTTTTGATGGTTGGGAACATATAATTCAAGGGTTAATTCATCTCCGGAAATTTTTTCATGGGTGAAAAAATGATCCTCCGTATTATTGAACGATGTGTAGGCGCCAATAGTTTGTGTTTTCTTGGCATTATATAAAAACAGCGTAGCACCTTCTGGAAGAAAAAATGATTGGTATTCCAGTCCTATAGCTTTTGCGTTGGCCGATTTAATGGTAAGCCGCCATATACTGGCATCTTCTTCCGGTATATCTGTCCAGGTACCGGCATTGTTCAGGTTAAAATCCACAGGAACAACAACCCCGATTCTATAAGCTTCACTTTTGGCGGCCCGTTCATTATCTTCAGCGGCCAATTGCAACAAATCCGGGCCCTGAACCCAAACATAGTCGATGTCGGTTGGTAAGTTCTTGTAAAAGAAACTGTGAGGGGTTCCGACTGCGTTGTCTTGTGAAAATGCCCATGTAAAACTAATACAAAGGAAAACTAATGGAAGTAGTGTTTTTTTCATTTTTTGTAGTTAATTGTTAGCTATTGATTTGAATATTGCAAAATTATGAAATTTTGCAGGCACTCATTAATATTTTGACAATTAATTTGCCATCAAATCAAAAATATTTTCTAGATCCACTTTGTCCATTAGAAAATTGTCGCCGTTTACCTTATTGGTAATCAGGTTGTTGATTATCTCAATTTTATGGCGAGAACCGAGTCCCAAATCACTTAGTTTTGTCGGGGCGCCCAGTTGTTTAAAAAACATTTCAAAACCTTGTATGGTTACCGTAGGGTCAGGAGTATTAAAGAGTTCTTTTCCCAAAAAGGAGAGTTTTTCGCCTATTTGATTTTTGAAGTATTTCATCCAAGCCGGATAAGCTATCGAAAGAGAAGCTCCATGAGGAACATCATAAAGCACCGACAGTGAATGACCTATGCCGTGTACTCCCCAGTCACCATTTTTTTTCCCGTAGGAGGTCATACCATTCAGGGCGCAGGTAGCTGCAAACATTATTTTTTCACGGTATTCGTACTTGTTGAGGTGTTTTAGGAGCAAAGGGCCATATTCCATAGCTTCTTTAATAATGGAAGAAATGAAACGGTCGGTCAATGAAGTTTCTCCTTTGCCGAAAAATCCTTCCAGCGCATGTGCCACAAGGTCAACAATTCCATAAGCCGTATAATCTGCCGGCACCGAATAGGTAAATACCGGATCAAGAAATGAATGTTTGGGAAAAATAAGCGGGCTGAAATACCCGGGTTTTTGTTTGGTCAGGTCGTTCTGAACAACGGCAAACGGGTTCATTTCAGACCCGGTGGCAGCAAGGGTCAACACGGCTATCAGGGGAATGGATCTGACCGGTTTAACTTTATTTTCCATGATATCCCAGGCGGTGTTTTGCATAGGAACAGCCAAAGCAATTATTTTTGCCGAATCAATAACGCTGCCTCCGCCCACGGCGACAATCACGTCAACCTGGTTGTCTCTTCCAACTGCGGCTGCTGCATCCACATCGCTGATAACAGGGTTTGATTTTATGCCTGAATATTCATAAACACTAGCGTTGGCTATATTAATCTGGTTTATAATCTGGCGGTAAATATCATTGGTTTTAATGGAATTTTTTCCATAAACCAGCAATACTCGCTTGCCATATTTTCCGAGCACTTTGGACAAATCGTCAATTACGCCCCGTCCAAAATGCAAACAGGTGGGGTTGTTGATAATAAAATTCTCCATATTGTAATATTTTTATTGGATAATTGATATTAAGTGCCGTCCTGTCGCCATAAAACAAATATTTCTGTTTTTTAATAAAATATTTTAAAAATATTTTTCAATGGTAATATTAATATTTGATTAACAGGCGTTTTTCGGTAGTCTTGTCGTAAAGAAGTTTTAGAATAAAAACCCCTTTGGATAAATTTAGCTTGTTTGAATTTATAAATACATTGTGTTTTCCTTCCGGATATACTTCATCTGCTATCAGTATTTCCCTTCCCAGTAGGTCTGTAATAGTCAGCTTTATCCGTTGCTCACCTTTTGCATAGAAAGAAAGAGTGGTGTTTTCATTGAAAGGGTTGGGATATACCTCAATAATTTGGTCATTGACATTTTCGTCAATGGCAGTGGCAGTGTTTACGGTTACGCCGTCTGAGTTGCATATGGTTTCAAGACCGGCACCATTGACAGTTTTTATGCTGAAATAATAGGATTGGCCGTCTGTAAGGGCCAGTCCTGTTCTGGTTACTGAAGTATTCAGGGCATTGTCGGTCCATGAGGTAACATCTGTGGCTCCCTGCGAAGTCCCAATGGCATACCAGTATTTTGTAATGCCGGAGTTGGAATCAATCGAGGAGGCCCAATTGGCCGAAAGCGTCGTAAGGGAGGACGTGGTGCTGAGGTCATTGCCGGTGCCATCATTAACGGCAGTACATAACGGATGCGTCCAATCTACATTGATGTTATAGTAGTCGATAGCGGAAAGATTACCTGCGGCATCGTTGACAATGGATTTTACTTTAGCCCCATAGGTGGCAGGGTTGGGGTTTTGAAAACGAATATCTTTTGTTGGTGATGCGCCAACAGTAATTGTAACGGAAGGATATCTCGACCTGTAAACTTTTATTTCGTTGAAGTATACCTTGCTGTGCCCGGTGCGGAAAGAAAAATGGTTTGCCGTGGTTGTCAGCGGATTGGGGTCAGTCCATGTCCCGAGAAGGATATTGTCGCGGTACACCGAAATTTTTCCCGTTATTCTGTCGTGGATAACTTTGATATTATACCATTGACCTAAAGTAGTAACAATATTGTTAATAACAAATACCTGTGTAAACACATCGTTTTCTACACGGTAAAATTCCAGTTTAGAAGTTTCCTGCCTGAAAAAGATAAAGTAGGAATTTCCCCTGTTGGTAAGGCTTCCGTTATCGCAATAAAAATGGATACCAAACCGGTGCTGATTTGTTCCACAGGTAGCCGGGTCCATTTTTACATTAAAATCATATAAATATCTATTAGAGAGTCCCTGATTTAAAGCCGCATAAATATTGGTGTTGTTCACCGAAGTGTCTGTCTGGATGAGGCATCCGCCATTGACAACCCAGGTGCCTCCCGCTGCCGGAACCGACCAGACAGAAGACACATAACTGTCAAAATTATCCCCAAAGAAGCCTCTTGAGGCATTGGCATGCCATTCTGTGCCATCGTATTCAAGAACCTGGTAATAGCGTTTTTCTATACCTGATCCGCCAGTATTGTCCGTATCGGTAAAGTCGGCCGTAAAATCCTGTGTTTGCCATGTCCCCGTAACACTTGCAACGGTTGTCGGAGCAACAATATCTGGTTGTACCGATGTCCAGGTCGCTGCCCAACCGGCTGCCGTTGTTGCGCAATCGGAGCGCCATTCGATAAAAAGTGCTCCTCCGGTAATAGTGATGGTGGTGGGCGCCACGGTATTGTATCTGCCAATTAACGGTGCAAATTCATTGGTGCCATTATAAATATACAGAAAGTCATAATCGGCTTCCACATTAAAGGAAGTAAAAGTCAGGGTGATGCTGGTGGCTCCTCCAGCCGGCTGAATAAGCCAGAATTTTCGTTCGTCATTGGAGTAATTGGCGCCACTACCACCCGTATCATAAAAAGAACCGGAAGCCGCCGTATAGTTGATAACTGGTGTTGTATTATTCATCAGTTTGTAATAATAATCCCAGTTCCAGTTTATTCCGGGGTCAGTATGTGTCTGGTCGGGATAATGCTGATGTCCTCTTATCTTTGTGCAGGCCGTTACGCCGCCCAAATCGTGCAGGCCGTCGTCCAGTTGAGTACCGTTATCCAATGTTTCACGAAAAAATGTTCTGAGAGGGTTGATGCCGTATGCAGCGCAAATATCCCGCGAAAGTGCTGCCGAACTCTGATACATGGCTTCGGTGTACCATTGCGGATCGTCCACATATCCTTCATGTTCATAACCTATGGTATAAGAATTTGCCGAGCCTACATGCCATGCCTTGTTAGACTCAAGAACCATCTGACAAAGCTGGCCGTTGGAAGATTTTACCACATACTGGGTGGAAACCTGCGAGGAGGTATTTTGAAACCAGCTTATACATCCGGCATAACTTCCCTGTACTGTGTGCATAACAAGGGCTGAGATGGCTGTACCGTTTCTTGAACTATAATTGGGTGAGGTCACCCAGTTGCAATTAGTAAAATTATAATCAGGGCACGTGGTTTTTGTTCCCAGGGACTTATAACGACAGCCATTATCATTTTCAATGGATTCCTCAGCAAAAAACAAACGTGGACTGTTAAAAATTTTAAGATTATTTTTTCCGAATAATTTACTTAAGTCAAATGAATATTTTGGGAAATTGTATTTTGCCTGATTTCCAGGATTATTCAAAAAAACAAAAACGTCAAATATCTGGGAGTTTAATGCAAAATCATTTCCTACTTTATTGTCTTCAACAGGAATTTCGCTAAGCATAACCAGGGTGTTATAAATTTTTTTCGACAATTGCTGGCTGGTGTCCGGTAAGGTCATGCTATATTGAAATGCCGAGGCATAGGCAAGAATGTTTTTTCGCGGATTGTTGATAATATCCAGAACCGGAATGGATGAAAGCGCAGATACCGTGGTTAAGTTTTCGCGAAAATAGTTTTTGCCATCAAGCACCAAACCCATAACGCCGTATGAGGCCGGAATGCCTGTACAGCCCGGTTCTTCCACCTGTGGATTGATATGACGTATGCGTGTGTTGGTATAGGCCACGGCTTCAAGCACGCCAGCGGGAACAGCCGGGTTTAATTGGTAAGCTTCTTCAAAATATTGCCTGTAAGGGTAGTTATTTTCGGATTGTTGTGCAAAAGCGGCAGACAGGGGAATTAATATTACAATCAGTAGTAAAAATTTCTTCATAAATCATACTTTTTTACAAATATAAAAAGAAACATTGAAAAAAAATCGGAGATTTTCGTTTTAATACCTCCGATCTGCGGTAATTTACATAGATGGCATCTTTGACTTACAATTAATGCAAAAAGGCATCATATACTGTTTGCTGTATATTTTGGCGAATCCGATATGTATTTATTTTCTGATTGGAAATTTTGGGATATACCCTGTTGGATAAAAACACATATACAAGGTCGTTTTCCGGATCTGCCCAAACACAAGTACCTGTAAAGCCTGTATGCCCGTATGTTGACAATGATGCGCCGGGGGCCACCATTTTGGCATCCGCTTTACCTTTTCGATCGAAGCCCAATCCGCGGTAAGTTCCGCCCTGTGCCGTGGTAAAGAGTGCCACGGTCTTTTCGGAAAAATAACGGACACCGCCATAAGTTCCTTTATTAAGCAACAGTTGCATCAGTACACCCAGATCGTGGGCATCGGAAAAAAGGCCGGCGTTGCCTCCGACACCTCCCAACAGAGCCGCCATTGGGTCGTGAACATAACCATGGATCAACTGTTTTCTGAAATATTTTTCATCCTCGGTAGGCACTATTTCTTTCTTTTCATATTTTTCCAAAGGATGAAATCCTATGCGGTTTAGGTTGAGCAACGCAAAAAAAGACTGGTCGAGGTATTTGTCAAGCTGAGTTTTGGCGACTTTTTCCACCACTTTCATTACCAGATAAAAGTTCAGGTCGCTATACAGGTAATCCTTATTTTGGCTCATCCACATCTGCTTGGCCAATTGCCAGAGCGAGTCCTGAATCACGTTGCGCAGAAATAAATTCTTTGCAATTTCCAGTTTATAATCCGGTGACCGGTTTTTTGAAAAAACATAACGCAACAGGGAATCCTCTTCTGCATCAAGCAAGGCCGTATCGATACCGGTAACGTAATCGTATTCCCCGTTGGCAGTTGATGTAATGCTTTCTGGCGTTGTACCCGTCATATTCTCCATCTGTTTTTTCATAATTTTCAACGCTGACTTCGGCGAAATAAACAAACCTATCGGTAATCCCTCGGGTAATCCGGATTTATGTGTGAGCAATGCGCGCAAAGTAACAAAGTTGAGCTTAGAAAATCTCACTTTTTGCCCGCAGGCATTTTTGTCAAGGTCGTCGAAATAATAATTCAGCGTGGTGTCGAGTTTAATTTTCCCCTTGTCGTAAAGAGCCATCAGCGCCAGCGTAGTGGCCGCCACTTTTGTTACCGAAGCCACATCATAAAGATCAGTATTTTTAACTTTCTCTTTTTTGTCGTAAGTATGTGTGCCGAAGCTTTTATTATAAAAAACTTTTCCGTTGCGGGCAAAAAAGACCTGGCATCCGGGGAATGCGCCGTTTCCGATAGCAAAGTTGATAATAGAATCTATTTTATAAAGTCTGGAGCCGTTGACGCCAGCATCTTCGGGCGAAGTATATTTAAACCGGATAGCCTGGTCTACCGCAATTCCATCCTTATAACAAAATTCCTGTGAACAGGAATAGGGCATAGTGCCCTTTACGGTTTCTCCGCCAAAAATCACTGAACAGAGGTTTTGCCCCGCACAGGGGACTATACACGGGCTCCAAAGCATACAGGGTGCACGATCAAATATGCCCAAAAACCGGGTGCTTCCAATAACGGTCAGTACGAGTTTTTTCTTTCGGGATAATTTTTCTATCAGCAGCCTGAATTTTTCTGCATGGGCATAAAGGTCGGGGGACTCGAACACGTTTAGTAGAATTAATGTAGCTGATGACAGCCACGGTCCGGCATCCTTGAGAGCCTCATCGGGATTAGTATACCGACGGCCTGTTGCAGATGTGGAATAATTCTTCAGGGCATTAAAAAATTCATTGTCTGATTTATTACCAATTTGCAGCACAGCAATTTTTTCTTTTTCATAACGGCGAAGCGGCACGATGTTTTCGCGGTTGTTGAGCAGTACTGCCGAAGCCTCAACTACTCTATGATATAACTGCTTGCTTCTGGCCGAGGTGCAAACAAAGTCCGCACTGTCGGCATTGGTTGCCAGCATGTTGTTTTGCAACACCCACGATTTAATCATTAATATGCGTTTTACCTTTTTGTCCAGCACATCCCCTGCAATTTTTCCATTAGCAATGCCCTGGATGATTTTGGTTGCAAGTTCCTTTTTTCCCTCATTAAGAACAAGCATGTCGCAGCCCGAATTAAGTATGGTATAAGCCGCTGATTCGTCCTGTAACGGTTGCGAAAAACAGGACAATATCAGTCCCTGGTATTTGTATGTATTAACAAGCGAATCGCAGGTCTTGGTTCCGTTACAGTTCACTAAAACACTTTGCAATCCACTGCAGGCAAGACCGGACAAAACCTTCTTCCGTAACGAATCGAAAGCAGGTAAATCAAAAGCTGGCGTATTTTCTTCACTATTGTTAAAACCATGTGCGCATGCTAAAATGCCGGCTTCCCGAAACAAACGGTTTTGTTTAAGCAGTTTTTTTTGTAATCCACTGATAAATGAAATACTTGACCTGTCGTAAGGGATATCCTGATTGGCGGTTATTGCCTGTAGTGGCAAGAGCATGTTGATGTGTATTCCGTAATGCTTCATTTGCATGGTGATATGCTCCGACAAGGTTTTTATGAGGTTTGTGTCATTTAACAGATCGATACCAGGCATGGTTGCACAGGTAGAAAGACTATCGTCGGGACTGCAAAAACCGCAGGGTGCATTAACTGCAAATAATATCGGAACCCGGGTGTTTTCCCCGAGAAGCCTTGTGGTTTGGCCCAGCCGGCGGGCAGAACCTGCCGCAATATATATCCCGCCAGGTTTCACGGCTTTTACTTCCTCAATCAGTATTTCTTTTTTTTGATTGGTATTAATGCAGGTCATCAGCAGTTGCCCGGCTTTTTCTTCCACACTCATACAGGCCATCAGCGAATCTGCCCATGCTGATTTTTGTGACAAAAACGCTACGCTTGTGTTTTGCAGCTCCGGAGTATTGATGTTCTTCTTCTTGAAAAAAAATGCGAACACAGCAATAACCGCAACACAAATAATGATTGCAAAAAATATCTTTTTTTTATGCGGGTATATCCAGGCTTTTATCATTTGAAATATTGTGCAATGCGAATATACAAACAAAAGGCATTCGTTCTGCGGATGCCTTTATAACAAAGTGAAAAGGCCGTTACACAGGGTAATGATAATTTCCTGAAGTTTTTTGTTCCGTTTCTGCTTTGCAGCGCGGCGAAACATTAACGGGGAAACCCTTTGCAACAGCCTTTTATTTTATGCGAATCAGTCTAATTAAAATATCACCATATCGAAGGGCAGACGTGTCTGTATGCCTTTCTGGGCTTTTATGTTTTTCAGGTGTTCATAATAAATATAGTTTTCGCCCAGAGTATTTTTGAGTTGTGTTTCTGACGACTCTTCCATCAGCTCTTCGAAGATTTGTGTGAAGGGGTCTTTAAATTTGGGATACACCACAATTTTATAATCGGTAAGATTTGCTTTCTTTGCTGCGTCATCAATAGCATTTTGCAAGCCACCAATTTCGTCAACCAGACCGATACGTTTTGCGTCAAGCCCTGTCCACACACGGCCCTGACCAATAGAGTCCACATCTTCGGGTTTCATTTTACGGCCTTCGGCAACATGGCCGACAAAAACCTTATAAATATTTTCCACCTGATTGGTCAATACTTTTGTTTCGTATGGCTGCATGGGGCGGGTTGCAGCTATGTAATCGGAATACTCATTGGTTTTTACCACATCAAAGGTAATTCCGAGTTTGTTTTTAAAGAATTTTTCAAGGTTGGGCACCACGCCAAAAACACCTATTGATCCGGTAAGGGTGTTGGGCTGAGCATATATTTTTCCAGCCCCGCAGGCAATGTAATATCCGCCCGATGCAGCCACATCACCCATAGAAACAACCACTGGTTTTACTTTTTGGGCCAGAACCACTTCGCGCCAAATGACTTCTGAGGCTAGGGCGCTTCCTCCCGGAGAATTTATCCGCAGGACAATGGCTTTTACCGAACTGTCGTTACGGGCAAGCCTTATGGATTCGGATAATTTATCTGAGCCGATTTCTTTTTCATCGCCTTCGCCAGCCCCTATCTGGCCAATGGCGTACACCAGGGCAATCTTCTTTTTGCCTATTGAAATTTTTTCTTTGCCTTTAACCTTAAAAAATTTGGCAGCAGTAATAAAATGAATATCTTCTTTTTCGCTTATCCCTAGTTTGGCGCGTAACTCGGCCAGCACCTCGTCACGGTACAACAATTTATCCACCAGTTTGTTTTTTACGGCATCTTCTGCTAACTGTATTTTCAGACTGTCGGCTATCATATTAAGGTCTTCAGCAGCTATTTTGCGCTGGGTGGCAATGCCATCAACCATTTGCTGCCATAAAACATCGAGCAGTTTTTGGTATTGTTCGCGGTTGGCCTGGCTCATTTTATCCAGTATATAAGGTTCCACGGCGCTTTTGAATTTTCCGTGACGGATAATCTGTGTCTGGATATCAAGTTTTTCGAGAGTCCCTTTAAAAAACATCAGCTCGGCGGCCAGGCCTTTTATTCCTACACATCCCTGCGGATTCAGGTAAATTTTATCGGCTACCGTGGCCATGTAATATGCCCTCTGGGTATAATCATCACTGTAACTGATGATAAATTTTCCTGATTTTTTGAATTGCAGCAAAGCATTTCTTACCTCCTCAATGGTTGCCATACCCGAAGGGATATCTGTAAGGTCCAGAAAAATTCCTTTTATTTTATCGTTTTTTGCTGCATTATCGATGGTTTTAAGCAGATGATCGAGGCCCATGACCTTATCGCTTTTCATGGAGAAAAAATTTAAATCTCCTAAAGGATTTTCAGAAGTGCGGTCGGGAATAGCCTGATCTAATTTTAGCGTAAGTACTGAATTTTGTTTTACTTCCACTGCGGTTTTTTTGCTAAAAGAAGCCAGCGAAACCATCATGGAAATAAAAATGATAAACATTATCAGCGACAGCAGGAGGTATCCGGCCATTGATGCAAACATCATTTTAAAAAACTCTTTCATAGCTTGTTTTGTTTTTGGTTTATTTTAATCTTTTGTAAAAATACTATATAAAAAACATTTTTTGGACAACCGAACCAAATATTTGTTACAATTCGGTATTTTTTCTTTAATGATTTTTATACTTTTGATTTTTCAAATACACAAAAAATGGTTTGTTTTTGTTTGGGCAGCAACGTGGGCGACCGGGCGGCATATCTGAAAAATACGCTTGAACTGTTGACAGAGAATTTCGGTACAGCAAGCAAAATTTCGTCGATTTATGAAACCGAACCATGGGGTGTAAGCAAACATGACGACTACCTGAATATGGTGGCTGCATTTGAAACGGCACTCTCTCCCGAAAAAGTGTTCATGATTGCTTCTTCCATTGAAAAAAAGCTTGGCCGTATAAGACGAACCGGGAGAATTGATCCCCGCACCATCGACATCGACATTCTGTTTTACGATGATCTGGTTATTAACAAAGACGACCTGATTATTCCGCACCCTCGTATTGCATCACGGAGATTTGTGCTGCAACCGTTAGCTGAAATTATGGAGCATTTTGTTCATCCTGTATTCGGAAAAACCATTGCGGAATTATTTTCCCAATGTTCAGACAATTCTCTTGTGGTTAAAACAAAAATAAATTTATTTTTGCATTGATGTATGATTTTATCGCCATAGAAGGAAATATCGGTGCCGGCAAAACTTCGCTGTCCACACGGATTGCAAGCCAGTTTGATGCAAGGCTTATCCTGGAACAATTTGAAGACAACGCGTTTCTTCCAAAGTTTTACCGCGACCCTGAAAAATATGCCTTTCCACTGGAACTAACATTCCTGGCTTCGCGATACCAGCAGTTAAAAGAACAACTAACCAATAAAGACCTGTTTAAAACGTTCACCATCTCGGATTATTACATCTATAAATCGCTGATTTTTGCAAAAAAAACACTTCAGGATGACGAGTTGGCTTTGTACACACGTCTTTTTAACATCATCAACGGGACCTTGCCCAAGCCCGACCTTCTTGTTTATCTATACGTAGAAGTCCCACGTCTTAAGCGAAACATCATTACACGAGGCAGAGAATATGAACAAGACATTGAGCACGATTACCTGGAACGCATACAAAGCGGGTATTTTGATTTTATCAAACAGCAAACCGACCTCCGCATCCTGATTCTTGATGTTAACCAGGTAGATTTTGTGCACAACGAAACCGATTATGAAAAAATTCTCAATATTATCATGAGAGAATATCCCGTTGGTATTCAACGCATTGTAGTATAATAAGACCGGGATTTTAGTGCCATCGGAAATGCTATTCATGGTAAACCCCTGTTTTTTCTGATAAGTCCTATTGGGTTTTCCACCCCGGGCAGATAAATTCCAACAAAGATTTCTATCTATTCCCTTTCGGCGAATTAGAATTATTCATTTTAATTTTAGTAGAACACTTTTTTAAAAAATATTGATATAACTTTTGTTAAAAAGCCTCGTAATAAAGATATAATCAAAATATTGATTAACTTTGTTTTAACTATTTTGAAAAACCGAAAACAATTAACCTGATATTAATGCGCCATTTATCATATGCAACAGCACATACAGTTATAAAACACTCTCTGGTCAAGAAATAAAAATCGTGATGGAGAAGAGTGGTAAAATAAAAATTTTCACACATTTATTTATTTTTATGACGGTATTGTTTTTAAATGTTTTTTAGTTTATGTTTAAAAATCAAATCTTTAATTAATTTTGCATTCTTAATCTTTAAAACTTAAAACTATGGGTATCGTAAAAGAATTTAAAGAATTTGCCGTAAAAGGCAACATGATGGACATGGCCGTTGGTATCATTATTGGTGCCGCTTTCGGCAAAATTGTCAGTTCACTGGTTAACGACATTATCATGCCCCCGCTGGGAAAGCTGCTGGGCAATGTCAACTTTACTGACCTGTATTATGCCATGGATGGAAAAGTGTATGAGAGCCTCGCGAAAGCCAAAGAAGCAGGAGCCCCTGTTTTTGCGTACGGAAATTTTATTCAGACCGTCATCGATTTTTTGATTATTGCCTTTGTCATATTCATGATTATTAAAGGAATGAACAGCCTGAAGAAGAAAAAAGAAGAAGCTCCAGCAGCTCCTCCTGCACCTACCAAAGAGGAAACATTGCTGACTGAAATTCGCGACATTCTGAAAAACAAGTAGTGTATGGTAATATCAAATTTAAGAAACATGAAAAAAGTACTATTAATTTTTTTCCTGATGGCCGGTTCATTGCTGTATGCACAGGAAAAAATTGAAACCGTAGCAAAACCAATGGACCGGGCTGCCGGTGATTCTGTTAAAGCATGGACCATACTTGCTACCGGTGCGCTGAATATTACTCAGGCAGCCTTTTCAAACTGGGCTGCCGGTGGTGAAAATTCTATCGGCTTCGGGGCACTTGCTAACATAAAAGCCGACTACAAAAAAGGGAAACATTCCTGGAAAAACAATCTGGGATTAGCTTATGGCTTTCAGTTTTTGGGAAAAGGCAGCAACGCCCGATTCACCAAAACGGATGACAAAATTGAATACACTACTTCTTATGGTTATGCCGTTTCAAAACATTGGGATGTTACCTTTCTGGCAAACTTCCGCACGCAGTTTTCCAATGGATATAATTATCCCAACGACAGCGTGGCCATATCGAAATTCATGTCGCCGGGCTACCTGGTGGCCGGTATTGGTATGAATTATGTTCCTGCAGAATATTTCCAACTGTATATGTCGCCAGCCGCAGGAAGGTTTACCTTTGTTACTGATCAAACTCTGGCCAATGCCTGTGCTTTTGGTGTGGATTCGGCAAAACACATCAAAGGTGAATTCGGTCCTTATATACGCGCCGTCTTCAATAAAGAGGTGTTTAAAAATATTACCCTCAATACTTCCCTGGAACTGTTCTCGGATTACCTGAAAGATTTCGGAAATGTGGACGTAAACTGGAACGTGCTGATTGGTATGAAAGTAAACAAATGGCTGTCGGCTACCATACAGACTCAACTGCTTTACGATGACGATATCATGATTAAATCAACGCCATCATCAAATCCCGGTCCGCGCACCCAATTCAAAGAAGTAATCGGCATAGGGCTTTCTTATACATTTAATCATTAAGAAAACACATACCCATTAATAAAAAACCTCATGTGCGAAACGTGAGGTTTTTTTATTTTTGGAGCAAATTTTTATTATGAAAAAGACAAAAAATTCGGAACTGAACCGTCTTAGTGTGGAAGCATTTAAAGAGGCAAGAAAAAATCAATTTGTAGTGGTGCTGGATAACATCAGAAGTATGAACAACATTGGCTCGGTATTTCGTACCAGCGATGCCTTCAGAGTGGAAAAACTTGTGTTGTGCGGCATCACCGCCACCCCCCCGCACCGCGAAATACATAAATCAGCACTTGGCGCTACAGAATCGGTAAGCTGGGAATATGCTGAAACTACTAAACAGGCAGTGGCCGGATTAAAAGAAAACGGATATATCGTGGTTGCCATCGAACAAACCGATACCAGCATCAACCTGAAGGATTATTATCCCCCAGTCTCTGAAAAAATAGCCTTGGTCTTTGGCAATGAAATAAACGGAATAGACGAAGATGTACTTGATTTGTGCGATTTTTCAGTTGAAATACCGCAGTTTGGCACCAAACACTCCTTTAACATTTCGGTCAGTGCCGGAATAATTTTGTGGGATATGGTAACAAAATTGGGAAAAATATAGTAAAAGGCCAAAAGTGCCAGTTTATAGCAGTTTTCGACTATCGTTAAAAGCATTTTTTTATTTTTTTTTAAAATGTGTTAAATACTTTTCTATATTTGTAAACCAAAATCAACAAGGTTTCTTTTATTAACGTTAAAAAATATATTTTATGAAACATTTCAACTTTAAATTAATTGCTGTTTTATTTCTGGCAGCAGTAATGTTCACAGGCTGCGGGTTAAGCAAAATGATTAAGAAATACCCGACAGTAAAATACACGGTAACTCCAGAGGTTCTTGAAACTCATGGTGGTAAAATTTCCGTTGGTATTAGTGGGACTATTCCTCCGAAATATTTCAACAAAAAAGCTTCGGTAACCATCACTCCGGTATTGAAGAGTATGGACGGAACCACCCTGGCTACTTTGAAATCAATAACACTGAAAGGTGAAAAAGCTACAGGCGAAGGTCAGACAATAAAATACAAAGAAGGCGGAAGCTTTTCCTATACCGATGTGGTTAATTATACCGAAAATATGAACATGTCGGAATTGGCTATCGGCCCCCTGGCCACCAAAGGCAAAAAAGTTGACGTTCCCCTGGGAACTAATAAACTGGCTGATGGAGTAATTTATACCTCCACCCGTATTGAAAGGGAAGAAGATTTTCAAACTGCAGAACATGGATATGAATTGGAAACCATCATCACCAAAAAAGGAAACCTTTATTTTGATTACAACAAATCAAATCTTAACCTCAGCATGCCTTTGAACAAGGACGAAAATAATAAAGCCATGCTTAACGACTCCCTGATGAATTTCCTCGGCCTCAACTGGAAAATTAAAGGTATCAGCATCAATGCATGGGCATCACCTGAAGGCGAACTGACACTGAACCAGAAACTTTCAGATGAACGTGGCGTTACTGCACAAAAATGGTTTACCGAAAAAATCAAGAAAATGATCAAAGACAAAAAATTGGTCGGTATTAAAAAAGCCGAAGAATTACAAGTTTTGGTCAATTCGAAAGGCGAAGATTTTGACGGTTTCATGAAAGCTCTCAATGCTTCAAATATTCCTCAAAAACAAACTATTGCCAATGTAATTCAAAGTCAGGCTACCAAAGCCGAAAGAGAAAAATCAATTAAAGACATGACCGTTATTTATGGCGAAATTGAAAACATGCTTTCTGTTCTTCGCCGCGGCGAGTTTGTTATTGATTGTTATCTGCCAAAGAAAACCAAAGAAGAAATCATTATGCTCTCTACTACATCTCCCGACAAACTTGATAACAAAGAATTACTGTATTCTGCTACCCTCACCGAAGATGTGGCTACAAAATATCTCATCTATAAAGCTGCTACCACACTTTATCCCAACGATTGGAAAGGTTTCTGCAACGCCGGAAATTGCGCTCTGCAACTTGGTAAACTCGACGAAGCTAAAAACTATCTGGAAAAAGCCAATCAGTTGAATCCCAATAACGGACAAATTAACTACAACCTTGGCGTGCTTTCATTCTGGAATAAAGACGATGCTGCTGCACAGACTTATATGAACAATGCCAAATCAAAGGGTATTGATGTAAGCCACAACGAAGCCCTCCTCAAAATCAGACAAGGCGACTATGCCGGAGCTATCACCTCTTTCGGCGGTAAAAAATGCAAATATAACCTCGCCCTTGCTCAACTGCTTTCAGGCAACAACACCGCCGCAAAACAAACCCTTGATTGCACCAAGCCGCAAAATGCTGCCGTTTATTACCTGACCGCAGTAAACGCTGCCCGCACATCAAACACCGCAGTGATGTATGAATACCTTACTAAAGCCGTTAAGGCCGATTCCAAATACAGAAAAGAAGCTTCAGAAGACAGAGAATTCTTGAAATATTTCAAGGAAGCTGCTTTCCAGGATGCTATTAAATAATCTACAGACAACTCAAAAAAAACTCCGGTATCAAACCGGAGTTTTTTTTTGCTCTGTACCAAAAACTGTTGGCAATAGGTTCTTATTTCCTATCAAACATTTTCATCGGCATATAGCAAAAAAATAGTTTCATGAATCAACATTTCATAAGGAGGAAAATTAGTATTTTAACGAAAAATTACGGCCATGATAATAGCAAAAGACGGTGATGTGGTTTTGCGGGAGTTGACGAAATCAGATATTCCCAAACTTGCCGAATATGCCAACAACGAAAAAGTAAGCATCAACCTGAGGGATGCTTTTCCTTCACCTTATACGGAAGCAGATGCCCGGCGCTTTATTGAGATGGTTGACCGGCAATGTCCCAGGACTTTTTTTGCCATTGCATATAAAGGCAATTATGCTGGAAACATAAGTTTATTGCCCGGTATCGACGTGTATAAAAAAAGTGCGGAGATAGGCTATTTTATTGGCGAACCGTTCTGGAACAAAGGCATCATGACAAAGGCCGTCATTTTGGTTACCCAATATGGATTTGAACACTTAGATATTGTAAGAATTCATACAGGAGTGTTCGACTTCAATAAAGCTTCACGGCGGGTACTTGAAAAATGCGGGTTTGTTAAAGAAGGTGTTTTTCAAAAAGCAATTTTCAAAAAGAATAATTTTTATAACGAAATCAGGTATGCTTTAATAAAAGATGATAAGTACCACCTGTGATTATTAACCCAAAATTACATTCAATAATCCGGTATTATGCATTAGAAAATTTTGCATAAATCAGAACTTAAAAACAGGAAGCACTAATTGTTAGTGAGTTACAAACCCACCGGCAACAATACTTCCTGTTCCCAAAACCATTCAATTATTTTTACACAAAATCAAACCGCATATTATGAACCTTTCCGGCGGCTTTCGCATGAGAGCACAAATCCATATCTTCCAGGGTGTTGAATACGTAATACTTCAGCATTTCGCTGTTAGAATCGGATTCAAGGATATTAAGCCGGCCGTTGGCATCATAGTTGAAACTAACGAGCACAAAAACTTTCAGACCCAGTTCAATAGCTTAGTCGGGATAAACCACCAGTTCGCGCACCTCATTTAACAGTACCTGACGATAGGGCGGTTCGACCGCCTTGATTTCATCTGGACTTTCCGCCAGAGATGCAGGAATAAAAGCTATTACTATTTTTTTATCGTTTTCATAATTTTGTCATTCAAATTAAAATAGACTAATTATAAACACGGGTACAATAAAGCACCCTTTAAAAGCAAGTTTTTTTTTAAAAAATTCTTAAAAACTCTTAAGTCCGGCTTTTCTGCAACTATCTTTTTGTTTTTCAGTGCGTTTGTAATTGTACTGATACAGGGCTGATTCCCAATCGCCGTACATGGCATTGGGTAATATTATAAAGCGTTTACCAAATTCGCTTCTTAAACTGTCAACTTTATATTCCCTGGTGCCGGCGGGTTGTTTATCGAATCCGCTGATAAAATCCGACAAGTTGTCACCTATCAGCAGGCTGATATGATATTTTCCGGCAATTTGCTGACGGTATATTTCTTTATTGGTTGACACCGTCTTTAGCATGAGGTGCTCGTTGTCGGCAAAAGGAAATCCTTTCTCTTTAAGGTTTTTCAGTGTTCCTTGGCGTTGGTCTTCCATGCGGTTTGAGACATAAAATACCTCGGCACTATTGGAGGCAACATAATTCAAAAAGTCTAAAGTGCCGGGCAATGCCTCAGCAATGCCTTTGTTGCACCATTCGTCCCATTGGCTTGGATAAGAAATATTTTCCAGCACGCATTTGGCCTGGTAAGGGCTGTTGTTGAGCATCGTTTCATCAATATCTACCACTACGGCTCTTTTTTTGGCCACTGATGCATTTAATAAGTCCTGCTCAAACATCAGCCTGGCCAGCCGAAACGACTGATAATACAAAGCTTTTATTTCAGCAGACTGCTGGTGGTATAGCACCGCCATTTCCATGTAATTATTATCTTTTGAAAAATCTGTTACGGTGGCTTTTTCGGCGTTTTTACAGGCCGGGATAACAAATAGTAAGATGCTGATAAAAATTAAGGTTAATTTTTTCATTTTTTGGTTTAAATTATTTACAAATTCCTCTGATAATACAGTTGTACAAACAGACTATAAAAATAACTGGAAATAAAATAAAACATCAAATATTTTATTCAAATAATTCAAGGTAAAGAAAAATTCTGCTGCTATTTTCCAGTTTTAACAAGTTCTACGCGTTTTTCTTCTCTATAATCGGGTATTTTTTTTAAATTTCTCAAATAATCTATTATACCCTCGGCAGTAGTTCTGAACAATCCTTGTCCTTTATCTTTATGATCGTATTTATACACCGACGCCATATAGTTATTCATGACCACGGTATAGGTTTTATCCATTTCCAAGGGGTTACCGTCGGTAGTAAAAAACTGTATATCCGTAAGTACGCCTTTTTCAGTGAGTAGATATTTTGATTTTATTCCCGAAGGATAAATGGCGCTGCTGTCATCAATGGTAAAGGCCGCCAGGTGCAACGCTTTAAGCTCGTGTCCGGTGAGTTTAAATAAAACCATTTCGTTGCCAAAAGGATCCATGGTATAAATATCCATCACACTGACATTGCCTTTGTCCAAATGATCGATACGTACGCCGCCCGGGTTGGCCAGTGCAATATCGGCACCGGCTGCGGCACGTATGCCGTCCACCATTAGGTAGCCAAGCTGTTCGTAAGATGTAAAATCGGCGGTAGCTTCTGCAATGGTTTCCTTAAGCTGAGGGTTATTGCTAAATTGATTAACCATAGCGCGGATATCCAACCGTTCTTTTCCTTTATTTCCAACAGTCAGGAGTTGCATGGTTTTAGTTTCCACCTTGTTATCTTTCAAAGTGAGTTTTATGAGTGTAGCATATTTAAGTTTACGTTCAGCCTGAGTAATAAGTATGCCATTGTGCAGTTGTTCTTTATCAACACGGGTATGCGAATGGCCGCCGATGATGAGATCGGCTTTTCCTGCCGGAAGCTGGCCGGCCAAAGCGACATCCTCTTCAAAGCCCATGTGGTTGAGAAAAACAAAAACATGGGCGCTGTCGGCCAGATAAAGAAATTCTTTTGCTGTTGCATAAGGGTCTCTGAAACTAAATCCCTTGACGTTGTCGGGATGACAGTCGGGGATGCCACCTTCGTTGATGTTTAAAAGCGAAACAAAAACTATGCGGATGCCATTTTTGGTGGAAATTATTGAATAAGGTTTTATATGGTATCCGCCCCCTTCAGGGAGCACAGTATTGGTGCCAACAAAATCAAAAGTCGCACTCTGGGTATTTTTTGCAAAACCTTGCGGCTTGGAGTCAAATTCATGGTTGCCAACCGCTGAAACGTCAAATTTTACAGCATCCATCAGCGCTATCATGGGCATCCCCTTTTCGCGATACTGGTCGTTTACCGGGTTCCCGGTCTGGTTGTCGCCGGCCGATACAAGCAGCATATCGGGATAGAGGGCTCTAAGGCTGTCTACCATGAAGGCAAAACGCGGAAAGTTGTCAATGGCTGCATGCATGTCGTTTACAGCCAGTATTTCCAGTGTTTTTGTTTCGGGTGTCGGTTGCGATGCCTGGCGTACAGGATGACAGGCCACAATTATAGTGAAAAGAACAATCGGTGCTAACCGCATAATTTTTTTACAGAAAACAAAGTGTTTCATAGGGTTATTTTATGGTTTTTATATACAGTTGATTGCCATCGGAGAGCCTGCCGTCGGGGGCGGCATAATTTCCATAGGGGTCGGTTACCACCGGAAAAATCTTTGGAAATTTCTTTTTGTGCAGCGAATAATATGTGCGTACGGCATCGGCTATAGTCGCCCCGCCAAACAGTTCGAGTTCGGTTCTGTTGATGCGTATTTTCATCGCCGTCAATTTGTCTGCAAGATAATGATTTTGCCATTATTTGTTATCAATACCTGCCTGATATTTTTTATTTTGATATAAGCGGGACAGGACTTTTTAAGCCAACCACCTGCTGACGGGTTGAAATTGCAAAAAAAATCCAGGCAAATTTTGCCTGGATTTTTTTTGATGTATGAAAATACTATTTGTCGTATTTCATTTCAGCTTTCATTACATAGCTCTTATACCTCCATTTGGCATTTTCTTCAGCCGCTTTAAACAGGGCTTCCGCTTCTTCGGGGAAAGTGCTTTTCAGTGAGGTGTAGCGGACTTCTCCAGCCAGGAAATTCTGGAATTCTTCCCATTTAGGCTCTTTCGAGTCGAGGGTAAATGGATTTTTTCCTTCGTTTTCCAAGAGGGGGTTATAACGGTACAGGTGCCAGTATCCGGCTTCCACTGCGCGTTCGGCTTCCTGCTGAGATTTTCCCATTCCGGCACGCAGCCCGTGGTTGATACAGGGAGCATACGCAATAATCAACGAAGGTCCGGGATAAGCTTCTGCTTCTTTTATGGCTTTAAAGTACTGTGCATAGCTTGATCCGATTGCCACTTGCGCTACATAAACATACCCATAAGACATTGCCATCATGCCTAAGTCTTTTTTGCGGATACGTTTTCCGGAAGCGGCAAATTTTGCAACGGCAGCGATAGGCGTCGATTTGGAAGCCTGTCCACCGGTATTGGAATACACTTCGGTATCGAGGACGAGCACATTTACATCTTCGCCGGAAGCCAACACGTGATCCAGTCCGCCATAACCTATATCATAAGCCCAGCCGTCACCGCCGAATACCCAGATAGATTTTTTCACCAGGTAATCTTTAAGCTCAATAATTTGTTTTGCCAACGGATGTGTAGACTTTTCGATCAGGGCTAGTACTTTTTCGGAGGCTGATTTTGAGGCTTCTGCGTTGTTCATGCCATCAAGCCAGGCTTTAAAAGCTTCTTTTATTTCAGCCGGCAAATCGGAATCCATACCGGTTTTCATCAGTCTTTCGATACGCTGACGCATTTTTCTGACACCGGTTTCGATGCCAAAACCATATTCGGCATTGTCTTCAAAAAGTGAGTTGGCCCAGGCAACACCTTTACCGGATTTTGCAATGGAATAAGGTGTGGCAGGCGCTGACCCTCCATAGATAGAAGAACATCCGGTTGCATTGGCCACGATCATTCTTTCGCCAAAGAGTTGGGTAATCAATTTGATGTAGGGGGTTTCGCCGCAGCCGGCACAGGCACCCGAAAATTCAAAGAGAGGCTGAGCAAACTGGCTGTTTTTAAATATCTTGAAGATATCCACGTTGGCGCTTTTGTAGCCTACTTTGTTGTCCATATAAGTGAAGCGTTCAATTTCATCCTGTTGGGTTCCCAGTGGTTTCATTACAAGGGCTTTGGTCTTGGCAGGACACACATCAACGCAGTTTTCGCATCCGGTACAATCCAGTACACTCACCTGGATACGGAATTGCAGGCCTTCTAATTCTTTACCTACTGCTTTTAACGTTTTGGTACCGGCGGGAGCCTTTTTTACATCCTCATCGTTGAGCAGGAAAGGACGGATTGCTGCGTGAGGGCATACAAATGAGCACTGGTTGCACTGGATACAGTTTTCGGGTATCCATTCGGGAACATTGACAGCGATACCTCTTTTTTCGTAGCGGGTCGTACCCGAAGGGAAGGTGCCGTCTTCTCTGCCAAGGAATGCGCTTACCGGGAGGTCATCGCCTTTTTGTGCGTTGATTGGGTTGAACACATTTTTAATAAAATCAGGCAGGTCGTTGTTTTCTTTGGCTGCAATTTCGGGAAGGCTTTTCCATTCGGCAGGTACCGGCACTTCTATCACGCCTTTGATGGCGTCGTCGATAGAGGCGATGTTCAATTTTACCACATCTTCACCTTTACGGCCATAGGTTTTTTGGATGGCTTTTTTCATCTGTGCCACAGCCTGGTCGAAAGGAATTACTCCTGACACTTTGAAGAAAGCGGTTTGCATGATGGTATTGGTTCTGTTTCCCATTCCAATTTCTTCAGCTATTTTGGTGGCATTGATAATATAGAACTTGATATTATTAGCGGCCAGGTATTTCTTAATATGGTTTGGCAGGTGTGCCTTGGTTTCTTCCACATCCCAGATGCTGTTGAGCAGGAAAGTGCCACCGTTTTTGAGCCCCTTGAGCATATCATATTTTTCGAGATAGGCGGGAACATGGCAGGCAACAAAATTAGGGGTATTAACAAGATAAGGCGATCTGATGGCTTTGTCGCCAAAGCGCAGGTGTGATACGGTGATACCGCCTGATTTTTTGGAGTCGTAGGCAAAATAAGCCTGACAATATTTATCAGTGGTTTCGCTGATGATTTTTATTGAATTTTTGTTGGCGCCCACTGTACCGTCGGAGCCCAAGCCATAAAACTTGGCTTCGTAAGTTCCTTCAGGAGCAACACTGATTTCGGGCAACAAGGGTAGCGATTTAAAGGTTACATCGTCAACAATACCCACGGTAAATTGATTTTTGGGTTCTTTCATTTTCATGTTTTCGAACACCGAAAGCATCATAGCCGGAGTGGTATCTTTGGAGCTTAAGCCGTAGCGTCCGCCCACAATTATTGGAGCGCCGGGTTTGCCGTAGAAGAGGTCGCGCACATCAAGATATAAAGGATCGCCATTGGCGCCGGGTTCTTTGGTGCGGTCGAGGACAGTGACTTTTTTAGCGGTTTTCGGATATACATTCATAAAATATTTTTCCGAGAACGGACGATATAAATGTACTGTAATAAGACCAACTTTTTCTCCTTTAGCCACTAGGTAATCAATCACTTCTTTTATTGTTTCGGTGATGGATCCCATGGCAACGATAATATTTTCTGCGTCAGGAGCACCGTAATAGGTAAAGGGATGATATTCTCTGCCGGTAATTTTCTGCATTTCCTGCATATAGTGTTCTACCATATCAGGAACGGCTTCGTAGAATTTATTGGCAACTTCGCGTGTCTGGAAATAAATATCCGGGTTCTGTGCCGTACCACGGGTTACAGGATGTTCGGGATTGAGTGCCCGGTTACGATACTCGCTTAAAGCTTGTTTATCAAGTAATTTTTCCAAATCTTCCATGGCGGGAGCTTCTACTTTTTGTATTTCGTGAGAAGTACGGAACCCATCAAAAAAGTGCAGGAAAGGAACCCTTGATTTCAATGCTGTAAAATGTGCCACGCCGGCGATATCCATAATTTCCTGAACGCTTCCGGTAGCGAGCATAGCAAAACCGGTGTTCCGGGTGGCCATTACGTCGCTGTGGTCGCCAAAAATTGATAATGCCTGAGCCGCAAGGCTTCGGGCTGAGACATGTAATACGCCCGGTAATAATTCCCCGGCTATTTTGTACATGTTGGGTATCATTAACAACAGCCCCTGGGATGCGGTGAATGTTGCACCTAAGGTTCCGGCCTGGAGAGCGCCGTGCAGAGCTCCGGCAGCGCCAGCTTCTGATTGCATTTCGGAAACAGTAACAGTCTCACCGAAAATATTTTTCTTTCCTGCAGCCGCAAATTCATCAATGTTTTCGGCCATGTTCGACGATGGCGTAATAGGATAAATGCATGCTACTTCGGTAAACATGTAAGCGATATATGACGCTGCATAATTACCGTCGCATGTGATAAATTTTGATTTTTTTTCCATATCAAATTTTCTTGTTTAAATTGCTGATAATATGATTAATAACTGTTTTAATCTTTAGTAGGGTGCAAAATTAATGAATTATTTTTGAAATATTGCCTGTATGATTATAAAAAAAGCCCCGATAACAAATTATAAATCTGATAATTTATAATGAAAAATTCGTTTTTCCTGTCATTAGCAGTTGAATGGCCGCCAATTAATAATATATATATTCACAAACAATATAATTCACAAAATAATAAATTTAGTATAAAAACATGGATAATATTAAAATCGTCTTTGTAACCGTAAATTATTTTTTTTCGGGAGTTATGGTATCGCCGGCGGCATCCATTGAATCCATTTGCTCCAGAAGTTTGTCGGCATTATTCAGCGCTTTGTCTCTTTCAAGTTCCATAAGAGAATCTTTCTCCTTTTCCTGTTTGTCAATTTTTTCCTGATTAGGGTGGCAGGATATCAGCGCGATTAATGAAAAAACCGCACAAAATACTTTAAGGATGTTCATGTTTGTTTAATGTTTAAATTTTTTTAGTTATAAAACATCGTGTTTTAATAAATTTTTGCCTTATCAGATACTATTTCATTGATAGAATAATCTTTTCATTGGCTGTGTTCAATAATATCAAAAAATTGTATTTATCAAGTTTTCTATTGAGTAATTTAGCAAAAATTTACTTATTAATTTTCTGCAAAACTAACAAAACCGTTTTTATAATTTCAGAAATTGTTTGGCTTGTGGCAGGAAATTTTCCTGAGAATCAAAAATACCATGATTATGATCGCCTGTCAGTTCAATAAACTTTTTGGTTCCTGAAAACTTTTCATATAGCCGAATTCCATTTGTGTAGGGAACTGTCTCGTCGGCGGGACTATGAGCAAATAGCACCGGCACGGTTATTTTCGGTAATTTTTCGCCCGAAGTAAAATGAAACTTCATCAGCCACGACATAGGTAGAAAACGATAAAAGAAACCGGCCATATCATAAAGACTGTAGAAGGTTGATTCCATGACCAGCGCATGACATTTTTTTTGCCTGGCCAGGTTCACAGCCACTGCTCCTCCCATCGACCATCCCCAGATAATTATTTTTTCTTCGGGAATGTTCATTTCTTTTATAAGGTACTGCCATGCCGTACGGGAATCTTCATAAATATCCTCTTCTTTTTGTATGCTGCCGCTGCTAATGCCATAGCCTCTGTAATCAATGGCCAGGGCATTGCAACCCATTTCCCTGAACAAGCGCATACGTTTTTCACCTCTTGAAATATTTCCTGCATTACCGTGAAAAAAAAGAATGGTGTATTGAGCGTCATCGGTGGGCATCCACCAGGCATGTAGCGACTTGTCATCGGAAGTTTGAAGCCTTAATTCTTGTATTTCCAAATCATCCGGGGGAGGTACAGCGCCTTTTTGTGGTTTAAAAACCACATACTTTTGAAACGAATAAACCAAGAAGCAAATCAGCGAATACAAGATGATGAACAAACCAACGATTATCAGGATTTTTTTCATTTTTCAGGCATTAAAAAAGCCTGCCACAGAGAACCGTAACAGGCTTTGTTTCTTAAAAAAATCTTTATGAAAGCACTACGGTATAAGTCGTACCGTTTATGACGATATAAACAACCAGGTCACAATCGCCGTTGCCATAATCCACCGTAATGGTAGGATATCCCGGATTGACCAAGTCCACGGTTCCAGAGGCTACTATCCAGCGGAAAATGGACATGCAGAATTTACAATAGAGCGGTGAAGTGATATTTACGCTGAACCCCGCTCCGTTGATATCGGTACCGTTAGCCGAGCCGGTAACATAGTATTCGTCATCCCAGGGATTCATATAGGTGTCGTATCCTGCGATCCATTCGTTTTCACGTTGCGATGTCCAGTTAATGGTTCCTTCAGTATAGGAAACGCTGGCATTGGTTACGTCAACAGAAAAATGAGGATGCCCTGCCTGATTATGGCCCAGATTAGTAATGACCTGTGTTCCTGTTATATTATGTTCTATGCTGTTAATGGTCTCAGAAAAATTCTGAAAGGTGGAGGTCATCACGGAAGAAGAATCCACATAAAGTCCGGTCATCACGGTAACTATTTGTCCTTTGCGTGTAATACCGTCGGTGCCGGTACATCCTGTGCCGTAATCCAAAGTAACTGTTTTGGGCCAGCCGCCGGTAACGTATATAACAGGACAACCCTGAATAGTATCGTTAGTGCTTTTGTTTCCCACCTGCCGGGCAGCTTTCTGAATTTCGGAGGCCGAAAGGTTAAAGGCAGTTTCTGCACGGTTGTTGTCCTGAGCAGCACGATAGCTGTATTCGTTATCATCATCATCTTCCTTCTTGCAGGAAGTGGAGAGAATTATACTGCCCGTAAAGATTACCAACAGGCATACACTTAAAACTTTTAATGCTTTCATAAGGTTTTTTTTTAATTAAACGATTTACAGGAATTATCAAATAAACGAGTTTTATTACACAATTATTTGCTATATGCAGTGTTTTTTTTGAAAATTAATCCGGGTTGTTCATGGAGTGATAATATATTTCAAGCAGTTCGCGTGCTGCAATATACGAGCTGACAGTGTTATTGGCTATTTTACTTTCGATATGTTTTAGTTTGGTTTCAATTTTTTTGTTTTTGTAAAAATCGGTAAAAAGTTGTTCTTTGATGGCATAATGCATGCGGGCAAGGGATTGTTCGGTTCGTTTACCGAAAAAACAGCCGTTGTTTTTGTTATAGGATTGGTACTCTTCAATAATTTTCCATAATTCTTTTATCCCTTTATTTTCGCGTGCTGAGCAGGTGGTAACCCTAGGCTCCCAGCCCGAAAGTGACGTGGGAAAAAGATGCAGTGCTTTTTGATATTCCATGCGGGCGATGTCGGCCCTGGCAATATTGTCGCCATCGGCTTTGTTAATCACAATGGCATCGGCCATCTCCATGATGCCCCGTTTTATGCCCTGCAGTTCGTCGCCGGCACCGGCAAGCATCAGCAGCAGAAAAAAGTCAACCATAGAGTGCACCAGCACTTCCGACTGTCCTACGCCCACGGTTTCAACAAAAATAATGTTAAACCCTGCCGCTTCACACAAAATAATTGTCTCCCAGGTTTTGCGCGCTACCCCTCCCAGGGTGCCTGCTGATGGAGACGGGCGTATAAAGGCATTGGGGTCGGCTGCCAGTTCTTCCATACGGGTTTTGTCACCCAGGATACTGCCTTTGGTACGGTAACTGCTGGGATCGATAGCCAAAACAGCCAGTTTGTGCCTGCGTTTGGTGAGAAATTTGCCAAGCGCTTCTATCAGCGTACTTTTGCCTACGCCGGGGACACCAGTAAAGCCTATGCGCAACGAATTGCCTGAATAAGGAAGACAGGCCTCCAACACCTGCTGTGCCATCAACTGATGCTCCTGGAGAGTGCTTTCTATCAGGGTAATAGCTTTACTCAACAGGGTGATATTTCCCGAAAGAACACCTTCAACCAGTTGTTTTTTGGTTAAGGCAGCAGGCTTTTTGCTTCGGATATTCTTTATGGCCGCTTCATTTACTGAAGACGGCTGCTCTATCCCCTGCTGCACTTTCAGTGCACTTTTATTTAATTTACTGTTCATGCTGCTGTTGTACAAAAATACTGTTTTTGATAAAACCGAACAAATAAAATAGGACGATTCTTTTCTGTTGTATTTTTGTGAAAAATCGTTTAAGATGAAAAAAATATTGTTGGGAAGTTTTTTGATGATTATTGCGGTATTTGCCTCAGGGCAAACAGATTGGCATCGGGTAACGGGCCAATGGCTCGGCATGCTGAATTTAGGAATGGCAAAATTGAACATCGGCCTGATAGTAAGTGATTCGTCAGGAACATTAAAGGCCACATTGTTGAGCCCCGATCAGGGGGCTATGAACATCAGGGTGGATAGCGCTTTATTTGCAAACAACACCCTGAAGGTGGTTTCCAAAGAGATTTCCGCTGTTTTTGAAGGCAAGATAAACGATCGAAATGATTCGCTGATAGGATATTTTTCGCAGGGCCGCAAGTTTCCGCTTTTGCTTGGCCGAGTGGAGAAAATACCCGGCCTTACCCGGCCTCAGGAACCCCAAAGGCCTTACACATATCTGGAAGAAGAAGTAACTTTTATGAACGAAAAAGCCGGCATTGCTTTATCTGGGACGCTTACGCTACCCTCTTCGGGAAGCAATTTTGCTGCCGTGGTGCTTGTCACCGGATCGGGTCCGCAGAACCGCGATGAGGAACTGCTGGGGCACAAACCATTTTTGGTTATTGCTGATTATCTTACACGAAACGGCATTGCCGTGTTGCGCTACGACGACCGGGGCACCGCGAAATCAAAAGGGGTGTTTGCTACTGCCACCTCAGCCGATTTTGCTGATGATGCGGAAGCGGCCATGAATTTTTTGAAAACCGATACAAGAATAGATTCGAAAAACATTGGTATTATAGGACACAGCGAAGGGGGCCTTATAGCCCAGATGATAGCTGCCCGAAACCGGGAGGTTGCCTTTATTGTAACTTTGGCCGGGCCCGGTCTGAAAGGTGAGGACCTGCTACTGCTGCAATCGGAACTGATAGCGCGTGCTGACAGCATACCTGAAAATGAAATTGCCGCCAACACAAAGATCAATAAAAAACTTTATAAAATTGCCAGGGTAGAAAAAGATGATAAAAAAGCCACCGAAAAGATGCGAAAACTCATTGATGATTATTGGAAAACCCTGAGTCAGGAATCCATAAAAAGCAACCACCTCGAAAAAAAGACGCTTATACAGAGTGTTTATCAGGTGATAACCCCATGGTTCAGGTATTTTATCGCTTACAACCCATCGGCAGCCTTGAAAAAAATTTACTGCCCGGTATTGGCACTCAACGGGAGTAAAGACTTACAGGTGCCTTCTTCACAGAACCTGAATGCCATAGAAAGAAATTTGAAAAAAGCTGGAAACAGTAATTACACAATAAAAGAATTTGCCGGCCTGAATCATTTGTTTCAGCATTGTGCAACGGGATCTCCATCAGAATATCTTCACATTGAAGAGACCTTTTCGCCTGAAGTGCTGGATTTTATGACGCAATGGATAAAAACTTTCAACGCAGGAAAATAATTTTTTTTAAAAATTCGCGCAACAATATTTTTCTCAGGAAATTATTGATAATGACTTTATGTGCCGATTAAATTAGTTTAATCTATTTAGATATTTTGATTTGATTTTTTGTTTAAAAAAAAAGCTACTTTTGCACCTTAATTTTTTTAAAACTAAGAACTATGAAACTGAAAACCTTAATTTTTGCAGGATTAATCCTGTTAGGCATTACCGGAACAGTGAATGCTCAAATATACCAAATACATAATGGCAGTTTTGAAGACTGGCAAAATGTGGGTTCAAATACTGAAGAACCCAGCCGGTGGAACTCTAATAAAACGGGAACCGGGCAGGCTACAAGCGGGCCTCAAACTTGTTTCAGAGAAACAAGCAATCCTTATGATGGTTTATATAGCGTGAGAATAGAAACAAAATCAATAACAATCATTTTTGTTACATTTATAGTAAATGGTTCTTGTTCAACCGGTAGAGTTGAAGCTCCATCGACCAATAAGTCAGAAGGATTTACACATTCCATAAAAAACGATTCTATTTTTGGTTCAACCTTTAATGGCCGGCCTGACAGTATTATCGGATATTATCGCTATACATCAGTAAGCAGCGATTATGGTAAGATTGGTGTGTTTTTGCATGTAGGTAACTATTATGATCCTGAAACACCTGTTAATAGTAACCACCCCGACAGCACAGTAAACAAAATCGCAAGCGGTACTTTTCTCACTCCAACAAGCAGTGTCGCAAATTGGACAAAATTTTCAATTCCTATGACATATTTTGATTCGCGCGACCCTCAATATATTCTGATTAGCATGACTAGCAGCGGGAACCAAACCGGCGGGGCTTCCGGGAGCAAGTTGTGGGTTGATGGTCTTAAAGCTTTTTATAACCCAGTATTAACAACGGGAACTATTTCTTCTTCACCCTTTGTAGTTGACGCCGGCAACGGGGCTGCCATCAGCATACCGTTCACGCTCACAGGCACCATGAATGCCGGAAATATTGTTACCGCACAGCTATCAGATGATGCCGGCTCGTTTGCATCGCCTGTAACACTCGGCACACTGGCAACTACCACCTCCGGGACAATTTCAGGAACCATACCTGCCGGCACCCCAACAGGTGGCGGATATCGCGTTCGGGTGGTTTCTTCAGATTATGCCCTGACTGCTGCTGACAACGGCTCCGACCTTGTAATAACCAATACCACGGGAATCAGTGATATCGAGGCTGGTAACCACAGCATTTATTTTTCTGGAAACGAACTGATAACTGACCTGGATTTTATCCAAAGTTTTCAACCGCAAATTCAACTTTTTAACATGAGCGGGCAATTGGTTGCCGGTCTTGAATTACAAAATAATGCAGTTAATCATTACAAGATGAATATTCCTGCAGGTATTTATATGTATCACCTGATCAATGGCGATCAAATGATCTCCGGGAAAGTTGTAAAGTTTTAATTTAGACTTACTAATCTATTTACGGGGCTGCATTTCAACGAAATGCAGCCCCGTAATATTTTCAGCCTTTTCGCAGCCAGTCTATTATTTTTTCGCAATAAGGGCTTTCGGCAGGAGGCACCATGTCAAGCCATTCACCTTTTTCGCTGACCATAAATTTCTGGAAATTCCATTTTACCTTAGCATCGGTTTTTCCGTTGAGCTCTTTTTTTGTAAGCCATTCATAAACAGGGTGTTGTTTTGATCCTTTGACTGAAACTTTGGCAAACATCGGGAAGGTAACATCGAAATTCAGAGAACAAAAACTGGCTATTTCGTGATTGGATTTAGGTTCCTGCCACAAAAAATTGTTGGCCGGAAATCCTAGAATCACAAATTTTTCGGGTCCATACTCCCGGTAAAGCTTTTCAAGATCTTTATATTGAGGAGTAAATCCGCATTTAGAGGCAGTATTAACTACAAGAATTTTTTTTCCTTTAAACACTGACATACTGATCTCTTTGCCATCAATGCTTGTGGCGCTTAAATCCAGAAATGTCTTCATAATAAAAGTATTTTCAAAAACTGCATATAAAGGTAATAAATATTTGCATCAAATCCATAAAAATTTGGTCATGGAGTGGTGCTTCAATAGCTTTTTTGATAAAGCCCTGACATAAAGCCAGGTAATGTACTTATGTTGTTGATGAAAAAGGAAAGTGTTTTTACTCGGGAATTACCTTATCGGCTTTTTTGCCGTGTAGATATTCAATTAGATCCTGTGCAAATTTCACATGATCTTCGATATGGTGAAAGATAATAGTATCTATTTCAAAAACCGGGTACTCGGTGATGATAGTAAGGTCTTTGTATGGTACAGCTTTATATACCTTCGCGTTCATTTCTTCGAAGACTTTGGGGTCGGTAAGGTCATACTCATTGAAAACAATACTGTCTTTTTTGAGAAGATCCACCACATTTCCACATCGGCCGCATTCCTTGCTGGAATAAACATTAATCTTAGAGATACCGTATGGAAAAAGTGCCGCGTCAAAACGACGGTTTACATCGTTGGTTTTTTCTTTTTCCTGAGAAAAAGCATTCAGAAAAAACAAAAAACAAACAATAAATAAAATTTGCTTTTTCATCTTCCTGGTTTTTAAAGATACAATTTTTTTATAAATCCGGAAATAGGATCAATTATAAGCCCATTTTAGATACACGCCGCCCCATGTAAATCCGGCTCCGAAAGCAACTAAAACAAGGTTGTCGCCTTTTTTTAGTTTGTGTTCCCACTCCCAAAGGCACAGAGGGATGGTGGCCGCAGTGGTATTTCCGTATTTTTCTATATTGATCATGGTTTTTTCTTTATCAATACCAATACGGTGGGCCGTGGCCTCAATAATTCGGAGGTTTGCCTGGTGGGGGACCAGCCATGAGAGATTTTCGGCAGTAAGTCCGTTTCTTTTCATGATTAATTCAGCGGTTTCGGCCATTTTTACAACAGCCACTTTAAAAACCGGTTGTCCTTCCTGATAGATAAAATGTTCTCTGGCGTCAACAGTTTTATGGCTGGCCGGTTTTAATGATCCGCCGGCTTTTTGATGCAGATGCACTTGACCGCTGCCATCCACTTTCATAAAAGAATCCATGATGCCTACTTCTTCAGTGGTTGGCTCAAGAAGTACGGCACCGGCGCCGTCGCCAAAAATAATACAGGTTGCCCGGTCGGTATAATCCACAATAGAGGACATTTTTTCGCAACCCACAACGACCACTTTTTTGCATTGTCCGGTTTCTACAAACTTTGATGCGGTCACCAGGGCATAAACAAAACCGGAGCAGCCGGCATTAAGGTCAAAACTGAAGGCATTTTTTATACCGGTTTTATCACAGATAATGTTTGCAGTAGCGGGAAACTGCATATCAGGAGTAACGGTAGCACATACCAGCAGGTCGATATCGCTGGGTTTGTTGCCCGTTTTTTCCAATAACAATTTTACGGCACCAGCACCTAAATCAGAGGTTCCTTTTCCGGGATCTCGCAGGATTCTCCTTTGGAGTATCCCGGTACGGGAACGTATCCATTCGTCGTTGGTATCAACAATTTTTTCAAGAGCTGCATTGTCAAGGACGTCTTCGGGCAGAAATCCGCTGACACCAGTAATTGCCGCCTTGATTTTTTGAATCATAAGAACTCAATTAAATAGTTACGGGAGCTATTTCTTTTTTCCTTTTGGGGGTTCTTTTTTGGTTTCTACCTGTGCTTCGGTCTTATCTATTGCAGGTTTTCCTTTATAATATCCGCATTCCGGACAAACCCTGTGATACAGTACAGGTGCTCCGCAATTGGAACAAACTGCGATGGTAGGATCTTGGGCTTTGTCGTGGGTTCTTCTTTTTAAGGTTCTGGTTTTTGAGAACCTTCGTGTTGGATGTGGCATAGTGTATTAGTTTTTAAACGTTATTTTCTTTAACTCATCCCAGCGGGGATCGTTATTTTTTTTTTGTTGGTTTAACTCTTCTAATTTCTTGATTATCTCTGGATTACATTTGCTTTTTCCGTTTTCGTCATCAGGATGAACTTTGCGTTGAGGGAGTAGTAAAATAATGCTTTCGTAAAAGAACTGGCTCAAGTCTACTTTGGGTTCCTGAGGCGGCAATATAATGATGTCATCAGCAGGTTCGGCATCCTCGGCACCAAATTTTACTATCAATCGTTCAGTACCTTCAACCGGTTGGTCATATTCTTCCAGGCAGCGGTCGCATTCGCAAACCACCGTTCCGCTGAAGTTAATTTTCAGCTCCAGCATATCGGGCTGTTTATTCATTTCCACCAGTATGAGGATATTGCATTGCTGAATATCTTCATAGCCGGACTCCCGAAAGAAACCCCCGTCTATCGTGAAATCGAAATGATGAACGCCATCACTCAGCCCTGAAAACTCCAATATGTAACGGTTCTGATAACTCACCTTCTTTTAGAATAAAAGTTTGCAAAGTTATGAAATTTTTCTTTTACAAAAACATTTTAGACAAAAAAGGCCGTTAAATCAACAGTTTACCATTATTTGAAAGCTTTTTCGGGCAGTCCGTCTCCGTTAAGATTCAGGCGGCTGAAATATTCCGGTACTTTTTTTCCGGTAAGAGCATTCACATAAAGCTTTGCCAGATATTGTCCCAGCATAAAGCCTTGTCCACGCAAACCCAGAAATAGTCCGTGTTCGGGATCGATTATCATGCGCGGCTCCACATAATATCCGGCCCAGACAGCCTGAAAACCAACGGAAGAAAGTTGGGGTATCCAGTCGATAAATATTTCGGTGGCTATTTCAAGAAATTCCTGCGAATTTATTTTTAGGTTTTTGTGTGCCTGTTGCGGATCTACAGCAGGAGAGGCGCATCCGATGATCTGTCCAGTTTCTGCCAATTGCTGCCCGTAAACGGCAACAAAACCCTTGTAACGACGACGGTCAATCAGCATATCCAGCGGGTTGCCATTCAATCCCATCATGGGGAGTCTCCTGGTGATAAAAGCCTGATGTTTAACAGGATATAAACCTGTTTCCAATCCAATCATCCGGGCAAACTTTTCCCCTTCGAAACCCAGGGCATTGACAAACACCTCCGTATGATATTCCACAAATTTTTGCTGGTGATTGCGGACAAGAATTTTAAAGGTATTTCCATCTTTTCTTAGGCTAATCATTTTGCAGTCTTCAAGAACAGTTCCGCCATTATTGATGCCAATACGTCTTATCAGGTCAATGACACGTCCCGGAGTGGCCTGCCAGCAATTTTCTGAAACCTGCGCTGCAAGGTACTTATTCAGATTTGTATTGATAAATGGCGAAATGACCTTATTAAAATCTTTTGGATCTACCATAACTGCATCAGACCACGACAAAGAATCGACCAGCGCTTTATACATGGTTTCGTCGTGGGCAAAAGTCACATAGCGTGTCTGGTGGTAATCTATATTTTTAAGGTTCTGTAACTCTTTGAATATTTCTAAATTATGTACGGCGATATCGGCCATCTCGGGCAAACTGAAGCCGGGCCTTCCGCCGGCGATATTGCGCCAGGAAGATCCCCGTCCGAAATTAGCCAACACGGGCTTCATTCCGGCTTCGGCCAGATAACGAAACAGGGCACTGCCTCCGATACCTCCGCCGGCTATAAAAGAGCCCACCTTAACAATTTCAGGAGTAACTCCCTGGTTGCTTACATGAACTTTTTCGGGAACCGTTTTGGGATATAACTCGCCAAAATTAATCTGGTTCGACAGCGGCCCGCGTGGGGTAGCTTCGCCAACAAGAGAAATATCATAATTTTTTAACTGTTGTTTCAACCGGCGGATACACCTTTTGCCCCGGCAGGCGCCCATACCCAGACGGGTAGTATGCTTAATCTCGTCTACGGAAATAAACCGACGGTCGCCAATAACATTGAGTATTTCGGTCAGGGTAACATCATCACAATGACAAATATATTTTTCTGTTTCCCTGGCTCTTTCTGCTTTTTCAAATGTAATCTTTTCCGGATAGTTTTCTTTTACAATAAATCCACGGGCTGCAATTAACTCTTCTCCGTGGAGGGTAAGTGATTTTACCCTGACCACATTTGTTTTATTGGGTTTCTTCAACACTTTTTCAATGACACCTTCTCCCAGTTTTTCGCCATTATTGTCAACCAAAAAGACCGCTGCGCCTTCTTCCACGTGATATTCTACGGGCAGAAACAACCAGTCTTTCTTAATGTTGTATCCAAAAATGGCTAATCCGGGACATTGGTAAACACACTCCATGCATCCGGTGCATTTGTCAAAATCAATATGCGGTACAGTACTGGTGGATGTTTTGGTGATGGCACCGTGCGGACAGGCAAATTCGCATGGATTGCATGCGAACCCGTAAAGACAGTCTATTTGTACAAAAGGTCGGGCCTCCATGCGTTCGCTGGTTGGCTTGTAGGGTGCCTGAATAATTTTTATCGGATGCTGCTGCGAATCGATGTATTCTTTTGAGGTGGCAAGGAATTCGTCATAATCGAAGCGTTCTTCCATTTCGTTCAGGATTTCAAAGGCCACCTGTTTGCCTCTTACCACAGCGCTGGTGCCTTCACCAATGCGGATGGCATCTCCGGCTCCGAAACAATTACGTCCGAAAATTTCATTTCCTTTTATTAGTAATTGATCGTCAGGGACTAAGCCCGTGCAGATGTTTATTGCATCAATGCCGTAAATTGTTTTTTCTGTTCCCGGAACGGGGTTGAAATTTTCGCATTCGGCAATCACAGCACCAACAATACCGTCGTGATTTTCGTTGGGCAGGGCCTTGATAAGAATGTGTGAGAGCATGATGGGAATACCCAGTCTTCTCACACGGTTGGCCTGCACGGGGAATCCTCCTTCGTGAGGCATAGCTTCGATGATGGCTTTTACATGAGCGCCGGCCTGCATCAGTTGATACGAAGTAAGGTATCCGATATTTCCGGCACCGACGGTCAACACATTTTTGCCGAGAAGGGTAAATTCGTTGTTCATCATTTTTTGGACAACCGCGGCGGTATAAACCCCGGGAAGGTCGTCGTTTTCAAAAGCCGGCATAAAAGGAACAGCGCCTGTGGCTACCACCATATATTCGGCATCAACAAAAAAGATGTCGCCGGTTTTCAGGTTTTTAGCGGCAATGCGATTTCCTTCGAGGATATCCCAAACTGTAGCATTGAGCATGATGCCGTCGTGGTTTTCACCTGCCAGGGTTGTGGCAATATCAAATCCGCGCATGCCGCCAAATTTTTTTTCTTTTTCAAAAAAGAAAAACTGATGGGTTTGCATGATAAACTGTCCGCCAATCTTGTCGTTGTTGTCGAGCACGATGTTTGAGACGGCATGTTTGTTTAATTCTTCGCGGCAGGCAAGCCCTGCCGGGCCGGCGCCAATGATGACCACTTCGGTTTTATAAACATCGTGTGGCTTTTGGGTATCCGGGGTGATAATTTCGGGAGCATAGTCTTTGGGTATTTCTTGTACTTCTTTTACACCATCAACCAGTGTTATGCAAATTCTTTTAATTTGACCATCGACAAGCATTTCGCAGGCACCGCATTTGCCAATGCCGCATTCGAGGCTTCGTTCGCGGTTTTTCAGGCTATGGCTGTGAACAGGATATCCTGCCTGGTGCAAGGCGGCTGCAATTGTAAACCCTGATTGTCCTTTGATGGTTTTACCTTTATAAGTAAATGTAACTTCGGGAGTTTCCTTAACTTCGAGAATCGGATGTGTAGTTATTTTTAACATGGTATTGATTTATTTGGTAGAGAAAAATTACTATTTTTGAAAAAACATGACAAATTTATGTTTTTCGGCAGTAGTGATAGTTTTTTACAGTAAATATTTTTCCGCGAACTTCAAAAAAATGTGTTTATGAGCAACAGTTTGAATGATTTTAATGCATACAGGAGTAAAATGAACGAAAAACTTCTTTCTTCGGATAATCTGGTATTAAAAAGATTTTTTAATCTCGACTCCAATGCTTATCTTGACGGTGCATTACCTGCTGCAACCAAAGAAATGCTGGGTCTGATTTCTTCCATGGTGCTCCGCTGCGACGATTGTATCAAATATCACCTGATAAAATGCTATGAACATAAACTGACACGCGCGCAATTGTTTGAAATTTTTTCTATCGCAAATATTGTAGGCGGCTCTATTGTAATTCCCCATACCCGGAGGGCTCTGGAGTTTTGGGGAGAATTGGAAAAAGAAGGAGATGCCGGCTAAATGGTCCACTGGTCATGGATAAGGCCAACCAGAAAGTATTGATCGCCAAATTTTTTATAAACTAAACGCAAACTGCACCAATCCATACCCTCTGATTTTTTATCGGAGCCAGGGATATAACATTCAATAAAATCATAGTCTTTATATATGATCCTAATGTTATTAAGCGTATTTCCTTTGCCGATAATATTGTTTAGGCTTTTTTTGCTGTTTTTCAAATAGTTGGCGTTATATACAAAGCGATTGAAATATTGCTGAACTGTCATTAGAATATCTTCGCCGCTGCCATTAAAACTGCCCCATTTCAGTTTGATTTGTTGATTTACAAGTTCATTAAAGGGTTCCCTTGTCAGTGTAACATTGGCAACAGTATCAATATATGCGTATGGCGAAAACCTGACTCCGGAAACCGGATGAAAAAACGATGAGATTTTCGCGTAGTCTTTCGCTTGCATGGCTGATAATATCTGGTCTGTTAATTCAAATAACAACGAATCTGTGTTAGCTATAATCCCGTTTTTGGCCGATAATTGGGACGCATTATTATTGCCTGGTTTTGGTTTATTGTTGTAACAGGAATATAAAACAGTCAGAAACACTATTGTGATAAACATAAGAATTTTCACTGTGCCCTGTTGTACAGAATTTGGCATTTGGTTTTTTTTACAAAATTAATAAACACGGATTACACCTTATTGATTTTTTATCGGGCAGCATCAGCGAATTTTTTTAAAAATTTTTTGATAGTTATATTTTTTAAAGGATAATACTGCAAAAAACATAAGGTATTTCATTATAATATAGAGAATTTCATTGTAATATATAGAAAACATTAATAATTATACGGTAATGCACCAATAAGATATTGAGGGCCTGAAGATATACTTTTGCTTATAATTCATAAAGCCAGATATTCGTTGCAAACGTGTTTTTGTATTATTCCTTTTTATCTTGGGTATGTTAGACAATGGACATCCATGCGGAGAATGAAAAAATTCTGAAAAAAGGCCCATATTGATTTTTATACCTAATTTAGTGTGCTCAAAATGAACGTTAACCTTAAATCAAAAAAAATGAAAAAATCTATTGTTTTATTGTGCGTGATTGCTTTTGCATCATTCGTTATACAAGGATGCGGTGGAAGCAAAAAAAATGAAAAAGCGATGACTAAAGAAGATTCAATTATGCGGACTAAAGTAAATGAATATGCAACGGTAAAGCTCACTTACGACCTGAGCAAACTAACCGATAAGGAAAAACAACTTGTTAGCGTACTTATAGATATTGCCAAAATAATGGACGATCTGTACTGGAAGCAGACACTGGGCGACAAACAGTCCTTTCTCGACGGTATTAACAACGATTATGAAAAGAAATTTGCAATGATCAATTACGGCCCATGGGACCGGCTGGACGATAATAAACCCTTCATTGCAAAATATGGTGAAAAGCCTGCTGGTGCTAATTTTTATCCAAAAGATATTACCAAGGTGGAATTCGAAAAATTTGACAGCAAAGATAAAACCAGCTTGTACACCGTAATTCGCCGCAACGAAGACAAAAGCCTGAAAGCTGTATGGTATCACGATGAATATAAGGCTGAGTTACAGAAAGCATCCGATCTGCTGAAAAAAGCTGCCGGACTGGCCGAAGACGAAGGACTGAAAAAATATTTGGAATTGCGTGCCGAAGCTTTGATAACGAGCAATTACCAGCCCAGCGACATGGCGTGGATGGATATGAAAAATAATCACATTGATTTTGTTGTTGGCCCCATCGAAAATTACGAAGATGCCATGTATGAATACAAAACCGCTTTCGAATCATTTGTGCTGATAAAAGATATGGACTGGAGCAAAAAACTGGATAAGTACATCAGCATGCTGCCTGATATTCAGAAACAATTACCTGTGGAAGACAAATACAAAAAAGAAGTTCCTGGCACCTCCTCCGATCTGGGAGTGTATGATGCCATTTATTATGCCGGCGATTGCAATGCAGGCAGCAAAACCATTGCCATAAACCTGCCGAATGATGAACAGGTACAGTTGGCAAAAGGATCGCGTAGGCTGCAACTCAAAAACACCATGAAAGCAAAATTTGACAACATCATGGTGCCTATTGCACAAAAATTAACCGATCCGGCACAATTAAAGAATGTAAAATTTGATGCTTTTTTCAATAATGTGATGTTCCACGAAGTGGCTCACGGACTGGGAATAAAAAATACTATCAATGGAAAAGGTACCGTGCGCGAAGCTTTAAAGGATGAATATTCAGCACTTGAAGAAGCCAAGGCCGATATTCTGGGACTGTTCATCGTTACCTACCTGATTGATAAAGGAGAGATTAAGGATATAACCGCCGAAGATTGTTTTATTACCTTTATGGCCGGTATTTTCCGTTCGGTGCGTTTTGGTGCCGCCAGCGCTCATGGCAAAGCTAATATGATGTGTTTTAATTTCTTTGAAAAAGCAGGTGCTTTTACCCGCAATGAAAAAGGATTTTATACGGTGGATGTGGCAAAAATGAACGAGGCTATGAATCAATGGGCCAAGACCATCCTTGTGTTTCAGGGCAACGGCGATTATGAAGGCGTGGCTGCTTACCGCAAGGCAAACGCTATGGTAAACTCTCAGCTTCAGAAAGAACTGGACGGGCTAAAGTCGGCAAACATCCCCAAAGACGTGGTCTTTGAGCAGGGAAAAGACGTGCTGGGCCTCTAATTAATTCTGATGCTTCATAAGAAGCAGGACATTTTACTGTTTATCTGAAAAAATTAAATACCATGAGAAAAGTATTTTGGTTGGGATTGTTTTTGTTTATTACAGGGTTGCCGGCAGTTTTTTCGCAGAGTTTTCAGTGGACAGATGCGGCTGCTGTTGCCAGGATCAAAGAAAATATCAGCCTGTTGGCAGCCGACTCGATGATGGGCCGCGAAAGCGGAACCCCGGGAGAATACCTCGCCCGAAAATATATAGCAGCCCAATACAACGAAATTGGCCTGGCACCACTGTTTGATACTTCCTATTTTGAATCCTTTACTTTTTCGGATGTGGATTTTTTAGATTTGGGAAACAGCGTGGAGGTTAACGGCAAAAAACTACAGCTATACAGGGATTATTATCCTATAGGATTTTCTGCCAACGATACCGTATCCGGAGAAATGGTTTTTGTAAACACAGGAATTTTTTGCGAAAGCGCCGGGATCAACGATTATCAAGGTGCCGACCTGGCGGGCAAAATTGCCGTTATTGATTTGGCTGTACCAGGCCCCATTCTTGAAAAAAAGAATGTATGGGATAGCGCACAAAAAGTGGTACGGGTTAACAGAGCCATGAGTATGGGTGCTGTCGGGGTTATTTTTATTTCTACTCAAAAAAAATATGGCACACCTTCAAAAGATCCGAATTTTTATAAAGAAAGAGTAAAAATACCCGTAGTATTTGTATCCGATAGCAGTATCATCCTGGAGAAAAACTCCGGCTATGCTAAAATCAGCACCTCCATTGATCGCAGCGGGATGAGAAGGGCATATAATGTGGGCGGTTTTATTGATAACGGCGCGGAAAACACGGTGATTATAGGCGCGCATTATGATCATCTGGGGCTGGGCTATTTTGGCGCACGCGACCCGGGCATCAATACCGTACACAACGGAGCCGATGACAATGCCAGCGGGGTGGCCGGCGTTCTGGAACTGGCGCGGATGTTGAAATCAACTGGACCAAAAAATAATAATTATATCTTTCTTGCTTTTTCAGGCGAGGAAAAAGGACTTATTGGTTCGGAAAGGTTTATCACCCAAGGCAGTTATAAAAAAGAGAGAATCAATTATATGATTGACCTCGACATGATAGGCCGTCTGGATGCCAAGAAAAAAATAAAAATCTACGGTACGGGAACTGCCGATTTATGGGAAAAAGCAATAGATAATGTGGGCGACAAAGGATTTAAAATTACCAGGATAAAAACCGGTATTGGCGGTTCCGACCACTATTCATTTAATCAACATCAGATACCTGCAATTTTTATTCATACCGGCCTGCACGATGATTATCATAAGGCAGTTGATGATGCGTACCTGATTAATTTTAATGGCGCACACGAGGTTGTTAAGTATGCTTATGACATAATCCGCTATCTCGACGATAAGGGAAAAATCACTTTTAAAGTGGCTAGCATGCTTGACGAGATGATGCTGAAAAAGTAAATTTTATGGCAGCGAAATTTCTGCCTTGTCCAACAGGTGGTAATTTGTGTCGATAGCCTCCATGCGGAGCGTGTTGCCGGTATTTACCAATGTGCAGAAATGATATGTGTTGACAAAAAACTGTGATTCCGGCAGGTCTTTGGTTTTCATATAATAAGGTGCGCCACCACCAGCGGTGGTAATATAATAGATGCCATTAGCAACAGCTTTTTCATAACAATGGTTGTGTGCGCTGAAAACAAAACTTACGCTGTATTTTTCGAAAAGCGGTACCAGGTTTATTCTGAGTTTTTTGTTTTGTGTATTATGCGGCCCCGAGCTGTATACGGGCAAATGCATTATCACCACACGGAAATAGTTTGAAGGACAGTTTTTCAGGTCATTTTCTATCCACTGATATTGTGCGGAACCTTTCGAATAATCCGAAAAATTATCGATAACCACAAAATGACATCTGCCAATATCAACCGAATACCAACTACAGTTGTTGGGGAACGAAAAGTCGATAGCTACAGTTTTTGAATGCAGTTCGTGGTTGCCGTAGCAAGGGTAAAAACGGCTGCTGTCAATAATCGGGGCAAAAAACTTTTTAAATGTTGTCCAGGAATTTTTTTTCAGCCCGTTGTACACAATATCACCGGTATGGAAAACGGCCACAGGTTTGTAATGCATTATTTTTTTACAAACACTCCGGTTGGCTGTGTGGTTGAGGTGGGTATTGCCCGAAACTTTGGTGCGGGTGTCTCCAAAAACAACGATAACGGAATCTTGTTGGGCAAAGAGGTTGTTTCTGCTACCAATGATAAGTGCAAGTAAAATAAGGAAATACAATTTGTTTTTCACATTGAATAGTTGTTTGTGAAGAAAAATTCTATCTGTCGGTGGCTGCAATTTTTTTATTAAACAATATTAAGGCCAATAAAAAAAGCTGCCGCTAATGGTTGAAAAAACGCTTGCAGCAGTCTTTTATTATATGCTTAAAAATTGAGTCAACCTTTGTTGAAAAAAAACAGATTCCAATAACCGGTAAGAAAAATAAAATACTTTGTTTACAGCATATAAAATGCAGATAAGTATCCCCATGCCAAACAGCCGTGGTGTTTTACGGATGAAAATTCCTGGTTGAAAAAATGTTGGAAAGAGCCTGAAAAAAAGCCGGATTTCCAAAGAAATCCGGCTTCTGTTATGAAAGAAAAAATGAAGAAATTTGTACTTGGACTTGAGGTTTTAACCAGGGATTTTAATCTGGTTGCCACCCCATTGAGGTTTCATATAAATAGATTTGATGATCATTTATCCAGGGACTTTTTATCTTTTACGCTTGATTTTTCTTCAGTCAAAAAATCTATTTTGCAACCATATTCATCGTATTTGTCTGGTTTACAAAAATTGTTTTCGATAGGATTATTGACACAATTCATCATATCTATGCCTGTTGTATAATCAAGTATGAAGTCTTCAATTTTTTATTTGTTTATCAATTGCTGAAATGTTTAGTAAGTGTGCCCTTATAACTATATTTGAAACTATTTGTTTACGTTATTGCAATTCATTTCTCCTTCGGTGTAAAAGATGTTCAGGTATTTGGGCCCGTAATTTCCGCCGCCTTCATGTTTTTGAGCCACCGAACCTTTTAAATAGTAACATTTTCCGTCAGATTTTTTTGTGGCGATGTTAACTCTTACAAATTTTAGATTTGCAACACCATAATCGTTTTTTTCAATTTCCCAGGTATTGCTGGTAATGACAACTTTAATGGGTTCGCCGTATTTGGCTTTATCGATTTTTGAGGTAACGGTGGCGTTAACACTGGCATCGGTCATACTGGCAACTCCCAGCCGTCTTTCTTCTATAAGTTTTTTCTCTATTTCGGCATCCCGCTTTTCTAATCCTCCGCCGTCAACATAAGCCTTGATTTTTTCTTTTTGTTCCTTGAGTGATTTTTCATATTCTTCTAATGCCGGGTCGGTTTTTGTCAGATAAATTTTGGCACTGGCAACCATTTTTTCAGCTACTTCAATATCATTTATTCTGTCGGTAGGATACACTGTCCAATCTTTATCATCGAAACTTCTTTTGGCTTTTTCTTTGATACCAGCCATTTTTTCAGGAGAAACCGTTTCGGTATAAAAGGCATCAATTTGTCCTATCAGCTTTGTTGTATAAGTGTCGCTATGTTCTTTGCCATTTTCTTTTTTGTAAGCAGCGCTAAAGTCGGTATAGAATTTTTGGTACTCGGCTTTTTTGGCTGTATATACTTCGTAGGTCAGCTTGTCGGTCTGTCGCTGCAAACTTTCAAAAGTGGAGTTCCACTCCATTTTTTGTACTTCTAATTCTTTGAAGTCCACAGTGGTAGCTGGTTTTGTGGTGCCGGTCTGTTCTTTACCATTTGTGGTGGTCTGCTCTTTATTATTTGTTTCCGTATTTGTTTTTTTGTCTTCTTCGGGTTTTGTTGATTTTGGCTTGGGCTTTCCCACATTTGGTACGTTTCCGGGTTTCAGTTTGTCAAATTGT
>ENA-UOWE01000756-UOWE01000756.1-activated-sludge-metagenome-genome-assembly--contig:-NODE-756-length-43911-cov-6.181777_pt1 | contig 43911 bp, 34 predicted proteins | sample MGYA00249841_ERZ761562 | MGnify/ENA primary metagenome ERZ761562 (study PRJEB28883, sample SAMN05720200) | activated sludge metagenome | isolation source: Anaerobic digester | place: Japan...
GCAGTTTCGTCTGCGACGGCAAACTCGAACTGCCGTCAGGAACGATTATCTGCAGCGCGGTCCACGGCAAGCTGAATTTCGAAAAAGCGTTCAACCGTTCATGCAATTCGGCCTTTGCCCAAATTGCGGTGGAACTCGGCTCGCAACGCCTCACACAGGAAACCGTGTCGCTCGGTTTCGGCGAAAGTTTCTCTGTCGGGGCACTGGCAACCGCAAAAAGCCGTTTCAATGTCAGCGGCGCCGACGAGGCGCAGCTCGGCTGGGCGGGCGTGGGCCAGCATACGACGCTGGTCAATCCCTGCCACATGCTGATGATTGCCGGAGCGGTGGCCAACGGAGGAGAGGGCCTTGCGCCTTATCTGGTCGACACCATTACCAACCCTTCCGGGATTGTCACCTATAAAGGGTCGCTGTTCAAAGAAAAGGGCGTGTCCATGCCGGCCGAAACTGCCTCCCGGCTGAGCGGCCTGATGCGTTCGAACGTCGAAAACTACTATTCCGACAGCCGCTTTCCCGGCCTGCGCATGTGCGGCAAAACCGGCACTGCCGAAGTGGAAAAAGGCAAACAGCCGCACGCCTGGTTCCTGGGCTTTTCGCAAAGGGACGACCTTCCCCTGGCCATCGTCGTCGTGGTCGAAAACGGCGGTTCGGGCAACAGCGAAGCCATACCGGTCGCCGCCAGGGTAATGAAAGCGCTCGACGGCGGGCGATAAGAAACGTGTGAAAAAATACCGGCCGTCTGCTCAAGGCGGCCGGCATTTATTGTTTAGGGTCAACTGACGATGCCGAACTGGCTGTTGTACAAATCGGCGTAATAACCGCCCTTTTCAAGCAGTTCGGCGTGCCGTCCCTGCTCAACGATTCTTCCGTTGTCCATGACCAGAATCGTATCCGCTTCCTTGATGGTCGAAAGCCGGTGCGCGATGACAAAATTGGTTCTTCCGGCCATCAGCGTTTTCATCGCTTTCTGCACCTGGATTTCCGTTCTGGTGTCGACCGAACTGGTCGCCTCGTCGAGAATGAGGATGGCCGGGTCCGCCAGCAGCGCGCGCGCGATGGTCAGCAGCTGCTTTTGGCCCTGCGAAATGTTCGCGCCGTCCTCCTCAAGCACGGTATCGTACCCGTTGGACAGGGTGCTGATGAAATGATTGACCCTCGCGGCGTTTGCCGCCGCGTACAATTCCGCATCCCCGGCGCCCTCGCGGCCGTAGGCGATGTTTTCTTTAATGGTCCCGTTGAAAAGCCAGGTATCCTGCAGAACCATCCCGAAGATTTTGCGCAGATTCTCGCGCGACAGCTTTTTAATATCCACACCGTCGACGAGTATGCGTCCCGAGCCGGGTTCATAGAAACGCATCAGCAGGTTGACCATCGTGGTTTTTCCTGCGCCCGTATGCCCGACAATGGCGACCAGCTGGCCCGGCTTGACCTCGAGATTGAGGTTTTCGAAAAGCGGTTTGTCTTCGCTGTATCCAAACGACACATTTTCAAAAACAATGCTTCCGCGCGAATGTTCGATGACCTGCTCGACGGTATCCTCCGGTTCTTCTTCCTCCGCAAGTACGTTGAAGGCCCTCTCGGCGCTGGCCAGGGAGGATTGCAGACGGTTGGTAATCATCCCCAGGTCGACGATCGGCTGCATAAACAGTTTCGAATAAGTGAAAAACGCCGCGATTCCGCCCAGTGTGATGGTGCCGCGCGTAACGAAAATCGCGCCGACGACGCAGACGATGGCGTAGCCGATGTTGCTGATAAAACTCAAAACAGGGCCGATAAGGCCCGACACGAACTGCGCCAGGCGGCTTGAACGCGTCAGCTGCTCGTTGATGTCGACGAATTCCGATATGGCCTTCTCTTCGTGGCTGAATGCCTTGACAACGGTATGCCCGGTGAACATCTCCTCGATATGGCCGTTGATTTCTCCCGTCCTGTCCCACTGCTCGCGGAAATATTTGCGCGAGCGTTTGGTAATCAGGCGCACCAGCAGCAGCGAAGGCGGGAAAATCGCGATGGTGATGAACGTCATCTCCCAGCTGATGCGCATCATCATGATAAACACGCCGATGACCATCACCACGGAAGAAATAATCTGGATGACATTCTCCCGCAGGGTGTTGCTGATGTTGTCGATGTCGTTGACGACGCGGCTGAGCAAATCTCCCCGCGAATGAGAATCGAAAAACTTCAGCGGCAGCCTCGAGAATTTGCCGTTGAGGTCCTCCCTCATTTTGCAGACAACTTTTTGCGTGACGCCCGCCATGACATAGTTCTGGATGAAGGTCATCAGCGAACTGGTCAGGTAAATCGCGCCGAGTTTGACGATGATGGTAAAAATACCGAAACGGTTTGCTTCGTCGCCTGCCAGACGGCTGACCACCTGCTGCTGAATGGCGTCCACAATATCGCCGAGCAGCGTCGGCCCCGTGATGCTCAGAAAAGAGCCGGCGATGCCTGTGAACAGGACCACGGCCATTGGGAACTTATAAGGCGCCAGCAGCTCGAACAGCTTGCGCGCCGTGCCTTTAAGGTCCTTCGGTTTTTCGCCGGGCTTTCGTTTTCCGCCCCTGTAACCCGAATATTTTCTATCCCGGGAGGGCTTGCCGGAAGCCTGCGTGTCCGAAACGTTGCCGTTCAAGCCAAGTCCTCCTTTGTCAGCTGCGAATATGCGATTTCACGGTACATCTCGCAGTCTTTCAGCAGTTGCCGATGCGTGCCCGCCCCAACGATTTTCCCCTCGTCGATGACCAGAATCAAATCCGCGTCGATGATGGTGCCGATACGCTGCGCGACGATCAGTATGGTGCTGGCGGCCAGTTCCTCCTTGAGCGCTTTGCGCAGTTTGACTTCGGTCGTGAAGTCAAGCGCCGAAAAACTGTCGTCAAACAGGGTGAACTCCGCCTTCTTGACCACCGCGCGCGCGATGGCGATGCGCTGCTTCTGCCCCCCGGAAAGATTTTCCCCGCGCTGCGATATCATGTCGTGCAGCTGATAAGTCAGCGCTTCCACAAAATCGCGTGCCTGCGCGATGGTAAGGGCATGCCACATCTCATCTTCGCTTGCGTCTTCCTTGCCGAAGGCGAGGTTCTCCGCCACCGTGCCGCTGAACAGCAGCGACTGCTGGGGCACATAGGCGATTTTTCCGCGCAGGTCCGCGGTGCTCATGGCGCGGATATCAACGCCGTCGATGCGTATTTCGCCGAAGGTCACGTCGTAAAAACGGGGGATGAGGCTCATCAGTGTCGACTTGCCGCTGCCGGTCCCGCCGATTATGCCGATCGTCTGGCCGGCCGACGCTTTGAAGCTGATATTGCTCAGCACGGGTGCCTCCGCGCCGGGATAACCGAACGTCACGTTGACGAACTCGATGCTGCCGGTGAGAGCCGGGTCGGGTTGAATCGGCTTTTCCGCTTCCTTAATGGCGGTCGTGCGTTCGAGCACCTCGAGGATGCGTTTGGCCGAAACGGAGGCTCTCGGCAGCATAATAAACAGCGCCGCGCCCATGGATACGGCAAAAACAATCATAACCAGGTAAATCATGAAGGCTTGTAGGTTGGCCGCCATATTGACCAGCTGCGCGCGCTCGGCCGCGATGCCGGGGTCCAGCTCGTTGATCTGGTCGCCCGCAATCCAGAGCAGCACAATGACCGCGCTGAAAATCAGGACGACTGCCAGGGGAATGAGGGCGGCGAAAATACGGCTGATGCGCAGCGCGATGGCCGTCAGGTCCAGGTTCGCGTCGCGGAAACGGCCGTCCTCGTAGCGGGTGCGGTTAAACGCCCGGATGACGCGGATGCCCGACAGTTTTTCGCGCAGCACGCGGTTGAGCGCGTCGGTTTTCAGCTGCATTTTCTTGAACAGCGGGATGACGGTCTTTGAAACGATGAAGGCGATGACGGCGATCACGGGGATGATGACGATAATCGACATCGAGAGTTTCCGGTTCATGATAAAAGCCATGACGGAGCCGCCGACAAGCAGGATCGGCGCGCTGATGGCCGTGCGCAGGACGTTGATGAGCATCTCCTGAATCTGGCGGATGTCGTTGGTGCAGCGGGTAATCAGCGATGGGGTGCCGATGTCGTCGAGATCGCAGGGGGAGAGGCTTTCGACCCTGACAAACACCGCCTCGCGCACGGCGGAGCCGAAACCGGTCGCCGTCCGCGACGAAAAATAGCTCGAAGCCGCCGCGCAGGCGAGGGCTACGGCCGAGAAAGCGATCATCCAGCCGCCGGTTTTTTCAATATAAGGAATCGCCCGGGCTCCCTGTGTCGAGACCGCCGAAATAATCTGCGCCATCAGTTTGGGCAGAATCAGCTGCATCGCGTATGTGGCCAGGGAGAAAAACAAGGTCATTATCGCGTGCAGTTTAATCGGCTTGAGGAAGCGGAGCATTTTCAGCATAGTATTCCTTTCGACCGCATGCAGGTTACTGTAAAATATTTTTGATTTCGGACAGACGCCGGAAAGGATCAATATCGCAAAGCCTGTGCGCGTCCGTGCCGAAGGTGAAAACGCTCGAAGTTTCTTTGCCCAAGTGCCATAGCCTGCGGGCGAAACAAGGGTCGGACACGACAGCACCGGTGTTAATTTCCCACGCGCAGCCTTTGCGCGCCGAGCGTTCCATCAGTTCGCCGAGTTCATTGTCGCCGATTTCCCTCGTGACGGCGGTGCGGTCCGGGTGCGCTTTGATAAACCTGCCGATAAACGGGTGGGCGATGCCGTGCGCTTTGCCGGACTCGATCAGGCTCCCGACGGTTTCGATGCTGTGGAGCGCGTATCCGCGCGGGGAAAGGTCGTCCGGCTGTCCCCAGAAATCGAGATGGTAATGGTTGCAGGAATATAGTCTGAAATCAAGCGCCTGACGGACCTGAGGAGGTTCAAGCGTTTGCCCGGGGGCGTAACAGGATAATTCCGCGCCGATATGAACCTTCAGGCCGCCCTGCGCCTTCGACGCCTCCCGCCGCAGATACGCGATTCTGACAAGAAAACGGTCCGCATCGATATCGTCGTTGTAGTGGTCAGTCAGGGCGATTTCTTCCAGGCCGCATTCCTCCGCGCGGGCGATGATGTCGGCCGTATTCATCTCTGGTTTCCCGCAGGAGGAAAAGCAGGTGTGAATGTGCAGGTTTTTTCTCGCCAGACAGTCCAAGTCGTAGCAGGGCTGAAGCAACAGCATTTTATCCTCCGGCAGTTGCCCCCTGTGCCGATGTCGTATTTTCCGTGACGGCAGGGGCTTGGGTTGCGGCTGCCTCGGTTGCCGGTTTTACGGTTGGCGTTTCGGAGTACGAGGCCGTTTCAAGCTTCCGCCCCGCCTGAAGTGCGCTGATATAATAGGCGTCGCCGCCGCTGCTTCTGAGCGTGACAACCATCACCTTGGACGCCTGCGGTTTGACGGGGTTGCCGCGGTTATCCAGCTGCGGGTCGCTTTTGCGCAGATACTCGACGGTCAGCACGACCGAATCGCCTGTTTTGTCGATATCGGTCACTTGCGGCACATACACGGGGTCGATGCCTGTCGACGGGATGATATAACTTTTTGTTTGAGGAGAGTAACGGAATTCATAGGCGCCGGTTTCAATACTCTGGTGAACCGGTTTGACCTCGCTGCCGAAAAGGACGGCGAAACTTGACTCGACATCGGCCTGTGGCATGATATAGCCGAATTCGGTCTCGCTGTATTGAAAACGGCTCGGTTCCGGATCGTTGATGATATTAGCCCAAATAGCGCAGTCAATCAGCTGCGCCATATCGGCTTTGCTGATGTCGTCGAAAGGGTCGGGATCGTTGCACACCAGCGGCAGGAGAAAATCGCCGTATTCGGCTTTACGCTGCGTGTTGTCCAAAAGGTCCCTGACGGCTCCGTACGCGTAAGAAACGGTGAAAGCCAAACCGACCAGAGCGAAAACCGTCATCAGCAGGCCGAGAGGGAAGGCGTAACGGTTTTTCTTTTTCTTTTTTACTTCTTTTGTTCCGGCGTTTGTTTCAGCCATGCGGACCTCCGTTTTGATGCGGGTTACCGTATTTGCCCGGTTCCGAACACGATATACTTTTCGCTTGTCAGGTTTTCCAGGCCGAGCGGGCCGCGTGCGTGCAGTTTCTGCGTCGAGATGCCGATTTCGGCGCCCATGCCGAATTCGCCTCCGTCGGTAAAGCGCGTCGAGGCGTTGACATACACCGCGGCAGCGTCGACCGCCCCGGTAAAATACAGCGCGGTGTCATAATCGTTTGTGACAATGCACTCGCTGTGGCCCGTCGAGTAGCGGGCGATATGTTCGACGGCTTCCTCTGCGCTGCCGACGGTCTTGACGGAAATGATCAAGTCAAGATATTCGGTTGCCCAGTCGTCTTCGACAGCGGGAACAGCCGACGGCAGTATCGCGCATACGGCCTCGTCTCCGCGGATTTCCACGTTCTTTTCACCCAGCTTTTCCGCGATCGCCGGCAGCGCTTGCGCGGCGATGCCGCGGTGGACGAGCAGACTCTCGCAGGCGTTGCATACCGAGGGGCGCGAGGTTTTGGCATTGAAGACAATGGAGGCGGCCATCACGATGTCGCAATGCTTATCGACATAAATATGGCAGTTGCCCGCGCCGGTTTCGATGACGGGGACGCTGGCCGTTTCCACCACCGTCCGTATCAGGCCCGGGCCGCCGCGCGGGATCAGAACGTCGATATACTGATTCAACCGCATCAATTCGGCCGCGCTCGAGCGAGAGGTGTCCTCGACGAGCTGAACGCAGTCTTCCGGCAGGCCTTCGGAGGCGAGGGCGGCGCGCAGCAGGGTTGTCAGGGCGCGGTTTGAGCCGAGCGCTTCCTTGCCGCCGCGGAGGATGACCGCGTTGCCCGATTTGACGCAAAGGGCGGCCGCGTCGGAGCTGACGTTCGGCCTTGCCTCATAGATAACGCCGATGACGCCCAGCGGTACGCGTACTTTTTGTATCATCAGGCCGTTGGGCCGTTTCCCGCCGGAAATGATTTTCCCCACAGGGTCCGGCAGAGCGGCGATTTCCTCGATCGAAGCCGCCATGGCTTCGATGCGCTTTTCGTTGAGCGCCAGCCGGTCGAGCAGCGCGTCCGACAGCCCGGCGGCCCTGCTGTTGTCCAGGTCCGTCCGGTTGGCTTCGAGGATGTCATTTGCGCCCGAGCGAAGCGCCTGGGCGCAGGCGAGCAGCGCCTTGTTTTTCAAGCCGGAAGATGCCCGAGCAAGCACTTTTTCGGCCTGCACGGCAAGGATGCCCAGTTGCTCTATACTTTTCATCGCCGTACCCCCTGTGCGTTTGCGGCGGAAACTTTATTTTTTCGCGGTAAAAAACGTGCCGATCTGCCTGCCGTCGAGCAGTTTGTAAATATCCGAAGGGTCCGCCCCGTTCATGACCACGGTGTCGATGCCGGCGAGTGTCGCGGTTTTTGCCGCCGACAGTTTCGTCAGCATGCCGCCCGTTCCCAGCGCGGAGGCCGAAGGCTGGGCGAGAGCTATAATTTCATCGGTGATTTCGTCAACGACGGGAATCAGTTTCGCATTGTCGTCCTCGCGGGGATTGCCGCTGTAGAGGCCGTCGATATCGCTGAGGATGATCAGGGCATCCGCGTGTACGAGCTTCGCGACGATGGCCGACAGGTTGTCGTTGTCGCCGTACACGATTTCTTCGACGGCGACGGAGTCGTTCTCGTTGATGACGGGGATGGCGCCGTATTCAAAGAGTTTTTCAAAGGTGTTGATCAGGTTTTCGCGCCTTTCTCCGTTTTCGATATCGCTGCGGGTGATGAGCAGCTGGCCGACGACATGGCCGTATTCGGAAAACATCTTATCGTATATGAACATCAGTTCGCACTGCCCGACCGTCGCGGCAGCCTGGCGTCCGGGGGTATCCGAGGGCCTGCCGGGAAGGCCGAGTTTGCCGGCGCCGACGCCGATGGCGCCCGAAGTGACCAGCGCCACATCGATACCGGCGTTTTTTAAGTCGGAAAGCACCGATACAAGCCTGGACAAACGTCGGATGTTGGTTTTCCCGTTTTCATAGGTGAGGGTGGAGGTGCCGACCTTCACAACGATTCTTTTGGGTGATTTCAGCGTCGCCATGCTTGTTTCCCTCTCTGTGAAAATACAGAACGTTCAACTTATTCAAATAATCATTATACTATTATATAGCGCCTCGCGCAAGTTTTCTCAGGAAGCCGACGTCCGGTTTCCCGACGGCGCATACGGAGAGTTTCGAAAAATCGAGAATTTCCGAGGCGGTTCTTTTCAGGGTATCCAGACCGACGGCATCGATATTGCGCAGTATTTCACGCTGCGACAGTACCCGGCCTCTCAGCAGTTCGCCGGCTGCCATGTGGTGGAGAGCGCCCGAGGCGCTTTCCAGCCCCATGACCACGGACGCTTTGGCCTGCGCCGCTGCGGTCTGCAGTTCATCGGCTTTCAGATCGTCGGCGACCCCGCGCAGCAGCGCCAGCGCCTCACTCAGCGGCTTGTGCTGAACCGACGGGGACATGCTCATCGTCACGCCCGCAAGGCCGCAACCCATGAAAGGCGAGTCGAAAGCGTCGACGGAATAGACCAGCCCCAATTCCTCGCGCAGCCGTCGGAAAAGCCTTGAAGAAGAATTGCCGCCGAGCACCGCCGTCAGCAGGGAACAGGCATAATGCCTCTCGTCGTCATAACCGACCCCGGGAAAGCCGAGGCTGACGCAAAGTTGTTCAAAGTCTTTTTTCACGGTCACAAAGCAGGGGACATATTCGCAGCAGGAAATTTCCGGCGGATTGCCGCCTTTGTCAAGGCTGCCGAAGCGCCGTTCGGCCAGTTCAACCGCCTCATCGGGGTCGAAACTGCCGCAAAACGCCGCCACCATCCGTTCGGGGATGTATTGCTGACGCCTGAACGCATCGAGTTTTGCTCTGTCAAGCGCCTGAACCGCGGCGCGGGTGCCGGTAATCGAATTGCCCAGCGTCGCGCCCGGCCACACCCCTTCGCACAGGCGGTCGAAGCAAAGATCTTCGGGGCTGTCGAGATACATGGCGATTTCTTCCAGCACCACGTTTTTTTCGGTGTCGATATCTTCCTCGCGCAGCAGCGGGGATGTGACCATATCGGCGATAATATCAAACGAAAGCCCGACATCGCCCGGCAGGCATTTGTTGTGAAAACAGGTGTATTCTTTGGTTGTATAGGCGTTGAGCAGCCCGCCGAGCTCATCGGACTGCCGGGCGATGTCCAAAGCGCTCCTGTTTTCGGTCCCTTTGAAGACCATGTGCTCAAGAAAATGGGCCGCGCCTGAAAATGCCTGCGTTTCAAAACGTGAACCGCAGGCGATGTACAAACCCATCGAACAGCTTTTTGTGTGCACCCGCCGCTCGAGCAGGATGCGAAAACCGTTATCCAGTGTAATCTTCTTCATCGGACCTCCCGCCCTGGATGCTTTCAGCCGTCCGGAAAATAAAGGATGCCGCGCCGAATGTCAGCGTGTCGCCGTCCGCGAGAGGGGCGCTGCCTTCGACGCGCTGGGCGTTGACAAAGGTGCCGCCGGAAGACAGGGTATCGAATACGACCCAGCCTTTCTTTTTTCTGGCTATCACGGCATGGGAGCGGGATACGCTGTCGTAATTGACAATAATGTCGCAACTTTTGGAGCGCCCGACCGAGGTTTCCCCTCGGTTGAGCGCGATGCTGTCGGCGTTGACGCAGTTGATGAGATAGGCCTGCGGCGGCGTCCGCGCTTTTTTGGACTGAGAAATAATCAGCGATTTCAGGCAATATCCCAATACAAAAGCGGCAAGGGCCGGAAGCAGATATCTTCCCGAATCAATGAAAAAGTCCAAAAAACATCCCCTGCGGCGGCAAGCCCGCCTTTCTTTACGGATATACTATTATCGTTGAGTGCCCGTGTCAATACGCCTGCATGTCCCGGGTAAGAGCAAGGCTTCTGCTTCGAGCGAATATATGAAAGAAAAATGAACAATTCCTGCAATAAAATGAGTTATCATCGAGAAAATCTTGTGAAAATCACAGAATTATGAAATATTTACCATAATACTTGCAAAGGCTGTTCCGTGGTGCTACAATACGAAACCAGATAGAACGGGTGCTTCCCCGTTATGTTTGTAATCCGATTTTTATTGTTGGGAGAGAAAATGATGTCCTACACCGATGCCATCATCAACCTGCTTCGTGAAAAGAACGCGCATGAGCCCGAGTTTGTCCAGGCCGCGACGGAAGTGCTGGAATCCATCAAGCCCGTTATCGAAAAAAATCCCCATTACCGCGACTGGTCGCTCCTCGAACGCCTCATCGAACCCGAAAGGGCCACCATCTTCCGCGTCCCGTGGACAGACGACGACGGCAACGTGCATGTCAACCGCGGCTACCGCGTGCAGTTCAACAGCGCCATCGGCCCTTACAAAGGAGGCCTGCGGTTTCACCCTTCGGTTAATTTAAGCATCATCAAGTTTCTGGGTTTCGAACAGATTTTTAAAAACTCGCTGACCGGCCTTCCCATCGGCGGCGGCAAGGGCGGTTCGGATTTTGATCCCAAAGGCAAAAGCGATAAAGAAGTGATGCGTTTCTGCCAGAGCTTCATGACGGCGCTTTTCAGGGTTATCGGCCAGAACATGGACGTGCCAGCCGGCGATATCGGCGTCGGCGGCAGGGAGATCGGCTACCTGTTCGGCCAGTACAAACGCATCACCGGCCAGTACGAAGGCGTCCTGACCGGCAAGGGCCTGTCCTACGGCGGTTCGCTGGTCAGAACGGAAGCGACGGGTTACGGCCTGATTTACCTTGTAGAAGAAATGCTCAAACGCCACGGCAGCGATATGGAAGGCAAAACCGTCGTGGTTTCCGGTTCGGGCAACGTTGCTATTTACGCGGCGGAAAAGGCGATCGACCTGGGAGCTAAGGTGGTTACCGTCAGCGATTCCGCCGGTTTCGTCTATGACGAAGAGGGGATTGACGTACCTCTTCTGAAAGAAATCAAAGAGGTCCGGCGCGGCAGAATCTCCGAATACGCCGCGGCGCGTTCCACAGCGAAGTATTTTGAGGGGGAGAAACCCTGGGCGATTCCCTGCCAAATCGCGCTTCCCTGTGCGACGCAGAACGAAATCGACGAGGCCGACGCGAAGACACTCATCGCCAACGGCTGTATCGCCGTGGCGGAAGGCGCCAATATGCCGTCGACAGCGGCAGCTACCGACGCTTTTCTCGCCGCCAAGGTGCTTTTCGCGCCCGGCAAGGCGGCCAATGCCGGCGGCGTGGCGACCTCCGCGCTCGAGATGAGCCAGAACAGCACGCGTTCAAGCTGGACCTTCGAAAAGGTCAACGCGGAACTGAAGCAGATTATGATCAACATTTATACGAATATGGACGAAGCGGCAAAACAGTACGGCGAAAAGGATAACTTCGTCGTCGGAGCCAATATCGCCAGTTTCCTGAAAGTGGCCGATGCGATGATGGCGCAGGGTGTCGTCTGATTTTTTCCTCCGCGAATGTAAAAGAGCAGCCGGCGGCCGCAAGCCGCCGGCTCTTTCTGCCGTAAGGGCTATCGCAGATATTTGCCGGTCGCCGCGTCGATGACGTTTTGAAAGACGGCGATGTGAGTGCTGGAAATATGTTTGTCCAGATGCATCGAACCGAAAAACCAGCGCTGGTACTCACAGACATTGCACAGTTCTTCAAGGTAGGAATTGAGGTTGGTCACCTTATCGGCTTCCCCCTCGTTGAGCTTGAGGAAACCTTTGATGCGCTGGGGAGGTTCGTGCGTGATGATCACGTCGGCTTTACAGTCTGCCAGTTCCAAATTCGCGATGCCCTCGAGCAGTTCTTCGCGGCTGGGTGATTCGAGCCTTGACCAGCAGTTGTTCTCGAAACGGATGTCGATATCGGGGCTTTCGCCGCCGCCCATGGTGAAAAAAGTCATGGAATCGAAACGGAACAACTGACCGCGCATCAGGTGGTAGAGATTGCCGTGGATTTGGTGAACTTTGCCGCCTTTCCAGCGGGTTTCGGGGTATTTCGAAAGCAAATCAAAGTTTTCATGTGTCCCGTCGATGAAGCATACGTTGTATTTTTTCGACCCGATTTTTTTCAGCAGTTTTCTTTCGCGGGGGGAATCGTCCCAGATAAAACCGAAATCCCCGCAAATGATGAGCGTATCGCCTTTTTTCAGTTTTTTAATGCCAGGGTGCGCAAAACGGCTGTAGTCCCCGTGTATGTCACCGGTGATGCCGACCATAAAACTTGCCTCCGGCTGGTTGAAATGTTTATTTATCACGCGCTTGCTGTTATAATCTTTTAGGTCAATCTTTCCGCTGCGCGGCCGGACCCGGCGGCGCGGCTGCGAATATGATACATCATCTTTCGGGGTCTTGTCTATGAAAAAAACCTTGGCTGTGTTCATTTGCGCGGTGTTGATTGTGTTGTCGATGCCCGCCGCGGCCGCGCGGGCGGCATACAATTCGGCGCTTCCGGCCTTGGCGCTGCGGTCGAGGATCATCCTGCTGGCCAGCCTGGACAACGGCAGTATCATTTTCAGCAAAAACGCCGAAATGAAAACGTCGCCGGCCTCGCTGACCAAAATCGTGACGGCGTTGCTGGTGCTCGAGCGCTGCAAAGACCTCGAAGCGAAAGTGACGGTGCCCGAATATGCGGTCCGTATGTTTGACAATACAGACAGCTCCAACGCCGGTATTGTTGCGGGCGAGGTTCTTTCCGTCGGCGACCTTCTGCGATGTATGCTTGTCAAAAGCGCGAACGAAGCCGCCGCGATTCTCGCGGACCATGTCGCCGGCGGCCAGGACGAGTTTGTCGCCATGATGAACGCTTACCTCATCAAACTCGGCTGTAAAAACACCGCCTTTGTCAACGTCCACGGGCTTGACGCGCAGGGACAGTACACCACCGCTTCGGATATGCTGAAAATCGTTCTCAAAGCCCTGGAATATCCGGAGTTTGTCAAAATCACGTCCATGACGAAAGTGACGATCCCTCCCACCAATAAAAGCGCGAAGAGGGAACTGGCCAGCACCAATTTAATGATGAACAGCAACTACCGCGAGTATTACTGCAAGTATGTCAGCGGGATTAAAACCGGCTCGACCTCAACGGCCGGCAAGTGTGTCGCGGCAAAGGCATCCAAAGATGGCTATTCCTACGTCGCGCTGGTGATGCAGGCGCCTTACGATGATTTCGACAACGATTCCGTCAAAGAGAACGGCGCTTTTATCGACTGCAAAAAACTGCTCGAATGGACCTTTGACCATATCAGTCTGGAGTCTGTCGCCGACCCGAAAAAGATTGTCACCGAGGTCAGGGTCAATCTTTCCTCCACCGAGGACTATGTTTCCCTAGTTCCCGAGAAAGAGGTTTTCGCCCTTGTCCCGAGCGGCACCGACGACACCAGCGTACTGATTGAACCCATCGGCGAAAGCCTGCCCGAGAGCATTGACGCGCCGGTCGAAAAAGGCAGGGTAATCGGCAGGGCGAGGATTTTATACGCAGGCGAAGAGATTGCGCAGGTCAACCTGGCCGCTTCCAAAGAGGTCAAACGCAACATAGCCCTTTATCTGCTCGCCCAGCTGCATAAAGCGTCCGGGACCGCCGTGTTTAAAATCGTCGCCGCCGCCGCTGTCGCCGCCTTGCTGGGATATGTTTTCCTCTCCTATGCCATCAACCGCAAGCGCAATAAAAAACGTAAAGTGAAGGTCCTGCATATCGGGAACCTTAAAAAATAGAAAAAGCGGCCGCGCGGTTGGACGCGGCCGCTTTTTCGCCTCTGTTTATCAGGGATTGTAGAAGTAATCGTAAGCGTTCGTTGTTGTTTCTTCACGGGCGGGTACGCTCGTTCCTCGGTCTTCGACGAGCTTGACGGTGACGTTGTAGCGGGTGATGTCATAGTTTCTGCTGATGTGGCAGAGCGTCAGTTTCAGCTGATCGCCGACTTTGCCTTTTTCGATGGCCTCAAGCAATATCGAGGAACTGTCGAGGTCTTTTCCGTTGACCGCGATAATCAGGTCGCCGGATTTCGCCTCGGTGCCGGCCAGCGCGCTGTCGGAGCTGATGGATTCGATAATCAGCGAGCCGGCGGGCAGGCCCTTCATTTTGATAAGAATATTGTAATCGTTGTAAGCCGTTGCCTGGTAATAGGTGATGCCGAGTTTCGGCCGGCCCTGAACGTAACCGTATTTGGTGAGGCTGTTGATGATATCCTTCGCGTCGGAGATCGGAATGGCGAATCCCATACCTTCATATTCGTCGCTGATGATTTTCAGCGAATTGATGCCGACGACCTGTCCCTTGCTGTTGACCAGCGCGCCGCCAGAATTGCCGGGGTTGATGGAAGCGTCGTGCTGAATGCATTTCATCGTGTAACCGATTTCGCTGCTGACCGGCCTGTCGATGGCGGATACCACGCCGCTGGTGAAAGAACCGAAGAATTCCACGCCGCCGGGATTGCCGACCGCATACACCTGTTCGCCGACCTGCAGCGCGTCGGAATTGCCGAACTCCGCCGCGGGCAAACCGCTGGCTTTGATTTTAATCACGCCGATATCCGTTCTGACGTCGTAACCGACGATTTCGGCGTCATACTGTGTGCCGTCTTCGAGCTGTACGCTGATGCTGATGCCGGAATCGCTGATCACATGGGCGCAGGTAATGATATAAGTGTATTTGCCGGAAGCGTCCTCGCTCATGATAATGCCCGAACCTTCTCCGCTGACAGCTTCCTCGCCGCCGAAACCCTGGTTCCTGGTGCTGACGATAATGCCGACCACGGAAGGTTTCACCTTCTTGGCGATCTCCACCGGCGAGTTCACCTCGCCGTCGGAAGGGCTGGTCGTATCGTTATCGTCAATTTTGAGCGTCGGACCGTCGGCTGTCGTTTCTTCGGACTGTGTGGTGCCGTTTTCACCGTCCTTATTCCGGCTGCCGATCAGCGAGCCGACTGCGACGCCGGAACTCAGCAGCGCGACGCACAGCAAAATGGCTAAAAAGACCTTGAGCCCGCGCTTTTTGCCCCTTGACGGCGGGGCGGGCGGCGGCGTTTGCCCGTACTGGGCGGGTTGCTGGTAATAGGGCGGCGTATAAGAAGGCGTTCTTCCGTAATAAGGCGGCTGGCGTGTCGGCGCCCCCCCGTAGGGATAAGCGCCAAAGGGAGGCGCGCCCTGCTGCGGCGTGCCGGGCGCCCCTGCTGCGGGAGCGGTTCCCGGCCAGGGGGCTGCGGCGGGCTGCGCTTCAGCCGCGGGGGTCTCACCGCCGGCGGCCTGTGACGGGCTGGTTTCACCCAACTCGATGTCGAACTCTTCGCTTTCGCCTGAGGAAAGACTTTCCTCCTGCGGATTGTCCGTGCCGGTGTTCATTGTATTCTCGTCATTCATGACGGTTCCTCCTTCTTGACGGGTCGTCGGGACTTCCCCGATACGATTGACATTATATCCCTGCCGCCGGCGGAGTGTATAGCACTGAAGTAAACGATATTTGAACATTCGGTTAAATTTGCCCGCCCTCTTTCGCGGCGCAGCAAGGGGACCGGTCCGCCTGCCTGTGGTATAATATAAAACAACGGCCCGCGCTTTGATAAGCCGGCTGCATATCCGGAAAACGGGGGGAATAACAATGTTTACCGAACTGGTCATGAAAACACGCAGTTACCGCAACTTCGACAACTCCGTACGGTTGAGCGCACGGGAACTGACGCGGTGGATCGACTTGTGCCGTTTTACGCCGTCATCGGCAAACAGGCAGCCGCTGAAATTCGCCTACGCTTTCCGGCCGGAGGACTGTGAGCGCATATTGCCGCACCTGGGCTGGGCGGGCTATCTGACCGAAAAGCCGCCGTATCCCGGCAAGGAGCCCGCCGCTTATATCCTCATCTGCAACGACACCTCGATTTCACCCAATTGCCCCGATACCGATGTCGGCATCTGTGCGCAGACCATCGTGCTCGCCGCGATGGAAGCCGGCATCGGCGCCTGCATGATCGGCAGCATCAACAAAGGCGCCCTTTCGGAGATTTTCTCGCTTCCCGAAACCATTGTGCCAAGGCTCATCATCGCCCTGGGCGCGCCTGCCGAAAAAGTTGTACTGACCGACGCGGTAGACGGAAATATCAAGTATTACAGGAACGAAGCCAAAACCCATTATGTGCCCAAACGCCCCTTAAGCGAGATTCTCCTGCCTGAAATCAAATAAAGGTCCGCCGAAAAAAACCGCGCAGGAGGTTTGTGCCTCGTGCGCGGGTTTCCTTATTGTGCCGCCGGGGAGGTTTTCTCAATCAAAACGGACGGTTTCACCCGTTCGCGACGACTCGTAAATCGCGTTGGCGATGCGCACCGACTTGATGGCGTCTGTGGGTACGATCAGCGGTTCGCGGTCAAAAAGCACCGCGTCGATGATGTCGTTGACCTGTGTCGCGTGGCCGACGACCAGCGTGGGGTCCAGCGCCGTCGCGTTGCCGTTGCCCTCGCCGTAGAGGTCGATCATCGCCTTGCCTTCGTCTTCGTCTTCTCCTTCAATGCGCCATAATTTCAGTTGGTCTCCGTCGACCTCGATCGAACCTTTGGTGCCGTACACCTGAATGTCCGTACTCAGGCCCGGATACGCGCAGGTGGTGCTCACAAATGTCGCCGCGGCGCCGCTTTTGAAGCGTATCAGCGAAGCGGTCATATCCTCTGTTTCGATGCTGTGGTTGAAAATGCCCATGCACGAGGTGACGCTTTCGACGTCTCCCATCAGCCACTGCATCAGGTCGACGGTATGGATGGCCTGGTTCATCAGCGAACCGCCCCCGTCCATCGCCCAGGTGCCGCGCCAGCCGCCTTTGTCGTAATACTCCTGGGTGCGGTACCATTTGACCGCGAAAGTCCCGAGAAACAACCTGCCCAGTCTGCCGGAATCGATGGCCTCTTTCATCGGTTTCATACAGGCGTTGAAACGGTTCTGGTGAATCACGCCCGCCTTCAGGCCGGTGCGCGCGCGCGCCTGCTCGATTTTTTCGGCCGCTTCGACGGTGATGTCGATGGGTTTTTCAACCAGCACGTGCTTGCCCGCCTCAAGCGCCTGCACAGCCAGTTCGGCGTGAATGCCGCTGGGGACCGCGATGCTGACAATTTCGATGTCAGGATTTTTAAGCATCTCGGTAAAATCGGTATAGGTCAGGATATCGCCGTATTCCTTTTTCGCTTTCTCGAGTTTTTCGGGGATCAAATCGCAGACCGCGACAAGTCTGCCGTTTGTGGAGTTCAGGGCCGCTTTGGCATGCGCGCGTCCGACCCCGAGGCCGACGACCGCATAGCCGATTTTTCTCTCGAGTGCCATATTTCATCCCGCTTTCGTTTTTTGGCTGCCGCGCGTTTTGACGCGGCGCTTTTCCAAAAGATTATAACAAAAACCTCCGCGCGTGGCAACGCGCCGGAAACCGCCGGCAATGAAGGCGGGCGAACCGGATTGGCCCGGTTGAAGAAATACCGCGCAAAGGGTACAATGGTTCAGCAGAAAGGCGGCAGGGGAATCCTCCGCTGCACATAAGGAGAACGATATGAAGTTTTCGCAAATGGAGTACAAGAGGCCCGGCCTGGATGAAATCAAAGCGGGGCTCTCCCGGATGGTCAAACAACTCGAGCAGGCCGTTTCTTTCCAAGAGGCCGAGCGGGTGTTTTTGGAGAAAGAAGCTCAAACGGCGCGGGTGCAAACCATGTTCACCCTGGTTTTTATCCGGCATACGATCGTTACGCGGGACCCGTTTTATACCGTCGAGCAGGAATATGCCGACAGCGCCCTGCCGGTCATTGAAGAGGCGGTCCAGCAATGGAACGCCGCGCTGCTTGCCAGCCCTTACCGCGCGGAGTTTGAGGCGAAATACGGCAGCGTGATGTTCGTCAACCTCGAATTGGAGAAAAAGACCTTCGATGCGTCCATTATTTCCTCGCTGCAGCGGGAGAACGCACTGGTCACAGAGTACACCGACTTGCTTGCTTCCGCGCAGATTCCGTTTGAAGGCGGCCTTTACACCCTGGCGCAGATGGTGCCTCTGAAACTCGACCGTTGCGACAGCCGCCGCCTGGCCGCGTGGAAGGCGGAGGGCGCGTTCTACAATGCGCATGCGGACAAACTCGACGCCATTTTTGCCGAGATGACGAGCCTGCGCGACGCGATGGGCCGCGCGCTGGGCTTTGACAATTACCTCGGCCTTGGGTATTGCCGCATGACGCGCAACTGCTACGGCCCGGCGGAACTTGAACGTTTCCGTGAAAACGTGCGGCGCCATGTTGTTCCGCTGGCAGAGCGCCTGAAAGCGGAACAAGCCCGCCGGATCGGGCGTCCGTATCCGCTCGACTACGCCGATGACGCGCTCTCCTTCCGCAGCGGCAATCCCGTGCCCTGCATCGACAGCGAGGGCATTCTCGCCGCCGGCCGGGATTTTTTCCACAGTCTTGGAGATGAAACGGCGCAGTTCATCGATTTTATGTTTGACAATGAACTGCTTGACGTGACGGCAAGAAAAGGCAAAGCGGGCGGCGGGTACTGCACCGAACTTTACGCATACAAATCACCTTTTATCTTTGCCAATTTCAACGGTACGGCGGATGACATCGGCGTCATCACGCACGAGGCGGGCCACGCGCTGAATTCTTATCTGGCCAGAGACATCCTGCCTTTAGCCAACCAAAGCCCCTCCGCAGAGGCCTGCGAGGTGCATTCCACTTCGATGGAGTTCTTCGCCGACACCTATGCCGAAACATTTTTCGGCAGCGGCGCGCGCAAATACCTGTATGCCCATCTGGCCGACTTGATTACTTTTATCCCCTACGGCACCCAGGTCGACCACTTTCAGCACCTGGTGTATGAAAAGCCGGATATGACGCCCGGACAGCGCCACGACGCCTGGCGCGAACTGACCGCCGTCTATATGCCCTGGCTGCGGCTCGACGGCGCCATACCGTTTTACGGCGAGGGCAGAAGCTGGCAGCAGAAACACCATATTTACGAAAATCCGCTGTACTACATCGACTATTGCCTCGCCGACGCCGTGGTTCTTCAATTATGGGCGGAGATGCTGGAAAACCGCGGCGCCGCCTGGGAAAAATACCTTCGCTACACGCGCCTTGCCGGGACCAAAACGTTCATCGGCCTCATCGAGGCCGCCGGGCTGAAAACGCCTTTTGAGGATGACACGCTGCGGGCTGTCTGCGAAAAAGCCGCGCAATGGTTTGACACTTTCGATACAGCGGGTATTGAATAAACCGTTCGCTATAGCTGCGAAAAGCCTCAAATATGTTAAAAGGGCAGGAACGGCGGAACCGTCCCTGCCCTTTAGTATCTGCGCAGGTTCAGCCGACCGGCAGATAAAAGGTGAATTGCGTGTATTCGTTTTCAACGCTTTCCACGCTGATATTGCCGCCGTGCAGCTCGACAATCGACTTGACAATGTAGAGGCCCAGCCCTGCGCCGCGCACATCCTCGCTGCGCGACTTATCCACCTTATAGAAACGCTCGAAGATTCTGCCGATCTCCTCCGAAGAGACGCCTGCGCCGGTATTGCGGACTTTTACCACCGCATTTTCGCCCTGCAAAAAGGCCGTCAGGGTAATTGTGCCGCCCCGCGGGGTAAATTTCACCGCGTTGTCAATCAGATTATAAATCACCTGATTGATCAGGTCCTCGTCGGCGTTGACAAAAACATCCTCGATTTGCTCGAGGCCCACGATGTCAATCATTTTATCCTGTATGGACCGCTCGAAGGAAAGCACCGTTTTGAATATTTGTTCCGAAATATTAAAGCGCCTGCGCTTAAGGTCAATTTCGCCCGATTCCATTTTCGACATCTCCAGCATCCCGGTCACCAACCGCGACAGCCGTCTGATTTCATCGGAAACAAGGCGAAGGTAACTGTCCCGTTTTTCCGCTTCGATGGTTCCGTCGAGGATGCCGTCGATGAATCCGCCGATGGTGGTCATCGGCGTTTTCAGCTCATGCGACACATTGGCGACAAAACTGCGGCGCGAAGCCTCTAGCGTCGCGAGGTCCCTGGCCATCGAGTTGAAGGCCTCCGCCAGCGAAGCGAGTTCGTCGTCACCTTTCAACCGCACCCTGTAACTGAAATCGCCTTCCGCGTATTTCCTGGTTGCTTCGGACATCTGCTGCAGCGGCTTGACGAATTTGTAGGACATATAGTAAACGGTGATAAAGGAAATCAGCAGCGCCAGCAGCGAGGAGACGGCGAACATACGAATAATCGCGAGCACATAGGGGTTTGCCACGATTGAAAATTCCTGAACGGCCAGCACCAGCCCCACACAGCGCCCGCCGACCATAATCGCGTCGGCGACGATGAAATGCGAAGAACCGTATACCCCGCCGAGGTTGCCGATTTCGCTGTATGTTCCGCGGCCGGCCGTAAGGGCGATGATATCCGCGGGCACGGTTACGGGCGCGTGCAGCGGGCATCTCCCCGGGGAAACGATCAAATTCGCGCCGAGCATCTCTTTGCAGTAGATCACCCGCCCGTTCATATCCGTAATAAAAACGTCGGAATCAATCGCGTTGGAAGTCAGTGTCAGGGTATTGCATATCAAAAGCACGGAACCCTCGCGGTTGCGCTCCATATACCCGGAACCGATGAGGTCCGACGCGATGGATGAAACGCTCGCGGCGTTTTCCTGCAGCAGTTTTTCTTTTTCGGCTATCCAGTATTTGGAAACGAAAAAGGTCAGGGAGCCGCCCAAAATGGCAAAGCTGACGAAGATAACCGTCAGCATGATCAGCAGGTATTTCCTGAATAAGGACGATTTGACTTTCGCCGTTTTCATCGCAGCGCTATTCCTTGGTTTCAAACTTATAGCCGACGCCCCAGACGGTTCTCAGCTCCCATTTATCCGACACGCCATCCAGTTTTTCCCGCAGGCGCTTGACATGGACGTCCACGGTCCTGGAATCGCCGTAGTACTCGAATCCCCAGACCTCGTCGAGCAGCTGGTCGCGGGTATAGACGCGGTTGGGGTTGCTCGCAAGATGGAAAAGCAGTTCGAGTTCCTTGGGCGGAGCGCTGACTTTGACGCCGTTAAGTTTCAATTCATAATTGGTCAGGTTGACCGACAGTTTATCGAACTGCACTTCTTTGACGGCCGCTTCCGGCACCGCGCAGGTGCGCCTTAAAACAGCCTTGACGCGCGCGACGACTTCTTTGGTATCAAAAGGCTTGACGACATAATCGTCCGCGCCCAGCTCCAGCCCGAGCACCTTGTCAAACGTTTCCGCTTTCGCTGTCAGCATGATAATCGGCTTGTCGGAGAACTTGCGTATCTCCCTGCAGACCTGCCAGCCGTCAAGGCCGGGCAGCATGATATCCAGCAGCATGATATCGGGCTCGTTTTCGCGAAAGGCTTTCACCGCGGCGTTGCCGTCATAGGCGATGGAAACCTTATACTGCTCTTTCTCCAGATACAGCCGCAGCAGTTCGCAGATATTGGTGTCGTCGTCGACGACCAGAATTTTCTCGCCTGCCATAGAGGATGCCTCCCTTGATATGCTTACTACGTCGGGCTGAACGCCCGCCGTCATTATCTCACGGCGATTTGAACCAACCGTGAACGCCGATTCAAATTTGCGTGTCCGTTTTCAACCTGCGTCAACGATTATTGCGGCGCTTTTTCACCGTCAGCAAAACGACAGCGGCCACGCCGGCAGCGCCTCCGGCGGCGGCAATGATCAGCGTGAACCTGCCGCGCAGCATGTCCGTACCCTGCCCGTCCTCGTTGTTGTGTGTGCCGCTCCGGGAGGTTGTTTCATTCCCGGAAAGGTCCGTGCCGGTATCCGCCGCGGTCAGCACGGGATTGCCGCTCGCGTCGGTCTGCGTTTCGAAAAGGCCGGTACTGTAATCCGAGTAAGGGTCGGAATAGGTTGTATAGCCGCCCGGAAGCGTATCCGCCCGCGTTGAGGGAACATAGGCTGTCAATCCCGGCAGCGTGGTGGCAGGCGGACCGGAAGTGCCGGTGCCTTGAATAAACTTGACCTGATAAGTTTTCTCGGAAAAAACGGAACCCTTCGCGTAGGTAACCGCAATCTCCACGTTTCCGCTTGCTTTTGTGCTGTCGAGAGCGACCTTGACAGGCGTTTTGTCGGGCACTTTGACGCCGTTGAAAGTGATGGTGACATAGGCTGCGGCGGCCGAGTTCCGGTGGCCCAGGTAACTGACCGGTGTCAGGTAAATATAGTCGTTTTTATATTGCATATTGACGTTATATGAATAGATGTCGGAGTAAAAACCGTCTTTCAGAGCGAACCAGCCCATGGAACGGACTTTTTCGAAAGCTTCTTCCACGCTCATGCCGGCGCTGACGGCGCCGCCTTTTTCCTGCGCCATGCTGCGCAGAATCAGTATTTGGACCGCCTTTGCCCTTTCACCCTCGGCTTGGCCGAGGGCGGCGGCCAGCGGCGCGGGCGCGACCATGACGCCGTATTTCTGATTGATGAGCACGGCAAAATAATAAGAATTGATCTGCGCGTCGGGCGCGTCCGAGTCGATTTGATAGCCCGATTTCCGTATCAGGTAGACGGTGTACAGCCGCTCGATATCGTCATATCCGGTCGAATCGTCCACGGCGTAGCCGTTTTTCATCAGCGTGACGCGCATGGATTCGGCCGCATATTCCCTCAGGTTGTCGGCCCGGGTTTCCGGTACGCGACCGCCGGCGTCGGTCACGGTGTCGATATAGATGACAACCGCTTTTTCGAGCGAGGTCCCGCGCGGAATATCCAGCGTTTTGCCGGCGAGCGCGCTTGCCGACGGATATTTCAGCGCCGCGTACAGCACGGTGGCATAGAGACGGGTATCCTCGGTCTCGGCGGCCGGAAAAACGATACCCGCTTCGGATTCCAGCCACTGCTTCTGACGTTCGTAATCATCCGTCGCCCCGGCCGCCTGCGCGGTGGAAGCCGCTGTTTTCAGCAGCGCGTAATACCCCTGTTCGACGGCGTTGTTTTCAATAGGATATGCGGCCGTCATTTGCGCGACTTCCCGCTTGAATTCTTCGCAGGTTCTCGAATAAGGGTTCGAAGTGACGGGTACAAACGTGCATAGCCGGTATCCTCCCGAAGGTTCCCGGGCATAGAGTTCCTCCAGCCACGCATAACCGTTATAGGAAGGTTCGGCCTCGCGGGTGGCGGCCTTCGCGCCGAACAGCCCCGCTGCCGGGATTGCCAGCGCGAGGGCCAGGGCGTATAAAAGGATTGTTTTTCGCATTACGCCGCCTCCGCGGCCGCCTTCAGACGGTCGAAAAGAGAAAAGACGTTTTGGACCGGTAATGCTCGCCGGCTTTGAAAACGCAGGAAGGGAAATCCGGCCGGTTCGGGCTGTCGGGGTAATACTGCGTTTCCAGGCAGAAACCAGCGTGCTTTTCCAGCGGCCTGCCGCCCTTGCCCGGAGCGCCGTTGAGAAAGTTGCCCGTATAAAGCTGAACACCCGGCAAATCCGTCTGAATATCCATGCGTATTCCGCTCTCGGGGCATCGGACAGAAACCGCCGGACCCGGCCCGCCGTTTAGACAGAAGTTTTGGTCGTACCCGCCGCACTTCGCTGTCTGATGCGTCCCGTCCGCGATGTCGCGGCCGATAAGTTTGGGCTTTCTGAAGTCGAAAGGAGTCCCCCCGACAACGGCCGGCTGCGCGAGCGGAATGTTATTGCCGTCGGTGGGCAGGTAAGTGTCGGCGTTGATGTACAGCTCGTGCGAAAGGATATCGCCGCCGTTTTGTCCGGCAAGGTTGAAATAGGTATGGTTCGTCATGCTGATGACGGTGTCTTTGTCCGCGAACGCCTCGTATTCCAGCAGCAGGCCGCCTTCGTCTGACAGAGTGTAACGCACGGTCGCGTGGAGATTGCCGGGGAAACCGTGGGAACTGTCCCGGCTGAAATAATACAAAAGGACGCTGTTCCCGCCGGCCTCCCGCGTTTGCCATACGGCGTGCGAAAACTCGCCGCCGCCGTGCAGGCAGTTGATGCCTTTTTCGTTTGCGGTGACCTCATAGCGGCGTCCGTCGAGAGTAAAAGCCGCGCCGGCGATGCGGTTGGCAAATCTGCCGACAATCTGCCCGTTGTACCCTGCATAATTGCGGTAGCCCTCGAGATCCCCGAACCCCATCGCCACGTCGAGCAGCCGCCCCGCGGCGTCGGGTACTTCCAGCGCGTGCAGCGACGCGCCGTAGGTCAGGATATGGGCGCGCATGCCCGCAGCGTTGGCGATGATATGCCGGTCCACCCTCAGGCCTTCCGGCGTTGTGCCGAATTCGGCTGATTTAATGCTCACACGCATCCAACTCCTTAAGCGTTTCTTCAAGCCGGCCGATGCCGTCGATGACGCGGTCCGCGCCCGCCTCTTCGAGCTGCCGGGCGCTGAAGGAGGTGGTCACGGCGACGCAGCGCATGCCGGCCGCTTTGGCCGCCATGACCCCCGACACGGCGTCTTCGACCACCGCGCACACGCAGGGGTCGAAGCCGGCCTTCGCCGCAGCGGCCAGAAAAATTTCCGGGTCCGGTTTTTTGCGTTCGACATCGCTGCCGGTCACCAGGGCTGCGAAGATATCCTCCTGCACGCCGATGCATGCGATGTTCGCTTTCACTTTCACCGCATCCGCGGCGGACGCGAGCGCGAGGCCGTAACCGTGCGAAGCCAGCGAGGACAAGACGCGCTTTGCGTGCGGGAAAACCCGTACGCGTTCGTCGGCTTTGCTGACATAGATTTCGTAGGCCTTGTCTTTCATCTGCGTAAGGAATTCGTGCCCGTGCAGGCGCGCGACGCCGCCGACGAACATGTCCTCGCCCATACCGGTGAACTGCTTGAAATCCTCGTATCTGGCGTCGACGCCGAACCCGTGCAGAGCTTCGAGCGCGGCGAGGGTAATCGCGTCTTCGGAGTCGACCAATACGCCGTCCATATCGAATATGACGTTTTTAATCATCAAGGCAAACCCGTTTCTTGCGCCGCGGTTGAGGCGCGCCGTTTCAGATTCTGGCGACACCGCTGTCACGGGCCGCCTGCATGACCGCCTTGGCCACGGCGGGGCCGACCCTTTCGTCGAAGGCCTTGGGCATGATGTAATCGGGCGTGAGTTCCTCGTCGGAAATCAGCGAGGCAATCGCCCTCGCCGCCGCGATTTTCATCTCTTCGTTGATATCGCTGGCCCTGACATCGAGCGCACCGCGGAAAATGCCGGGGAAAGCCAGCACGTTGTTAATCTGGTTGGGGAAGTCGCTGCGACCGGTGCCGACGATTTTCGCTCCCGCTTTCAGCGCAAGGTCCGGCATGATTTCCGGTACGGGGTTGGCCATCGCCATCACGATAGGATCCTTCGCCATCGAACGGACCATGTCCTCCGTGACGAGGCCCGGCGCAGATACGCCGATGAAAATATCGGCTCCCGCCAGCGCGTCGCCGAGGCTGCCCCTCTTGTGCGCGCGGTTGGTGAAATCGGCCAGTTCCTGTTTGGCGGGGGTCAGTTCGTCGCCGTCGCAGATAATGCCTTTGCGGTCGCACATAATGATTTCACCGACGCCCAGCGTGGCGAACAGTTTGGCGATGGCGACGCCTGCGGCGCCGGAACCGCTGAAGACCACCGTGCAATCCTCCAGCTTTTTTCCGACGATCTTCAATGCGTTGATGACGGCGGCCGTGCAGACAACCGCTGTGCCGTGCTGGTCGTCGTGGAAAATCGGGATGTCTGAAATCTCCTTAAGTTTGCGCTCAATTTCAAAGCAGCGCGGCGCGGAAATATCCTCGAGGTTGATGCCTCCGAAACTGCCGGAGATGAGATGCACGGTCTTGACGATATCGTCGACCTCTTTGGAGCGGATACAAATCGGGAAAGCGTCCACCCCGCCGAACTCCTTGAATAAAACGCATTTTCCTTCCATCACGGGCATTCCCGCTTCGGGGCCGATATCGCCCAGGCCGAGCACGGCCGTGCCGTCGGTGACGACCGCCACCATATTCCAGCGGCGTGTCAGGTCATAACTGAGGTCGATGTTTTTTTGAATTTCCAGGCAGGGTTGGGCGACGCCCGGCGTATAGGCCAGCGACAGCTGTTCTTTGTTGCCGACTTTGGCGCGGGCGATGACCTCGAGTTTGCCCTTCCACTCATAGTGGAGGCGCAGCGATTCTTTTTGATAATCCATGTTGTAATACTCCTCGTTTCAAGTTGGCTTCAATGCCGTTATTCGTTCTCCCATGGGAAGGTGTATTGGCTCAGCTTCAGTTCATCGCGGACTTTGCACAATTCGGCCTGCACGGCGTCGTTGATTTTAACGCCGACATCCTTGCGTTCCTGCCAGGCCAGCCACTCTTTCTCTCCCGCGGTGTAGATTCTTTCGGCGCCGGGCGCCTTGGCGGAGGCGCGCAGTTCGCGCATGATTTCGCCGGCGGTTTTTTTGAATTCCTCAAGCCCCATGAAGGCTTCCGTGTCAATGGCGATAAAGAAGTGGCCGAGATGGAAGGGCACCTTCTCCCCGTGTTCGCCGATGCCTGTGAGCGCTTTGAGATAGTTGCCCTGCTGCAGCGCCGCGGAAAGCACCTCGACCACCGTTGCGTAACCGTATCCCTTATAACCCGCCAGGTCTTCGCCGATGCCGCCCAGCGGAGCCAGCGCGGCTTCGCCGGTGTTGAGCTGGACGAGAATTTCTTCGGTGTTGGTCAGCGCCGTGCCGTCGCGGCCGACGACCATGCCCGCCGGCGTCGGTTTGCCGATTCTCGCGTAGTATTCGAGTTTGCCGCGCTGTGTAATGGAGGTCGCGCAGTCAATAATAAAGGGGAAATCCTCGTCGGTCGGGAAGCCGATGGTCAAGGGGTTGGTACCCAGCATATTCTCGACGCCGAACGTCGGCGCGATCGAGGGGCGGGCGTTGGTGCCGGTGATGCCGATCATGCCTTCCCGAATGGCCATGGAGGAATAATAACCGGCGATGCCGTAGTGGCAGGAATTGCGGACCGCCACCATGCCCATGCCGTATTTTTTCGCTTTTTCAATCGCCATTTCCATGGATTTGAAACCGATGACCTGGCCCATGCCGTCGTGGCCGTCGATAACGGCGGTCGTCGGCGTTTCGCGGATGACCTCAAAGCGCGTGACCGGCTGCTGGATGCCCGCGAGAATACGGTCGATGTAGATGGGCTTGAAACGGTTGACGCCGTGCGACTCGATCCCTCTTTTGTCGGATTCCAGCAGCACGTCGGCGCAGATTTCGGCGTCTTCCCTCGGAACGCCGACGCCGACAAACGCGTCGGTAACGAAGGCTGTGATTGTTTTCCAGTCGACGATGTTTTTCTGTGACATATTGATTCTCCTTTTCAAAACGGCGGTTCGATATCGTTTATTCCGAAGCGGTTGCCCATCCCATGGAGCGTTTTACCGCGCGCTTCCACCCCGCGTACAGTTTATCCCGTATGGCCTTGTCCATCTGCGGCTTGAAGACCCTGTCGACCTCGCGGTTGAGTTCCAGTTCCTCCAGATTATTCCAAAAGCCGACGGCCAGCCCGGCGAGGTAAGCCGCGCCCAGCGCGGTCGTTTCGACGGTGACCGGCCTCGACAGTTCAACGCCGAGCATATCCGATTGTATCTGCATCATGATGTCGCTGACGCTGGCGCCGCCGTCGACACGCACTTCCGCGAGCTCGATTTGTGAATCCAGGAACATCGCCTCGAGCAGGTCAGTCACCTGATAGGTGATGCTTTCGAGCACGGCGCGAGCGATGTGCGCGCTGTTGACTCCCCGGGTCAGGCCGACGATGCAGCCGCGCGCATACATGTCCCAGTAGGGTGCGCCCAGCCCCGTGAAAGCGGGTACGATGTAGCAGCCGTTGGCATCCGGAACGCTTTCGGCCAGTTCGTCGCAGCGCCGCGCGGTGTCGATGATGTGCAGTTCGTCGCGCAGCCATTTGATGACGGAGCCGGCGTTGAAAGCGCTGCCCTCGATGTCGTATTCCACCTTGTCGCCGATGCCCCAGGCGACGCCTGTCAGGAGGTTGTTTTCCGACCGGACGCGCTTGGAGCCCGTGTTCATCAGCAGGAAACAACCGGTTCCGTAGGTGTTTTTCGCCTGTCCCGGCTTGAAACAGCATTGGCCGAACAGCGCCGCCTGCTGGTCGCCGATGGCGCCGCTGATGGGGATCCCCTCGAGCGACTCGAGGCCGATGATGCCCTCGGTCACTTCGCCGTACACCATGCTGGAGGGAACCGGCTTGGGCAGTACGGACATCGGAATGCCGAGTTTCCCGCACAGATAGGGGTCCCAGCAAAGTTTGTCGACGTCAAAAAGCATCGTGCGCGAGGCGTTGGAGAAGTCGGTCACATGCGCCTTGCCGCCGGTCAGGTTCCAAATCAGCCAGGTTTCCACCGTGCCGAAAAGCAGATGGCCTTCCTCGGCGAGCGTACGCGCGCCGGGCACATTGTCGAGGACCCATTTGATTTTCGTCCCGGAGAAGTAGGCGTCGATGAGCAGGCCCGTTTTTTCCTTGACATAGGGCTCGAGCCCCTGCGCTTTGAGGTCCTCGCAGATGCCGGCGGTGCGCCGGCATTGCCAGACGATGGCGTTGTATACCGGTTTGCCCGTCCGCTTGTCCCATAAAATGGTGGTTTCGCGCTGGTTGGTGATGCCGATGGCCGCGATCTGCGCGGCATCGGCCTTGCCCTGCGCGAGCACGGAGGTGACCGATTGGAACTGGCTGTACAGGATTTCCATCGGGTCGTGCTCAATCCACCCGGTCGCCGGATAGATTTGGTCGAATTCCTTTTGCGACTTGGCGACAATCCTGCCGGCGCGGTCAAAAATGATGGCCCTTGAACTTGTCGTGCCCTGGTCGAGAGATAGAACGTAACGAGGGTCAGCCATGCGAATCCCCCTTATTTTTATTTTTATTGTGAACATCATCATATCGCAACCCCGACGGCCTTGTCAACCGAAAGAAGCAGGCGGCGCGAAGGCTGATGATTTCGCCTAAATATTCCGATTAGAAAATTAACAAGTTAAGGAAAGGCTTATAATGAGCGGGAAATTAAAGGAACCGATATTGTCTTAACAGGAGATTGAACGATGCAGAATAACGTCGCCGTCATTACCGGCGCGACAGGCCACATCGGTTACGCGCTGCTGAAACAACTCGAAAACACCGGCGCCTCCATCCGTATTCTCATCCGCAAGGATACGCCGATTTTCGACGGTATCGCTTGTGAAAAATACTACGGCGACATCACCCAGCCCGAGACGCTCGACGAACCGTTCAGCGGGGCGGACACGGTGTACCATCTGGCGGGCATGATTGACATCAGCCTCTCCGACCCGCTGCTGATGAGAAGAGTCAACGTCGACGGTACCGTCAACGTCGTCGAAGCCTGCAAACGCAACAAGGTCCGCCGCCTGGTCTATGCTTCATCGGTCGACGCGATGCCACCCTCGCTTTGCGGCTGCGAAATCACGGAGCCGGAATCGTTCCCCGACGACCGGCTCGAAGGGGCCTATGCCCTGACGAAAGCGGAAGCGACGCGTTACGTACTCCAGAACAACAAGGCCGGTCTGGAAACGGTCGTCGCGCTGCCCAGCGCCTGCATCGGCCCCTACGACTACAAAGTTTCCAGCATCGGCGAAATGGTCAGGATGTTCATGCGCGACAGTTTCCATATTTCCTTAAGTTTCGGCGCCTACAATTTTGTCGATGTCCGGGATGTCGCCGACGGCATGATCGCCATGTCGCAGCAGGGGAAAGCGGGGGAGAGTTATCTGCTCACGGGCAGCGTTCTTGCCGCCGACGACGTTTTCAAAGCGGTTGCGAAAAAATGCGGCGTTAAACCGCCGCTGATCAAACTGCCCCTGCCGGTCGCCAAACTGCTCGCGCCGGAGGCGGAATTGTATTACAAACTGCTCGATAAGACGCCGCTGTTCACCCGCCTTTCCATCAAGGTGATTACTTACAACTGCAATTTTTCCCATCAAAAAGCCGCGAAGCAGCTCGGTTACAGCCCGATGAGCGCCGAACAGTCCTTCGGCGATATGGTCGACTGGATCGAGGCGCACGAGCATATCATGGCGAACAGGAAATAGAAGAGAAAAGGGATCGACGCTTGGCGCAGCCGCTGTTGTTTTCGCCGATGAAAATCGGCGGTCTTACCGTTAAAAACCGCATCGTCATGGCCCCGATGCTGATGGGTTTCGGGCAGTTTGACGGTGCGGTCACCGCGCAGATGGCCGATTATTACGAACAGCGGGCCAAGGGTGGCGCGGGCCTGATTATCACCGAGGTTACCCGCGTCGACGACCGCACGGGCGCCGCGGCCTTCGCGCAGATGGCGCTGACGAGCGACAGCCAAATCGCGCCGCTGGCCGCCATGGCGGAGCGAATCCACGCGTACGGAACGAAACTCTTTGTACAACTGCATCATCCCGGCAGGCAGAATATGGGCCTGCTCATCGGCACGGTTCCGCTGAGCATTTTTATGGAGAGGCATTTTCGCGGCTACCGAAAGTTGCTGTATAAAATTGTGCCGGCCGGCAAGGTGCTGATGGAGAAGAAACTTGTCCCGCGCGTCGTCGCGCCTTCCAAGTGCGAAGAGAGTTACTTTTCGGGCGCAAAAAGCCGCGCTCTGTGTAAAAGGGAAATCAAAAAGCTCGTCAAGCGCTTCGCCGAAGCGGCGGAACGGGCGAAAAAAGCCGGGGCCGACGGCGTCGAACTGCACGCCTCGCACGGCTATTTGATTCAGCAGTTTTTGAGCCCGCACACCAACAAACGCCGCGACGAATACGGCGGCCCGCTTGAAAACAGAATGCGCTTCCTTCTTGAAATTATCGCCGCCGTCCGCGCCGCCTGCGGCAAGGATTTTCCCCTGATCGTCCGCCTGACGGTAGACGAATGTTATGACCGCGCCGGCAGGCCGGGTACGGGCTACGGGCTTGAAGAAGGGCTGGAAATGGCGCGGCGCCTCGAACGCGCGGGCATCGACGCCATCGACGTTTCCTGCGGGGGTTACGACGCGTTCAACTACTGGCTCGAGCCGATGTCCTTTGAAGACGGCTGGCGCGCCTACATGGCCGCCGCGGTGAAAAATGAGGTTTCCATCCCCGTCATCGCGGCGAACCTTATCCGCTCGCCCGAACAGGCGGAAAAACAATTGCGTGAGGGCGTGCAGGATTTCGTATCCCTTGGCAGGCCTTTGATCGCCGACCCGTTTTGGCCGCAAAAAGCGCAGGAAGGCAAGACCCGTGAAATCACCCGCTGTATCAACTGCCTGTACTGCATCGAAAGCATGCAGAACAATGCCTATATCGGTTCTCATGCCGGCTGCAGCGTCAACCCCCGCGTGGGCAGGGAGGCAGAAACGCTGCCTGCGGACGGGCAGGGCAGAACCGTCGCCGTGGTCGGCGCCGGACTGGCAGGTCTGGCCGCCGCCTCTTTTTTGTGTGAAAGGGGCTTTCAGCCCGTTGTTTTCGAAAGGAACGCGCAGCCGGGCGGCCAGCTGATTCCCGGCGGCAAGCCGCCGCATAAAAATAAAATCGCCTGGTGCGTGGAGGACCTCTGCACCCGCGCCCTTCGCGCAGGCGCCGAATTCCGCTTCGGGACCGAGGCGGACGAATCGCTCGTTGCGGCGCTCGCCCCCTATGCCGTGATTGTCGCGACGGGCGGCGAAGCGCTGCGTTTGCCCGCATTGCCGGGCGCCGGTTTCGTCACGGTGCTTACCGCCGTGGAGGCGCTCATCCGGCCGGAGGCTGTCCGCGGCCGCGAGGTAGTCGTCGTCGGTTCCGGAATGACCGGCCTTGAAACGGCGGAGAGCCTCGCTGCGCCGGGCAGGAGGGTCAGCGTTGTGGAAATGGCGCCTCAAACGGCTCCGGGGGTCTGGATGCAGCATGTCGACGATATTCTGCCGCGCCTGGCCGAAAAAGGTGTGAAAATCTATACTTCCCTGAAACTTGAAAGCGTAAAGGGGAACACCTTGACATTGCGGCGCCGGAATCGGCCGCGCGAGTTCGTGGAAATGCCCTGCGACACACTCGTGCTCGCCGTCGGTGTCCGCAGCGTCAAAACGCTGTACGATCAACTTTCCGGGCGGGTGGAACGCCTTTATTTGTGCGGCGACGCGCAAAAGCCCGGCAGGATAGCCGACGCGGTTGCCTCCGCCTATGCGTGCGTCAAGGCCATTCCCGGCTGATACCCTTTACCGAAAGCAAGGCCTCCGGCTGTCAATCCGGAGGCCGTTTCTTTTTCATCGGCTCTTAAAAGTCCGTTATTGTTTCCGGCGCGTCGTGCGAAGGATAGATGTACTCGTTCTTGGGAGGCATAGAGTTGTAGACGCGCTCGATAACGAAGCGACCGGACCTCGGCAGGCCGTGGACGCCTTCATAGATGCCCTTGACCAGTACGGACTCCATTTTCAGGTTTACGGCGAACACAGCCGCTTTACAGCCTTTGGGGATCCTTTTAATCTCTTTACCGAAAGGCAGCAGCGAGAATACGACGCGGTCGGTACCGGCCGGCCCCGCCTGAATCACGGGAATAATCCTGGCCCTGAGCCTGCCGTCGTAATAGGCGATGAATTTCAGCGAGTCGAGTTCGGCAAAAATACCTTTACCGACGTGGCCGAGCGCTCCTTTGACGCTTTGTTTCTGGAAAAGAGCGGCGATTCTGGTCAGGACTGCGCCGACGACGATTTTTTTCATCGACAGTTTTTCCGTTGGGGTGATATCATCGACATTCAGATAATAAATCCGGCTGAAACCGAAATAGGAGTTATATCGGAACATCGGCTTTTTGTTGTATTCGTCGAACTCCTTGCCCGTCTGCGCGGAGGAATCATACACCGCGGTTCCGCGCAAAAACTCCATATCGCCGTTGAGCGCGAGGAAACCCGCTTCGGGCCTCTCGGTAATAAAACGCTTGGAGAGCCCTTCGCAGAATTTCCCGAAGGTCAGTCGGCTTTCCCCGAGCGCCTGAATCGACGAGATGAACGTCAGGTGCGGATAACCGTCCTCGTCACGTGTGACGAGGATGCCGATCTTGCTGTCGCTGGCCAGCAGGGCTTGCTGCTGCTTGCTGATGATGTTACCCATTCGTTTCCCCTTCTTTCATTGTCGCTCCGGTTAACCTGATCTGCGCGCAGGCGAGGGTTTTTTCGGCTGCCGCGGCCAGGCGTTTTGCCTCGCTCTCGGTCAGGAGACTTGTTTCGCGGTATTTCCACGGTATATTCAAACGCCTGTATTTATCCCGGCACAGGTTGTTGAAAGCGCACAACTCCCAGCGTTCGACAGACGCGCCTTTGCTTTTAATCAGGGCGCCGATTTTTTCAATATTTCCGGGGCTGTCCGTCGCGCCGGGGATGAGGGGAGTGCGCACCCAAAGCCTTCCGCCTTTTTCGGCCCAGCGGCAGACCAGGTCGAAGTTTTCCAGTATTGTTCCGTTGCCGCAACCGGTCAGTTTTTCGTGCAGGCCGTTGTCGAGCACTTTGATATCATACAGGACGATATCCGTGAAGGGAAGCGCGCGCTCGAGAGTTTCCGCAGGGACCATGCCGCAGGTGTCTACCGCTGTCTGTATGCCGCGGCTTTTGAGGCATTGGAGAACTTCGACGCTGCCCGGCTGCATGAGCGCCTCGCCTCCCGACAGCGTCACGCCGCCGTCGGTTCCGAAATAGGCCCGGTCCTTCACGAGTTCCCGGCAGAGTTTTTCCGGCGTAAAGGCTTTCCCCTTTCCTTCCAGCGCCGCGCCGGGGCAGGCGTCCTCGCAGCGGAAACAGGCAACGCATTTTGCCCTGTCGATTTTCAGGGTGTCCGCGTCAAAGGCCAGGCAGCCGTTCGGGCAAACCCCGATACAGGTTCCGCAGCGGATGCATCGGTTTTCGTTCCAAATCAGTTCGCCGTGGAAAGCGATGCACTCCGGGTTATGGCACCACTCGCACCGCAGGCTGCATCCTTTGAAAAACGCTGTCACCCGCAGGCCTGGGCCGTCCTCGCTGCTCATTCTTTGAATATCGGAGATGATGACTTCCATTCCTGCCCCGCCTAAAACCGGTTGTGGCTTTCCCGCGCGATGATTTCATCCTGCAGTTCCCTGCCGATACTGGTGAAATAGGCGTTGTAGCCCGTTACGCGCACCAGCAGATTTTTATAGTCTTCCGGATGTTCCTGCGCGTCGCGGAGCATGTCCGCGTCGAGAATGTTGATTTGCAGCGCGGTGCCGCCGTTTTGCACATACCCTTTGAGGAAGGATTTGAGCTTCGCCTTGTGTTCCCCGTCGCGCATCAGCGCGGGCGAAAGGGTGATGGTATGGCTCGCGCCGTTGGGCAGACAGTTGAACCACTCGCCGAAATCGCCGTTTTCTCCCTTGCCTCCGAGCGCGGCGCCGACCGAGTTGGCGTTGGACGTCGGCCCGTTGATATCGGTTCCGTTGACGGGGCAGATGGCGTTGGAAAGGAACTGCCCGTTTTCTCTGCCGTCGGGGCTTGCGGGCAAAATATAGCCCGAACCGATCCAGTAGTTCCAGCTGAGCATCCCGCCGCGGAATTGCGCGCCGGTCGACGCGGTTTTGTATTTCCATACCTCGGAGGACCAGTCGCTCATGAAACGGCAGGCGAGCGCGTCGGCTTCCTCGTCGTCCCTGCCGTATTTTGGCGCTTTGTTTTTCGCGGCCGCCTGCAGCACTTCGTAACCTTTCCAGTTGGCTTTCAGCGCGGCGATGAGAGTTTTGAAATCGCAGATCTTTTTGTCATAAATCAGGTATTTCACCGCCAGCAGGGAGTCGACGGTCGTGGCGAAAGTGACGCCCTCGACGGTGATGAAATTGAGCTGCGCGCCGCCCTGCGTGACGTCGAGCCCTTTTTCGGCGCAGCCGCGTACCAGGCAGGAGAGATAAGGCGTCGGCGAAAAGCGCGCCCGCAAGGCGCTGCTCTCGTCGTACAAATCGACGATTTTCTTGATGATGAAGCGCGTCTGCGTCATGAAGGCCGCGTAGAAGGCCTCAAAATCGGCGAAAGTTTCCGGTTCGCCCGTCCGCGGGGCTCCGACGGGGCTTTTATACGGTTTGCCCCAGACCGCGTCGGTATATTCCATGAGCTCTTTTCCGTTGCCCAAGGTCAGTTCGACCGCTTTGAGCAAATTGAGGTTGCAGTCTACCGTCGCGGAGCGGTCGTTGCCGCACATCGTGTTCTCCAGGCAGCCGACCGAAGCATAGTCGAATACGTTGCCGGTGTTGATGAGGTCTTCGCAGCCGGCCATCTTCGCTTCACGCAGCAAGCCGGCCATGGAACGTTCGTCAAAGTTGAGCAGGAAAGGCGCGCCCTGGCTGCCGGCAATCAAATCAACGACCTTGTCCAGCAGCGGTTCCGGCGAGCCCGTGTGAAGCCTGACATTCGGTTTCGGCTCGAGGATGGGACTCATCTCGTCGATGACTTCCAAAAAAACGTAGGTCAGTTCGTTGGTCATATCCCTGCCGTCTTTGCCCATACCCGAAATGTTGAACAACTGGCCGTAGCCGGCGGTGATACCCTGGTTGCCGGTGGAAATCATCGCGTCGTAGGCGTAATTGCAGTGCATCCAGAAGCATTTAAGCAGTTCTTTTCCGAATTCCCTGTCCATGCCGTTGGCGACCGAAGTCTGCCAGTACGGCAGCAGGTACTGGTCGATACGGCCGAAACTGACGCCCGCGCCGGGGTAATTCTCGTCGGTCAATACCAGCATGTGCGTCAGCCAGAGCGACTGCAGCGCCTCCCAGAAATCTTCGGCGGGTTTCTCCGGCACTTTCTCCAGATTGCGCTTCATCGTTTCGAGTTCGGCTTTTCTTGCGGAATCCGCTTCTTTTCCGGCAAGTTCTCCGCAAAGCCGGGCGTACCTCGCCGCAAGTTCGCAGGGCATCGAGCAGGCGGTGAGCATCGCGCGCAGCTGCGAGCCCCGGGGGCCTTTTTTATCGGCGGCGCTCAGCGCGTCCAGCCTTGTCAAGATATCCGCCTTTACACCTGCGAAACCTTCCCGGAGGATGCGGGGATAGTCCGGAATCAAATGTCCGGAGGTCGCGCCGCAGTTGCCGAAGCCGCGGTCCTTGAATTCTATTACTTTTTCACGAACGCCGCCCTTGCCGAAGGCAAGTTTGTTGCGCTGTTTGGTTTCGCTCTTCGACCAGCACCGCGAGGCCATGAGGTTAAAGCGGCCGCCGGCTATCAGGTCGCCGGGCAGAATTTCCGCGGGCATACGGTTGACTGCCGCTTCCTTGACGAACCACGCCCGCCGTTCCGCGATGCTCCACGCATAAAAACCGGCGGGCGTTTCGACGGGATAGGCCGCCTGCGGGAAAGATTTGACGAAGGTGTTGAAAAACGCATAGACCTCCGGGACGATATAAAAAGAAGTCTCGTCAAACAATTCGTCAAAATCGCTGCCCGTGGTGAAGGCGAGAAACTCGTTGTTCCATTTTCGGTCGCAGCCCTTGAAGTAGTAATCCCGCAGCCATTGGATACGGGGCGACAGGTTGTAAGGGGTTTTTACCGCGCTGCTTTTTTTCTTTGTTTCCATCGCTGTCTCCTCCCGGCTTGAGCCGGCTCATTGCTGTGAAAACCGCTGTTCTCCGTCGTCGAGCATTTCGGCGCAGACGGCGAGCGCACGGGCTGTGTCTTTGCGGCCCAGCGCTTCGCAGACAGCCGCATGCATTCCGATCACGCGCTGCCTGTGCCGAATGTTCCGATAAAACCTTTCCGCAAGCGAAAGGTAACTGACCTGCATCGAATTGATGATCAGCGGATAAACCGCGTTGCCGCTGATGACGGCCAGAAGATGGTGAAAGCGGAAGTCGAGCGCCGCCGCACGGGGAGCGTCGCTGTCCGCTACGCCGCGCTCCTGCTCGACTACCTGTTCGAGGGCGGCGATTTCTTGTGCGGAAGCCCTCTCGCAAGCGAGCCGGACACACTCGCACTCGATAAGCCGCCTGGCGGCAAAAATGCTGTCGGCCAGATGGCCGTCGAATGCCCCGCGGTGGCTGAACAGGGCGTTGAGCAGCGCCGCGGTGCCGTCGCGGGTATAATCGGCCACAAAAGTGCCCTGCCTGGGCGAAACGCTCAGCACCCCCTGGGCGGCAAGTTCGACGATGCCGGCGTGCACCACCGTCCTGCTCAGACCCATCTGCTCGGCCAATTGGCGTTCCGTCGGGATTTTCTGCCCCGGCTTGTAGACGCCGGCAATGATGCTGTCTTTGAGAGATTGCGTAAAACAAAGCATTCTGCTGCCCGATTCTTGAGCCATATATCCTCCGCGCCGCGTCCGCATGATATCGTTTCGTGGTATTACCACAAGCATAAACCAAACGAAACCGTCTGTCAATCGCCCCCTCCGGAAAGAAAAAACCGCGGGAACCGGCTGCCGGCCCCGCGGATGGTTGAAATACCTTTTTAAAAGGGGGTGTATTCGGTGACAAAACGGAATTCGACCGTATCGCCGGCCTTAAGTTTGTAAGCGGCGCTTCCGATATTCGGCGGAGTGACGCCGTTGACCGAATACAGCCAGCCGCTTTGCTCCCCGAAGGCTTTTGCTTTTGCGGCGAGCCCGCCGATGTTGCTGACATAACCGCCGTCGGCTTTGTAAATAATGCCGCGGGCGTCAAGTACGCGTTTAAGGACGCTCAGCACGCTGTCGCCGCTTTGCAGCGGTATGTTTTTTTCCTCGAGCATAATGCCGCTGGCGGGCACAATGCGCTCATAACCCTCGACGTTATGCTCCCGTATATATTCCACAGCCTGATGGCACTGTACGGTGAGCGAAACGGTGCTTGCCGGCTTTGCCGTCGTCGGCTGTGTCGTTGCGGGCGGTTTCGTCGTCGCAGCCGTTTCCCGGGTGGTGCCGCTATGGGCGGCGGTGCTTTCCGCGGCGCTTGTAGACGGCGCGGCAGTTGTTGTTGCCGCGGTTTCATCCGGTGCCGTTGTACGGGCGGCGGTCGTTCCGGCGGACGTAACGCTTGAAGCGGGCGCCGTGCTTTGCGGCGCAGGCGCGCCGCGCCCGCAGGCGCAAAGCGCGAATGTTGCCGCGAACAGAATACACACAAACGGTAGTAACTTCTTATTCATCTTTTTTTCTCAGCGCGAACGCGCCAGCGGCTGCCGCTGAGAACAGGACAAAGACCGCCGCCCCTGTTTTGCCTGCAGCGCCCGTCTGCGGTATCAATTCTTCTTCCGATACCGCTGTTGTGTCTTCTGCCGTCGTTTCTTCGCTGACGGTCGTCGGTTCCTCGGTAAAGGGCTGCACGTCGGCAAAGTCAAACAGCGCGCAATCCCCCTGCGCGAAACGAATATAGGCCGCCAGCGCGTACAGCGCCTGGTAGGATGACATCACGTTTGAATTGCCGTCCCAGCCGCGGATGCCGCCGTCCGGATTGCTATAGGCCAGCAGAGCGTCCACGATGGTATTGCCGCTTTTGATGAATTCGTCCGCGAGCGGGTCGACGCCCAGCGCGCACAGCGCCGTGAGCGCCTGTGCCGTCGTGTCCGCGCTTTCGCCCCAGGCCCCGCCGAAACCGCCGGACTCTTTTTGCCCGGCCTTGACAAACGCGAGGGCCCGCGAAATAGCGGCGTCGACTTCCGCTGTTCCGGCGTATGCGGCCAGCGCCTGCAGCGCCATGGCCGTGGAGTCGAGGTCTCCGTCGAGCGAATAGGCGTTGCCGGGGTCGGCTTTCAGCAGATAATTAAAGCCGCCGTCGGGCCTTTGCGCCGCGAGAAGAACCGCAAGCAGTGTTTCTTTGGTATCTTCCTGGCCGACATCGAGCGAATTGAGCGCCAGCAGCGGATAGACGGCGGCCGAGGTGTAGCTTTGGCTGCCGAAATCGGAAGCGGCGATTTCCTTTATCAGATCATACCCGCCGACCGCGCGCGCGTCGAGACCGCAGGCACCTGCGGCCAAAGCGATTCTGGCGATATCCGTCAGGTAGAGTTCGTCAAAGTGCGCGCGCAGCGCCTTGTCGATATAAACCGGATAGCCTGCCGGAATGCCGCAGCCGCTTCTGGCGCAGGCAAAAGCGGTCCAGTCAACGTTTCCGTCGATTTCACCGCTTTGAGGAATGGCTGCGTTTGTTTTCAGCCACGCGGCGATTTTCAAGGCGCTTTCCTTGGCGGCGGCGATGTCCGTGTCCGCCGCGGCAGCGGTAAACAGGAACGGCGTGAGCAGCAAGGCGGCGCACAACAGGGCAATGACGGCTTTCATTGAGTACTTTTTCATGGCGGGCCTCCGTTAAAATAGATTGCAAACAACCCGCGCACCTTTCGGCATGCGGGTTGTAAAGAGAGAAAAACACGGAGATTCGGTTTGCCCCGGGTTATCAATCGCTTTCCCGCCGAAAGGTCTTGAACGCGCCGTTTCGGGCAGGTCTCCTGGCTCGACATCATCCTCGGCTCTCCGCCTTCCCGACTTTCGTCAGTGGCATCGTTGAAAAGCCTTGTCCGTCTTACAGTAGCGGGGGCTGCCGCGGTATCGCACCGCGTTTCCTCTTAGGACCCGGCCTTTGCGGCCGGAACAACCCGAAACGATTGTTTTGCGGCATCATTATAGAACCGCGATTTGCATTTTGTCAACACAAAAGCGTCCCCCGCGGGATAAAAATTGCAACGGGTCCACGACTATGATATATTCAATGGAGAAACGGTTATTTCATCGATGCCTCGGGAGGTCGACGATGTCTTCGGAAAACAGCAGCGCCCCGCTGGTCCGCCCGCTTCAAGCGGAGGATACTGATTTGCTTTACAGCGTTTTCTGCGGCCTGTCCGAATGGAGCCGCAAAAAGTACAGGCCGCACGACTTTACGTATGAGACTGCGTCGAAGTTTACCGGCGAAGGTTTGTCCGAAAAGGGATGCCGGCGCTTTATCGCCCTGCTGCGCGAAGACGGCGCCTTGCAGGCCGCCGGCTTTTGTTTTCTATATAATATGGAATCGGAGACCCCCTCGCTCGGCATCGCGGTCAGCGACCGCTATCAGCGCCGGGGTGTCGGCGCCGCGATGATGGGGCACATGATTCAGACAGCACGCGCGGCGGGCAAAAAAGGGCTGCGCCTGACTACCGACAAAGACAACATTGCGGGGCAGGCCCTTTATCAAAATTACGGCTTCGTCATCACCGGTGAGGGCAAAGAGGACGACTACCTCATGGCTCTGGATTTCTGACCGGTGATAACCCGAAGGGAAAGGAAAGCGGTTATGGAAAAAATCAGAATCGCGCTGAAAGGATTTTTCTACACCTTTTTCTCCATCATGACCTTCTGGTCCGCCTTATTCTACCCTCACATCGATTCGTTTGTACCCGGTTCCGAACCGCCGGATCCTCCCGCGGTCGAAATGATGGCTTTTACCGACAACGCGCAGTCAGATTATGTGATTGTGATCCCCGACGGCGCCTCCGGCACCGTCCGCTATGCGGCGCGCGTGTTGAAAGAGAACGTTTTCAAAGCCTCGGGGGCGAACCTGCCGGTCGTTCGGGCGTCGGATGATACAGGCGGTAAAAAACTGCTGGTCAGCAGCGACGCCGGCGACCTTGATTTTCTGGACGGCAACCCTGCCGTACTCACCGCGCGCCTGGGCAAAGAGGGCTATGTGATTAAAAGCCATGACGGCAACCTCTATATCGTCGGAGGCAGCCGCGGCGTGGTATACGGCGCATACGGATTTCTTGAAAAATACCTCGGCTGCCATTGGTACGCGTCGGACTGTATTGTCATTCCTCACCGCGACAAAATCGAGGTGCCCGTCGCCATTGACTTTGAAAAAATTCCGGCGGTCGGCTATCGTGAAACCGACTGGATGAGCCCCGCCGACCCTGTGTACTGCGTCGCCAACGCCATCAACGGCAACCGCCGTTATATCCCCGAGGAAATGGGCGGCAGCGAGGGGTACACCGAGGGCTTCTGCCATACGTTTGCCCAGCGCCTGCCGAAAGAAAAATATTGGGATACGGACCGTGAGATTTACGCCATCAGCAATTTTGACGGAAAAAGAACCGCCGAACAGCTTTGCCTGACCAACCCGCGAACGGTGGAACTGATGTGCCGTGAGATCGACCGTATCATGGCCGATCATCCGGACGCCAACCTGATTTCGCTGACGCAGAACGACGGCGGCGTGTACTGCGTCTGCCCCGCCTGCAAGGCGCTCGACGAGGCGGAAGGCTCCCACGCCGGCACCATGATATCCTTTGTCAACGCCGTTGCGGATTATACAAAAGACAAGTATCCCAATCTGATGCTGGACACCTTCGCCTACTATTACACCAGGACCCCGCCGAAAACCGTCCGGCCGAGAGACAACGTGGTGGTGCGGCTTTGTTCCTATGAATGCTGTTTTGCCCATCCGATTGCGGACCCCTCCTGCCCGCGCAACGCGCAGTTCGCGGCGGATTTAAAACAGTGGGCGTCCATCAGCAAAAACGTTTCAATCTGGGACTATACCACCAATTACAGCCACCTCAACGGTCCCTTCCCCAATTTCGGCGTGCTGCAGGACAATATCCGGTTTTTCATCGAGAACCACGCCGTGGGGATTTATGAGGAAGGCAACTACTACGCGGCAGAAAGCAACAGCGAGTTTGCCGACCTTCGTTCCTATCTGCTGGCCCGGCTGATGTGCGACCCCTATCTCGATTATGACGCCGAGATGAACGGCTTTCTCAAGGCCTACTACGGCGGCGGCTGGCAGTATATCAGGGAATATATCGACATGACCACGGCCAAAACCGGCACCGAGGGCAGGCATACCACCATCGGTTCGGAGATGGACGACAGAGCCGTGCTGAACCTCAAACCGAATGAAATCGTCTATATGGACGAACTGTGGGCCAAGGCGAAAGAACTCGCGCTCGATGAAAAACAGATGCTGCATGTGCGGCGTTCCGAAATTTCCTGGCGCTACTGGAAGGCCAACAACCGCTTCGGCGAGTTTTCGCCTTTGGGCAATCCGAAGGGCTGGTACGCTGAAAATAAGAAACTGTACGAGGATATGAAAGAGTTCGGCGTCAAACGTATCCGCGAACGCCGCCTGATGAGCAGCGACCCGCAGCTGTGGCAGGTCCCGCGCCTATGGATTCAGACTGACTGATATATCAACTATGTCAACAAAGCGCCCCCATGAGGGGGTGTTTTGTTTTACCGGTCCCCAAACCGCATCGGTTAAACTTTGCCCTTTCAAAAGGGGGTGTCACGCAAAGCGTGACGGCGATATTCTATCCATCGTCCGCGGTTTTCCGTATTCATGCCTCTCCTTGGTAAGGAGAGGTGGCAGGCGTCAGCCTGCCGGAGAGGTCGTTACGCAGTTACCTCTCAGTCACTTCGTGACAGTTCACCTATGAGTGGGGAACCAAGAAACAAGAGCCCCCGTGTCTAGCATCTAGTATCTAGCGTCTAGATTGACTCCGCGCGTTTCGCTATTGTATGATACTCGCAAATCATGCGAAGAAGGTGCGCGTTGACAGCTCCCGGCGCAAAAAAGCAAAGCAGACTCTGGTTCCTGCGCTATGTCGGTTTCGGCGTCGGCGCGGTGGGGATGGACCTCAGTTACGGAATGTTCAACTCCTTTCTGACCAAATACCTCACCGACGTGCTGCTGCTCAACGCCTCGTTCCTCATCATTATCCCCCCGCTGGCGAGGATTTGGGACGGGGTTAACGACCCGATGATGGGCACCATCTGCGACAACACCAAGTCCAGATTCGGCAAGTTCAGGCCATGGATTTTGACGGGCGCCGTGCTTAACGCCGTCGTACTGACGCTGCTGTTTACCAACCCCGGCCTGGAGCATCACTCGGCGGGCTTGTATATCTACGCCGCCGCCATGTACTTCCTCTGGGATATGACCAACACGTTGGCCGATATTCCCTACTGGTCCATGGTGCCGGCGCTGACGAACGACCCGCAAAAGCGCAACATCGTCTCCGCCGTGCCGCGGTTTTTCTCCGGCGCGGGGCAGCTGCTCGTCGTCGTGCTGACCGTCAGGATGGTCCGGCTGCTCGGCGCAGGCAGCGAGGCGGCCGGCTACAGCCGCTGGGCGATGTTGTGCGGCGCGGTTCTGATCGCGGGTGCGCTGGTGACCGTCTTCTCGACCAAAGAAAAAGGGGCGCTTCCGCCCGAGGAAAAGTTTACGCTGAAATCCGCCGTCAAGACCATCACCGCCAATGACCAGCTGCTGGTTTTTATGGCCGTCGCCATCGCGTTCAATACCGGTTGGTACCTTACCAACGCGATGGGCATTTATTATTTTGACAACGTCATGGGCGACAAAGGCCTTCTGGCTTATTTCGGCATGGTCGCCGGCGCAGGGCATGCCCTCGGGCTTTTTGCCCTGCCGGTTCTATCGCGCAAATGGGCGCGCCGGCGCGTCGTGCAGGGCGCCATGGTTATCACCTTCACCGCCTACGTCGGGATGCTCCTGTCGGGCAATACCGGCGGCTCCTTTGTTCTGTTCGCCGCTTTCGGTTTGGCCGGCAGCGCGGGCGTGGGGTGCATGTTCGTCGCGCAGACAGCCATGCTCGCGGATATCGTCGATTACGGCGAATACAAACTCGGCCTGCGTTCGGAATCCATCGTCTTTTCGATGAAAGGCTTTCTTCAAAAACTGGCTTATACCATCCAGGCGGTCGTCATCGCGCTCGGGTTGAAATTATCCGGGTATAACGGCGAACTCAAAGGCGTCACGCAGGCGGCCGGGGCCAAGAGCGCCATCACGTTCATGATGCTGGGGCTGCCTCCGATATGTATCGCCCTGTCTTTTCTGCTTTTCACCATGAAATACAAACTGCACGGCGGCTTAGCGGCGGATGTCGCGGCTTTTGTTTCGCGCCGCAGGGAAGAGGAAAAGGCCGCCGGCCGGTAAGGCGGGCGGCTCCGGCGGTTTTCGCGCGTTCAGGGTTTTGCGTCACGCAGCGTGCCGTCGGGTAGCGAAAACTGGTTG
>ENA-UOWE01000766-UOWE01000766.1-activated-sludge-metagenome-genome-assembly--contig:-NODE-766-length-43546-cov-4.329539_pt1 | contig 43546 bp, 33 predicted proteins | sample MGYA00249841_ERZ761562 | MGnify/ENA primary metagenome ERZ761562 (study PRJEB28883, sample SAMN05720200) | activated sludge metagenome | isolation source: Anaerobic digester | place: Japan...
ATTCAAATTTAAATTGACGTTAACGCATATTAAAAAGAGAGTTTTTATTAATTTTTACCTTAAAAACTAAAGAAAAATCCGTGTTAGTGCAAATTTTTTTCATAAAAAATATTCATGCGTATAGTAAATGTTTTTTGTTTTAAATATTTGATAAACAGGTTTTTAATGTGATTGTTTTCCAAGTTGTATTTTTAAGACCTAAAAAAAATATGAGATTTTCCTCACTTTATTGCATAAGCTATGTTTTTTTTATGTTTTTTTTTGTAAGTTTGCATATCACGGCGATAATATAAGATTTTTTCTAACCGTGTTGAGAGAAAGAATTTTTTAAAAAATTATTACGATAATACACAATATACAATGAAGAAGATATTCCGTATTGTAATAGCAATTATAAGCATGCTTGGAGGCGTACAATTGTATGCACAAGATCCTAACTTTTCACAGTTTTTCTTAAAAGAGATGTATTATAATCCGGGATTTATAGGGATTAATCCGGGATTACGAGGTACAGTAACTGACAGGCACCTATGGACAAGTGTTCCCGGAGAATGGGGTACGCAAAGTATAGCATTTGATTATTATGATGTTAAATTTGCGCAAGGTGGTATAGGTGGTCATATTACTCGTAATACTCAAGGTGAAAATTTTCTTAATACTTTTCAAGGTGGTGTTGGTTATGCAAAACAAATTCGAGTATTACCAGACTTAATGTTTCAAATAGGTGCAGGTGCTCAGTATATTCATAAAAGTATTGATTATACTAAATTATCGTTTGTTGATGAATTTGATCCTCGATTTGGTAGAATTTACGAAACAGAATTTATTCCACCAGATGAAGGGTATTGGAAACAAGGTGTATTTGATTATAATGCTGGTTTAGTAATTCGTTTTAATATTAGAAAAACTCCAGTTAAATATATTGCATCGAACTCGTTTGGTATTGCATTTCATCACTTATCGCAACCAGATATGTCATGGGTTGACGATGGAAAAGAAGCTCCGCTTCCAATGAAGGTAAATATTCATGGGTATTCAATGGTGCGTATAGATAGAAGTGGTTTTTATAACAGATTTTTCTTGTTGACACCGGGATTTTTATTTGAAAATCAAACACCTTCTAATTTATGGTTTACTGGTTCAGAAGCTGGTGCAAAAACATTATCGTTTGGTATAAATGCGTTAATTCCTTCTAAGATATCTTTTGTGTCTTCATTGTATACAGGTATATGGATGCGGAAAATGTATATAAAACGGATTGCCTTACAAGATGATATAGCTAATCTTAAAAATAAAACATTTGATTCTATGATTTTCACATTGGGATATAAAAAGAATTCTCGTGATAAAAAATCATTATATCAAATTGTATATAGTTATGATATGACAATTTCACAAGCAGGATTAAGTACCGGTGGTTCTCATGAAATTACATTGTCGTTTGAAATTCATAATTTAAAATTGCCGGGACGTGATGCTCGAAGAAATGCGGTGCCTCACCCCAACGATAAGTTCTTTAAATAGTATTTGTTATTTTGAAAATATAAAAAAAAGGAGATTGGAAACAATCTCCTTTTTTTATGAATATATTTGATCTATAGCTATATCATTACCATATTCCAAATCAAGAAAGCAGTTAATCATTCGAGCTTTTTTGAATTTTAAAATATCATTTTTATGAATAGATTTTTCTTCAATTTTATTGTTTTGTAATAAAAATGCACGTTGTGTGCCGGGAAGTAAATATGTTTGTGGTGTTACCCATTGTGTTCCATCAAAGAATATAATGTTGGTGTAAGAAGTGTCGGTTATATATCCATTTTTTGTTATAAGTATTTCATCTGCATCTTTTTTTTTATACAGTAATTTTTCGAATTCATTTCTGTCGCTATATTTATAAGGGTATTCAATGTTTGAAGCCTCTATAATTTGAAGTGATTTAATGTTTCTATATATATATGGAGTATACGATATTTCATGGATTTCTATGTTATATATAATTCTGCATTTCCATATTCCTTGTTGTGCCTCATTTGGAACTTCAATTATATTTTGTAATTGGATATTGTTTTTAGTTTTGAATAGTTCAAATATACTCCTATCCATTCTAGTTTGATGTTGTATGAGATTGACAGGATTACCATTTTGAATTCGAATTGTTTCAATGAGTTGGAACATAAATTTTTTGGATTAGTTCATTATATTCATCGTTTTTATTGCTTTGTGTTGTTATGCCACCACCACTTTTGTAATAAAGTTTTGATTTTTTTTGTTGTATAAATCGAATCATAACAGCACTTTCAAGTTTGTGTCCATTGCTAAACCCCATTACTCCGGTATAAAATCCTCTGTCATGTGTCTCTGCTTCTTTTATTATTTCCAAAGTTTTTGGTTTAGGGGCTCCACATATAGAACCTGCCGGAAGCATACTATATAATATTGAACCATATTTTTTTTGTAATTCAGGTATAATAGTACCTTCTATACAAGAGCTTACTTGAATAAGTGGGGAGTTTGTAGTTTGAATAGTTTCTGTGTATCTGTATTTTCTTACTCGTACATTCTGAGCTATCATGCTCATATCGTTTCTAAGTAAATCAACTATAGTTGCATGTTCTGCCATTTCTTTATTGTTGTTCAAAATTTTCTCATGAGCGTCTTCAATTCGAGCATCAATAGTGCCTTTCATCGGAAATGTTTGAATGCAATTGTTTGATATCGATATAAATGGTTCGGGTGAAAAAACTATGAATTCATTGTCGATGCATAGTTTAAAAGGCGCCGAGCTTGCATAAAAAATGTCTGGTAATGATGACTTTGTATGTATTGGAGTTTCGGCGGTTAGGTTTACCAAAAATGAATTTCCACGTTGTAAATGATATTGTACAATCTCAAAAGAGGAATAGTATGTATCTAAAGGGATTGGAGTAAAAGTTAATTGTGGTTGGGAAATTTGTTTGTTACAGTCAGTATTTGAAAACGATGGAAAAGATACCAAAACATCATGTGGAATTTCGTCTGTTTTCCATACATATGCTTGAGTTAAGGCATAATCAAATACGAAAATATGCGGAATATTATTCAGCGTTAAATCATTGATATATATTACAGCATCTGAAATATTCATAAATAAAAAAAGCATTCGATACAAACATACTATGAAATATGTAAAATCAAATGCTTTTCAAACTAAAAGAATGGAAAAATCAAAAACTATTTTTTTGCTTCAATATATTTTTTGTTTACTTCGTTCCAATTTACAATACTGTAAAATGCTGATATATAATCAACTCTGCGGTTTTGGTAATTGAGGTAATATGCATGTTCCCATACATCTAATCCTAAAATTGGCGTGCCCTTTTTTTCTGCAACATCCATGAGCGGATTATCTTGGTTTGGTGTAGAACTAACAAATAATTTTCCGTTTGCATCGACACTCAACCATGCCCATCCAGAACCAAAACGAGTAGTTGCTGCTTGTGAGAATTGCACTTTAAATTCATCAAAACTGCCAAAATCTTTTACAATTGCTTGAGCAATTTCTATGTTTTCGGCTGGTTTGTCACTTCCCGAAGCCGATAGTATAGACCAAAATAAGTTATGGTTGTAATATCCTCCTCCGTTGTTGCGAACCGCTGCAGAATGTTTAGAAATAGTAGATAAGATAAATTCTATGCTTTTACCTTCGAGTTCGGTACCTTTAATTGCTGCATTCAAATTGTTGGTATATGCCCCATGGTGTTTTTCGTAATGAATTTCCATAGTTTGCGCATCAATATATGGTTCCAATGCATTGTAACTGTAAGGTAATTTTGGTAATTCAAACATGGAACCTTGTACCTGTGTTTGTGTATTTGTATGTGTTGTCATAATAGTTTGTTTTGAATAATTAGTATACGATATTAATTGAGCCTTACTATATAAGGATAATATTATTGCTGTTAATAAAACTGTAGCTTTCATAGTTGTAATTTTAGTTAATTAAAAACAATTAATTTTAATATATGTCGTATCATATTTAAATTACTTACAAAAAAAAAGCCTCATAATCGAAGTTATAAGGCTCTTATAAGAAATATATTTAAATTTTTTATAGATTATCAAGGATTTGAGTTAAATCGTTATCCGATATTTTTGTTAGTGTAACTTCAATTGTTGTATCACCAGTTATTGTTTTGTTTGCGGTATAATTATATAGTTGGTTTTGTTTATCTATAGCCATACAAATAAAAGTAACTTGTTCTCCAATAGGTGTTTCTATTTGTTTATGATTGTTAATTCTTACAATGCTTTGTGCTGAAGAAACATACATATACATTTCTACAGTTTCTAAATTGTCAGTTTTGGAGGTGAACGATACAATTGCTTGATTGTTATATGATGCTTGTTTTCCTGCAGCATTCCAACCTAATGATACTAATCCTAGATAGCCATATTCTGTTGCAGAATAAATATCGGTAGATTTGCTCCATGTAAAAGGATCGGTTGCTTGTTGGTAATATACTGACATATCTTGATTTGCAAGAGAATCTTTAATTTCAACTTCTATAGCTTTATTTTGTCGTAATTGTAATTCGGTATCGTTTTTAAATGTGCGAATTCTTACTTCTCCTTTGCTTGTATAATATCCGTCTGAAGTATTGTTGGTAGCTTGATAATATATCATATCCTTAATGCTGTAAAGTTCTATTAGTTTTAGCGTATATGGATAATATATGCTATCGCCGTTTGCAAATTGTAAGTCAGATTTGTTAATACAAATGCGTGTCCCTAATTTTCCTGTCAACGGGCATTCGCCTAACGTGTCGATTATGTATTCTTGTTCTTCTTGTTTTTTTGAATCAAAATACTCATTCATTGATTCGTAAGAAGTTGTTTCGGTTTCTATTCTATCTTTAGAACAGTTTTGGAATGAAATTACTACAATTATTGCTGCAACAATTGTTTGTATTTTTTGAAGTGTTTTCATAGTACTAAATTTTTAAATGGTTTAAAACTTTATTTTGATACTTATACACAAGAACATTACAATACCCCTATGAAGGTGGAGATTTATTTTCCGGGGCATTTAACAGAACTGCGTGATCCACTATGGTAACCGGCTCCGCTATTGCAGCTTAAGTCTATAAGTATACCTATGCGAATGTTAGCTTCGCGGAAAATTAAATTGTATCGATATTCAGCAAAAGGATTAAGGCAGCGGTCAGAAACAATTCCTAATCCAACTTCGCCGGCTATATTGTGTAGCTTTGCATCTTTCATAGGTGATTCTGTATAATTAAGCCAAGCATCATATGAAACGTGACCCAGAGCATAGAGATGTGATGAACGAAATGAACGAAATGGAACTTGAAGTCCAATGCCTGCATACACTTCACTTACTTTGTTGAAAAATGGATAATACGCTATTTGTGGAGTTATTGATATAAATGAAATTGGCACTACAGCTCGTAATTCTATGCCAAGACTTTCTGTTTGAATATTACCTGCGATTCCGCCACCAATAGATTGAGAGTAAGAATGTTGTGCAAAGATCACGCCTATGCATATAAATAAATATTTCATAATTTTTTTTATCAAAAATAGATATTTTTGCGTATCTATGAATAATAAGTATTTCAAACATTATTAACATTTTATAACAATTTATTTTTTGTTGAAAATCTTTATAACTTCTTTATAAGTTTCAATTTGTAAAAATTGTATCGTAGGTAAAAAGGATTATATTTGCACGATTTTATAAAAAACTTGTCAATTTCACAATGAATAAGGCGTTTAAAGAATATTCGGGATTAGATTTATCTGCAGTAAACAAGGACATTCTTGCTAAGTGGATAGCAGAAGATACATTTAAACAAAGTATACAGAGTCGTCAAGGTTCTCCGTCGTTTGTTTTTTATGAAGGTCCGCCTTCAGCAAATGGTTTGCCCGGGATTCATCATGTTATGGCTCGTGCTATTAAAGATATTTTTTGTCGTTTCAAAACTATGCAAGGGTATCAAGTGCATCGTAAAGCTGGTTGGGATACCCATGGATTGCCGGTAGAACTTGGCGTTGAAAAGGAATTAGGAATAACAAAAGAAGATATTGGCAAGAAAATTAGTGTTGAAGAATATAATCAAGCTTGTAGACAAAATGTAATGAAGCATACAAGTGAATGGGAGAATTTGACACAAAAAATCGGGTATTGGGTAGATATGGAGCATCCTTATATTACCTATGATAATAAATATATTGAAACAATATGGTATTTGCTCAAACAATTGTTTGATAAAGGATTATTGTATAAAGGATATACTATTCAGCCATATTCGCCGGCAGCAGGTACTGGTTTAAGTTCTCATGAATTGAATCAACCGGGCTGTTATCGTGATGTGAAAGATACTACATGTGTTGCTCAGTTTAAGGTTATATCAAATACTGCATCGCAATGGTTGTTGCCAAATAATTCATCGCAATTGTTTATTTTGGCATGGACTACAACACCGTGGACATTGCCTTCAAATACTGCATTGTGTGTCGGGTCAAAAATTACGTATGTGCAAGTTCAAACATTTAATCCATATACGGCAGAACCTATCTTGGTAGTTTTAGCAAAAGAGCGTGTGTCTGCATATTTTTCTGAAAAAGGATTAGAAGCTCCAATAGATTCATTTACTATAGGCGAAAAAATATTACCATATCGTATTTTACAAGAATTTACCGGAGATAAACTTTGTGGAATTTCATATGAACAACTTATACCATGGGTAACGCCTCAAGGTAAGGCATTTGAAGTAATAAGCGGAGATTTTGTAACTACCCAAGATGGAACCGGTATTGTTCATATAGCACCAACATTTGGTGCAGACGATGCCTTTGTCGCAAAGCAACATGGAATTACAGGTTTGTATGTGATAGATTCTAAAGGAAATCAATCACCTCTTGTTGACAAACAAGGTAGGATGATACCAATTGCAGATATGGATGCGGAATTTGTAGCTAAATATGTTTCGTTAGATATATATGAACCTTTTGCCGGAAGGTATGTCAAAAATGAATATGATGACACCTTGACCGAGCAAGATGCAACACTTGATGTGGATATTTCTGTAGAATTAAAGAAAGGAAATAGGGCATTCAAGGTTGAAAAACATGTCCACAATTATCCTCACTGTTGGCGAACCGATAAACCTATATTGTATTATCCTCTTGACTCGTGGTTTATTCAAACACCTAAGGTTAAAGATCGTTTAATTGAATTAAATTCAACAATTAATTGGAAACCGGCATCAACTGGTACCGGAAGGTTTGGAAAATGGTTGGAAAATTTGCAAGATTGGAATTTGTCACGATCGCGATATTGGGGAACACCATTGCCAATATGGGTAAGCGAAGATAAGACCGAATTACTATGTATTGGTTCCTTGGAAGAATTACAAGCAGAAATAGAAAAATCTATAGCAGCTGGAATTATGATAGACAATCCATTGCAGGACTTTAAACCTGGCGATTTTTCGAAAGAAAATTATGCGGTGTTTGATATGCATCGTCCATTTGTTGATAGAATTGTACTTGTGTCGAAAAGTGGAGCAAAAATGTTTAGAGAAACAGACTTAATTGATGTATGGTTTGATTCTGGTGCAATGCCATATGCTCAATTGCATTATCCATTCGAAAATAAAGATGTGTTTAAAACGGTATACCCTGCAGATTTTATTGCAGAAGGAGTCGACCAAACTCGTGGTTGGTTTTTTACACTTCATGCATTAGCAACTATGTTGTTTGATACTGTTGCTTTCAAAAATGTAATTTCTAATGGGTTGGTATTAGATAAAAATGGCAACAAAATGTCGAAACGACTTGGAAATGCTGTTGACCCATTCAAAGAAATTGAAGACAAAGGTTCAGACCCCTTACGTTGGTATATGGTTACCAACGCATCGCCGTGGGATAATTTAAAATACGATTCAGAAGGAATAGACGAGGTAAAACGAAAATTTTTCGGAACATTGTACAACACCTATTCGTTCTTTTCTTTGTATGCAAATTTAGATTCGTTTGCAATGCAATATCCCGAAATTCCGTATGAAAAACGCCCTGAATTGGATAGATGGATACTTTCGTTGTTACATACGTTAATAAAAGATGTAACAATGCATTATGAGAGCTACGAACCAACAAAAGCAGGTCGTTGTATTCAAGATTTTGTGATGGACAATGTGAGCAATTGGTTTGTTCGTTTATCGCGTAAACGGTATTGGAAAGGTGAGATGAATGAAGATAAAATATCGGCATATCAAACCTTGTATACTTGTTTAGAAACCGTTGCGTTACTTATGGCACCTATAGCACCATTTTATTCTGATAGATTGTTTTCTGATTTGAATGCTGTTACCGGAAGATATTTAGTTCCGTCTGTACATTTAGCTGATTTCCCAAAATATAATCAATCCAATATTGATGTGAAATTAGAAGAACGTATGGCTATTGCACAAACTGTTTCTTCTATGATATTGGCACTTCGCAGGAAAGTAGCAATTAAAGTTCGTCAGCCATTACAAAAAGTAATAATTCCAAAAATAAGTGAAGAATTCGCTCAAGATATTGCCACTGTAGCTGAAATTATAAAAACAGAAGTAAATGTAAAAGAAATTGAATTACTTGAAGATGCTTCGGGTGTTTTGGTGAAAAAAGTAAAACTTAATTTTAAAGCATTAGGACCAAAATATGGTAAAATAATGAAGCAAATTGCTCAATATGTGTCTGAAATGAAAAATGAAGATATTTTTGCGTTTGAAAAGCAAGGTATATTAGATTTTGAAATTGAGGGGCAGCCTGTACAAATTTTAGTTGAAGAAGTTGAAATAATTTCGGAAGATATTCCCGGATGGCAAGTGGCAAACGAAGGTATTATAACGGTCGCACTAGATACTACTATTACCACAGAATTGTTGTATGAAGGTATTGCAAGAGAATTTGTAAATAGAATTCAAAATTTCAGAAAAGAAATTGGTCTTGAAGTTACCGATAAAATATGTCTTGAAATTCAGAAACATGAAGCTGTGAATGCTGCTATTAGTGTGCATTCAGAGTATATTAAAGCTGAAACATTATGTGCCCAAATTAATTTATTAGATAAAATAGAACAAATAAACCAAAAAGTCGTAGAAATTGACAATACAATTGAGACAATAATTGCTATTTCTAAGGCGTAAAAAAAGGAGGCTGATATGGAACAAGAAAAAACACGATACTCAGATGCTGAGTTAGAGGAATTCAAGCAAATAATACTTGAAAAATTGGATAAAGCAATTTTGGATTATGACCAATTGAAGCTTTCTATCCGTCATCAAGACGGTAATGATATTCAAGATACATCGCCAACATTCAAAATATTTGAAGAAGGAGCAGCTGTGTTATCTAAAGAAGAAACCGGAAAATTAGCAGAACGACAAGAAAAGTTTATTCAGCATTTAAAAGCTGCATTAATTCGTATTGAAAATAAAACATATGGAGTTTGCAGAAACAGTGGTAAACTTATTTCAAAAGATCGTTTGCGTGCAGTACCACATGCAACTTTAAGTATTGATGCTAAAAATGCAGGTACAAAATAATTCCAATTCTATAGGTAGGTTATGAAAAAAGAACATTGGGCTGTATTACTTGTTTTTCTTATTTTGTTTGTCGATCAGCTTACAAAAATTTTAGTAAAAACAAGTATGCATGCTGAAGAAATGATACCCGTTCTCGGTGATAGAGTTTTTATTTATTTTGTTGAAAATCCAGGGTTCGCTTTTGGAATGAAATTCGGAGGAGTTTTTGGTAAAATTGCACTTACACTTTTTCGAATTGTTGCTTCTTTTTTTATAGCATTATATATTAGGAAATTAATTAAACGTGACGCTCCTTTAGATGTTGTTATTGGTTTAAGTGCCATACTCGCAGGAGCAATGGGCAATATAATAGATAGTGCATTTTATGGGGTTTTATTTGGTGAAAGCTCGTTTGGAACTGTTGCTGAATTTTTGCCTGAATCAGGAGGGTGTGCTCCATTTTTACAGGGGCATGTGGTCGATATGATATATTGTCCAATTTTACGCGGCACATTTCCAGATTGGTTACCAATTTTTGGGGGTGATTCATTCACTTTTTTTAGACCAATATTTAATATAGCCGATTCTGCAATTACTGTAGGTGTTATTTATTTGTTATTGTTTCAGCGAAAATTTTTTAAAGAAATATAATGTCAAATTTTAGTGGAATTCTAAATTCCCCATTGGGAATACTTACAATTCGCGCTACTAAATCTGCTGTTTATTCTATCGATTTTTTTGAATCAAATGAAATGATAAAAGAAAATGATGTGATTTTAGAATGTAAACATCAAATCGATGAATATTTTAATAAACGTAGAATTCATTTTACAATTCCAATTGAATTATCTGGTAGTTTATTTTTTTTGAATGTTTTGCATATTTGCCAAACAATTCCTTTCGGTACCACAACTACGTATTCAAATATAGCAAATAATCTTCAAAAACCTCAAGCAAAACGAGCTGTAGGGCAAGCATTGCATCGAAACCCATTGCCAATTATAATTCCTTGTCATAGGGTCGTTCATAAACAATCAAAAAATGCAGGATATGCCGGAGAGATATGGCGAAAACAAATACTTTTGGATTTAGAAAAACAATAGAAAATTATATAGTATGAAAATTCAATTTGAACAAACAATAATCGAAAAAATAGTAATACATCGAATTGGCAATAAAAATGAAAATCAAGGTATAGAACTTTCTCATTCCGAAGTTCTTATAGAAGATGAGCATACAAAAAATATTTTGTTGTCGTTTTTTTTATCCCCATTCAAAGCACCTGATTTATATCAATTTAATTTAGAGAAAATATCAGACGAAGATTCTGTGTTGCAAAGTATAACACGTATGTTTGATTTTGAACAAGAATTTTATGTGCAATCTGCAAATATTGCACAAAAATTATATGCGGTATCAAATCATCCAAATATCAAACAAGGTGAATTATATGTTGTGTATTTTAGAAATTGTGAAGTTGATGAGAATTTAGTTGATGCTATTGGTATTTTTAAATCAGAAAATAAAGATACATACATTAAAGTATTCCAAGATGGTGAAAATTTTGGTGTGGAACACGAACGTGGAATTAATATTAAAAAATTGGATAAAGGTTGTATTATTTTTAATGTAGAGTCCGAAACCGGATATGCTATGAAAATATTAGATAATACCAATAAGCAAAATGAAGCATTGTATTGGATAGATGATTTTGTTGCTGCAAAAAAGATCGAAAATGAATATTTTAACACATCTACATTTCTTCAAATTTGTAAAAATTTTACCGAGAATGTGTTGACGGAAAAAAATAATGTAGAAAAAAATGAGCAGTTGGGATTTATGAATAAATCCTATGAATATTTTAAAGAAAATAATTATTTTGATGAGATAGATTTTAAAAAAAATGTAATTGGAAATCCTGAAATAATTGAAAGTTTTGATTCGTTTAAGCAAAATTTTGAGGAAAATTATGAAATACAGCCAAAATCTGAATTTGAAATTTCACCGGAAGCGGTAAAAAAATCAAAAAAATACGTGAGAAGTGTTATAAAACTCGATAAGAATTTTCATATTTATGTGCATTCAAAACCTGAATATATTGAGAAGGGGTTTGATTCAAATAGAAAGATGAATTTTTATAAAGTTTTTTTCGAAAAAGAGGAATAAGACGGTAAATAATTATGTTGGTAATTTAAATATAAATGTTATTAATAATAGAGATGTTTTCTATAACTGCATCGAAAAAAATATTATTTTTGCTGATGTTACAATTTTTAAGTTAGGAATTTCGATATGCAATTTCAAAAGAAAATTATATTTACTGTACTAAAATTATGTGTAGTTCTTTATATGTTGAATTTATTGCATTCGTGTTCTATTTCCGGAGAAAATGAAGGTGTAATTGAATATGATATTGAATTTAACGAGGAAGAACGAAAAAAAAATGAAATAATAGATTTATTGCCAAAAACAATGAAATATTATTTTAAAAATAATAGTGCAATTAGTGAAATTAGTTATATGGGGGTTTTTAGAACTGCGTATATAAGTAATTTTGACGAAAAGACCAATACTATTTTATTCTATTTTATGCCAAATAAGTATTATTGTACAACAGCATTTGGTGAAAAAACAATAGGGTATGATCCAATGCCCGGAATTAAATTGGAAGAAACCGGTGAAAGTAAAGATATTAAAGGAATAAAAGCATATAGAGTACGTGTAACATTCGAAGATAAATCAATTGACCCATATGATGTGTGGTATACAAAAGATTTCAAAGTGCATAATCCCAATTGGCATACCCCTTATAAAGATATAAATGGAGTACTTCTTGATTATAGAATTAAAATGAAGGGAATTTCAATGCATATGACAGTGAGTTCGTTTGTAGATGAAGCTGTTGATTCTGCAAAATTTCAAATTCAAAAATCATATAAAAAGGTTAATCCTAAAGAAATGGATAAGATTTTTGATAAACACTTAAATATGTTTTAATTAAAAATTCGTATGCAGGAGTCTCGTAATTTTTTTTCAAACGCATTTACTGATGAACGAACACGAATTGTTACAGGAATAATTGCATTATCACTTGCAATTTTCTTATTGTTATCATTTACTTCATTTATTTTTTCTTGGCAAAATGATCAAAGTGAATTGCTACATACCTCTACTTGGAAATATTTATTTAATTCCAAACAACAACTCGAAGATCCAGCTGTAGCTCGAACATATACAAGTATTTCTGAAGTAGAACCGGAAGTATTTGAAATTCAGAATTGGGGAGGACGATTAGGTGCATTAGTGTCTAAAAAATTTATACACGATTGGTTCGGAATTTCTTCGTTTTTGTTTGTTTATATGTCTTTAATTATTGGATTATATCTTTTTAAAATTAAATTTAAAACCATTAGAAATCAAATATTTATAGCCACGCTTACTGTTCTTGTGGGGTCATTAACATTAGGTTATATTTTTAATGATGCATGGGATGCAAATTTTGGAGGTTTTTTCGGTTTTTATATTACTTATTTTTTATTAGGTAATTTAGTTGGAAAAGTTACAGCAGGTTTAATAGTGTTAATTTTGTTTACTATTTATTTGTTGTTTACTTTTAAAAATTCACTTCCGTTTATGAAATTACTTTTTGTTACAAATTCGAGCGAACAAGAAGCCAGCCAAGTGAGTTTTGAAGATTGTAATGTAGATGAAAATGTAGACGAAAATATTACTGATGATACAGAGCAAACAGATGCAAGCGAAATAATAATACAAGAACAAAAAGTTCAAGAAGAACCTATTGTAAATTCTATAGTGAATCCTGAAGACAATGAAGCAGATGTTCAACAAAAAGTTGAAGCATCTGAGTTTATTTCGCATGCTGCGTTCGAAGTAGTTTCAGTTCCCGAAGGCGATACTATTCAACATTCGATTGATGAAACAGAAGATGAAGAACTTGTATATGACAATAAAATAGAGCTTGAAGTTGAGGATATGGATATAACCAATACCATGGACAATAATGATGAAGCTGAATTTATTGTAACTGAATTACAAGATTATGATCCAACATTAGATTTATCACATTACACCTTACCTTCAATAGATTTATTAGAGAATCATCAATCATCGAACAACGAGGTGTCTTCTCAAGAATTATCTGAAAATAAGAATAAAATTGAACAAACATTGGGTAATTATGGAATTCAAATCGATAAAATTTCAGCAACTATTGGTCCTACTATTACTCTCTATGAAATAGTTCCTGCTGCAGGGGTAAGGATTTCAAAAATTAAAAATTTAGAAGATGATATAGCATTAAGCTTGTCTGCATTAGGAATACGTATAATTGCACCAATTCCAGGTAAAGGCACTATTGGAATTGAAGTGCCAAATAAAAATCCTGAAGTTGTATCTATGCGTTCTATAATTGCTTCAAAAGCTTTTCAAGAAGCTAAGATGGATTTGCCTGTAGCCTTGGGTAAAACAATTTCGAATGAAACCTATGTGTTTGATTTAACTAAAATGCCGCATCTATTAGTTGCCGGAGCAACAGGACAAGGAAAATCTGTGGGCTTAAATGCTATAATGACTTCTTTGTTATATAAAAAACATCCGGCACAATTAAAATTTGTGTTGGTTGACCCTAAAAAAGTAGAATTAACATTGTATCAAAATATAGAAAAACATTTTCTTGCAAAATTACCTGATGAAGAAGAAGCTATTATTACCGATACTCAAAAGGTTGTAAATACGCTTAATTCTTTGTGTATCGAAATGGATAATCGCTACGATTTATTAAAAGAAGCAAAACTCCGAAATATTAAAGAATATAATGAACGATTTATTGCTCGACGATTAAATCCAGAGAAAGGACATCATTATTTACCATATATTGTAGTGGTTATTGATGAATTTGCTGATTTAATTATCACAGCAGGTAAAGAAGTTGAAATACCATTGGCTCGTTTGGCACAACTTGCTCGTGCTATAGGAATTCATCTAATTATAGCAACACAACGTCCAGCTGCAAATATTATTACCGGAGCCATAAAAGCTAACTTTCCTGCACGATTAGCATTTAGAGTTGCATCGGGAATAGATTCTCGTACTATTTTGGATTCTACCGGAGCAAATCAATTAATTGGAAAAGGAGACTTGCTTATAACCAAAGGAAGTGAATTGGTGCGAGTGCAATGTGCGTTTATTGATACTCCCGAAGTTGAAAAACTTACAAATTATATTAGTCAACAACAATCGTATACTTCTGCTTTCCCATTACCGGAATATAAAGGAAACGATACTTCTTCAAGCTTTAACGATGATAATGATTTAGATTCATTAGATTCAATGTTCGAAGATGCTGCTCGTATTATTGTTGCTAATCAACAGGGATCTACTTCTTTATTACAACGAAAATTAAAATTAGGATATAATAGAGCTGGTAGAATAATGGACCAATTAGAAGCGTATGGTGTAGTTGGGGCATTTGAAGGCAGTAAAGCTCGTCAGGTATTGATAATAGACGAAATGAGTTTGGAACAGTTATTGTCAAATCTGCGGAATTCTGGAAAACTTTAAATTTATTTGATGTATGAAAACAATAGTAATTTCTCTTTTTTTAAGCATGTTGTCATTAACGTCTTTGTTTGCTCAAGACAATGCAACTACAAAAGCAAAAACAATTTTAGATAATGTTTCTGCTAAAACAAAAGCATATTCAACAATAAAAATTAATTACACGCTAATACACGAAACAAAAGATAACGTAGGAAAAGGTGATAAAGCAAGTGGAACTCTTTTGTTAAAGGGAAGTAAGTACCAATTAACATTATTAGGAAATGTAATTTATTGCGATGGTACTACTATTTGGACTCATATGTTAGATGAAAAAGAAGTAATAGTAGCAAATGCAAGCCAAAAAGATGAAGTGTTTAATCCCGCTAAAATGTTAACTATATACGAAACCGGATTTAAATATAAGTTTATTCAAGAACGTTTTGAACAAAACAGAGCAATTTATATTATAGATTTATTTCCAAAAGAAGTTGAAAAGAGTGAGTATTCTCGTGTACGCTTGTATATAAACAAAGACAAATCTCAAATTTGGAAAGTTGAATACTTTGCGAAAGATAAAAACACTTACACTATTATTGTTAACTCCTTTGAAACTAATACCTCAATGAATGATGCCGATTTTAAATTCGATAAGGCAAAACATCCCGGAGTTCAAATAATTGATGAACGATAAAAATGTTCGTAATTATAGATTTTTAAAAAATTATTTTGTATATTTCACTATTCTGCAGAGGATAGTGAAATTTTTTTTACATGGATTTACAGACACGCATACAATCATTTGTTCGGTTCAAAGAAATAATTTCTTCGAATTTGCAAATTGCTACTCCATTATTTGAAGATGTATTGTATAGAGCAGAAGCTCAAAATCCTTGGTTTACTCGTAAAAATATTTTGCACGCATTTAATTCAATATGCTCAATGCTTGAAGAGTCTGAATTAACAGCATGGGTGCAACATTACAACATCGAAAACACTCAAATTAAAACAATTGCCTTGGTGCTTGCCGGAAATATTCCTATGGTTGGATTTCACGATGTGTTGTGCGTACTTATAAGTGGCAATAAGATGCAAGTAAAATTGTCATCGAAAGATACTGTGCTTATGACTTATGTGTTGCAAACACTTCAAAGTATTGAGCCACAATGGTGCGAATATATTACGATAGAATCGCATATAGTAAAAGGATTTGATGCAATTATAGCAACGGGGAGTTCAAATTCGTCGCGTTATTTTGAATATTACTTCGAAAAATATCCACATATAATTAGAAAAAACAGAAATTCTGTTGCTGTTGTTCTTGATTCCGATACATCTGATATATATACAAAATTAGCTTCGGATATTTTTTGTTATTTTGGGTTGGGATGTAGAAATGTTTCAAAATTGTATGTACCCAAAGATTTTTCTGTGTCTCATTTTTTTGAAGCTATTCAATCATATGATTATATAGTGGCTCATTCTAAATATATGAATAATTATGAATATAATAAATCTATTTATTTAGTTGGAGGTCAGAAGCATTACGATAATGGTTTTGTCTTACTTACCGAACATAATTCAATAAGTTCTCCTTTAGCTGTTGTATATTTTGAAAAATATGTGAATTTTGCACAGGTACAAGAACAATTGCAAGCATTAAGCAGCAATATTCAATGTATAGTTAGTACCGAAGATGCGTTTTATAAAAAAAATGTATTGCCGGGGTATACTCAATGTCCCTCATTATGGGATTATGCTGATGATATTGATACAATGAATTTTTTATTACAATTTACAGTATGATTTATAAATTTAGAGTTATAAGCGATGAAAATGAAACATTTTTGCGCGTAATTGAAATTTCAAAACAGGATAATTTTTTAAGTTTACATGATTGTATTCAAGCATCGTGTAATTATGACAGTACTCAAATGACGTCGTTTTTTGTGTCTAACAAAGATTGGGAAAAATTACAAGAACTTACTTTGTTTGATATGAAAGATGATACTACCAAAACAATTCCAATGCAAAAAGCAAAATTGCAAGAGTATGTGTCAAAAGTTGATGATACATTAATTTATGTGTTCGATTTTTTTGCCGATAGAGCATTGTTTTTGACATTGGTTGAAATAAAAAAAGAAGATAAAAAAGTTCATTATCCTGTATGTTCATATGAAACGGGTAATCCTCCTATTCAATTGTTACAGGAAGAAGATGAGTTTACTCAAATGTTTAATGATTTAGAAGATGGGGCAGAGCTTGAAGATTTTGATGATTTAGATGAGGATATAAAAGGTGAATTTGATGATTATAATGAATTCGACGAGTTTGGTGGAAGTGCCGAATACGACAATGAGTATTAATATTTGCAATATATAATGAAGTATGTTGTAGTAATTTCCGGACCGACTGCTGTGGGTAAAACAGCTTTGTCTATTGCTATTGCACAATATTTTAATACAGAAATAATATCGGCAGATTCTCGTCAATTTTTTAAAGAAATTCCAATAGGAACTGCGGCTCCATCATATGAAGAAATGAATCTTGTGCATCATCATTGTGTTGGGAATTTAAGTATTACCGATTATTATAATGCTTTCAAATTCGAACAAGATGCATTACAAATACTTTCTAAGTTATTTAATAATCATGACATTGTAATTGTTTCCGGCGGTTCTGGATTATATATTGACGCATTATGTAATGGGATTGATGATATTCCAGATATAGATAGTAATATAAGACAATATGTAATTAATCAATACACTTCGCAAGGTATTGAAAGTTTGCGTTCTACCTTGCAAAAGTTAGATATTGAATATTATCGTATCGTAGATTTAAAAAATCCAGCTCGTTTAATGCGAGCTATTGAGGTGTGTTTGCAAACGGGTAAAACCTATACCAGTGTTCGAACTCAAACATCAAAAAAAAGAGATTTTGTTACAATAAAAATTGCATTGAATCTGCCTCGTAATCAGTTATATGAACGTATTAACGCTCGAGTTGATGCTATGATAACAGAAGGATTGGAGCAAGAGGCTAAAAGTGTTATTCATTATAGAAATCAAACAGCACTCAAAACTGTAGGGTATAAAGAGTTATTTGATTATTTTGATGGAAATATATCTAAGCAAGATGCAATTGATACGATTAAACAAAATACTCGGAATTATGCTAAACGACAAATATCTTGGCTTAAACGTGATAGTTTATATACTTGGTTTGAGCCGCATAATGCATCTGAAATAATTTCTTTTATTGAGCGTATAATAGACGGGGAATAGTGACATTGTTGTTTTAATTCAATCTGTGGTTTTATTTGCCGATTTTTTCGAAATAAACTTTAATACTTTTTTTTAAATTCCTTTATACATTCAATAAAGAGAAAGTGTATATTTGTTGTAATAATAAAGAATTTGTTATATTCATAAAAAATAAATACATGAAACACATTGAATTATCACCCGATAAATTGTTCTATACAATTGGTGAAGTCGCCGATATGTTTGAAGTAAATACTTCGTTAATTCGATTTTGGGAAAAAGAATTTAGTGTAATTAAACCTAAGAAAAATGCCAAGGGTAACAGATTGTTTACTGCTGGAGATATAGAAAATTTTAAGCTTATTTATTTTTATGTTAAAGAATTAGGAATGACACTCAAAGGAGCTCAAAAAAAATTATCGGAAAATAAACAAGCGGCAATGTCTACTTTGAGTATAGCTGATAGACTAACAGGAATAAAATCAAAATTGTTGGAAATACACGCAAATTTATAATTTTAAATTTTATACAAATTTGGGGAAATTTATATTTCAAAGCCAAGTATTAAAATATCGTCAACTTGTTCTTGTTTCCCTTTCCATGTTTCATGAGTTTCTTCGAGTATCGATTTTTGCTTTGGCATTGATTTATTTGAAGATGAAGTTAGTATTTGTTTGAATCTTCGTTTCGAAAAGCGCTTATTTAAATCACCGCCAAATTGGTCCGCATATCCGTCAGTAAACATAAAGACTTTGTCGTTTTCTTGTAATGTAAATATTTTGTTGGTGAATTTTGGCATTTCGGCTGCATAATCTTTATGAAGTGAAAATTTATCTACTGTTAGTTCATATAATTCATGATTTCTTATAATATAAATAGGGTTATAGGCTCCGGCATATTCCATCGTTTTCGAGCTATGATCAATTAAACAAACAGATATATCCATACTGTCACGCGTCATATGATCATCGTGGTTATTAATAGTTTCAGAAAATAATAGTCCTAGTTTATGTAAAATATCATGAGGGGAAATGTCATGGTTTTTTGAAACAATTTGGTTGAGAAATGATATGCCGAGCATACTTAAAAATGCTCCCGGTATTCCATGACCGGTACAATCTGCTGTTACAATATATGTTTTTTTTCGTTTTTCCGATATCCAATAAAAATCGCCACTAACGATATCTCGTGGTTTGTATAAAATAAAATGATCTTTAAATACCGATGAAAATTTGTATTTGTTTGGCAAAATCGCATTTTGTAGACGTTTAGCATACGTCATACTTTGTTTTATCTCTTTATATTGTTGTGCAATTTTTTTGTTTTGTTCTTGTAGTTGAGCATTTTGATTACTTATAAGTATGGTGCGTTTTTGAATCATATCCTCCAAACATTTATTTGTTTTTTGGAAAAATTCTCGTTATTTAGTAATTTTTTCAACTGATAAAAGAGTTATTTGACCGGCAAAACCTAATTTTATACTATTTGATGAAATAATAGGAATATCAAAAATTGCAAAATTTCGACATACATAAATTATAACTGTAGTAAAAATGAAAAATAGAGATAATACAAAGAGTGTATTGTAATGATTTTTTTGTTTATAGTATTTATATATGGCTAATGTTGTTATAAAACAAATAATTAAAACCGAAAAAATATTTACAGTTATAAAACTATAATAATTATAGGGATAAGGAAATAAATTCCATATGAAAACTAAGAGAGCTATAGCATACAAAAATTTTGAAATATTTTTTATAACGGTATGTGTTTCTAAAAATATGTTAGTAAACACAACCATTGAAATAGATGATAATATTGCAAAGAAAATAATTGAAATATTTGAAATAAACGTAAAATTTGGCCAAAGAAATTGAAATGCGTATCCATCAATTATAAATAGAAAAAATGCCATGCTTGTTGTATACAATGCAAGAAATAAGAAGTGTAATCGTTTAAATTCTACATACATGAAAATTAAAAATATTATAGAAAATAGAATATATCCATAATAAATAGATGAAAAGAAATCACTTCGGGCATGTATTTGAGCCGTATTGTCTATGTGCGATAAGGAAATAGGGATACGCGTTGCTTCTCCAATATTAAAAATTCGAATAAAGTATGTAATTTGAGCATTTGCAGGGATTTCGAGTTTAAAAATAAAATGTCTGTTCTGAATTTGACGACTATTATATGGAAAATTTTCACCAGTAATTACAACATCTTTTATTATTGAATCTTGAACTTTAAAAAAACGAATGTCATTTAATAATGGATATTCAAAAATTAGATGATATACATGTGTGGAATATCCATCATTTTTAAAATCAAGCTTCAACCAAAATGCAGAACTAGAAAAACCTCTGTTTTCTTTGATTGTATGTAACGGTGTAAAATCAATATCGGCTACAGGCGATATGAAATTGTATATAGTAAGTAATGTTGATGTATCTTCGAAAAAACCAATATGTTGTTTTTGTAATATATATTGACTTGAGTCTGTAAGTTTAATAATTGGAATATGAGTTGCTTGCGCAAATAGTGAAATACTTAAAAAGCCAATTATATGAAGTAAATATTTTCTCAAGTTCTCGATTTTTTTAATTCTTGTAATTGTACGAGTGCCTTTGAAAAATAGTTATGTGTGAGTATTGTTTTTATTTTGCGTTTTTAATGATTTGCATCATCATTTATTCTAAATCTAAAATACCGTCAGGGATAATTAGTGTTAGTTTTTTATTTTCAGAATCAATTTCAATAAGTAGTTCGGAGGAAAAAGGAATGAGTATTTCTTGATTGTTACTTGTTTCTACAGCAAGAACAACATTCATTGAATATTCCATAACATCTGTTATAGTGCCAATGTATTCCTTATCGGAATGCAACGAATAACCTAGTAATTCGTGTGTGTGATTTTCTGATTCTTGTTCTGTAATTATATTTGAAGGGACAAATAACGTGTATCCACATATAGTTTCTGCTAATTGAGTTGTGGTAATATCATCGAATTGAATATATGTGGCACCACCTTTTGTTTTGCAGGATTGAATAAAAAATGGAACTAATTTATGCTGTATTTCTAATAGTACATATTCAATTTCTTTGCAAACAGAATTGTAATCAGAACTGAGATTAACAAGCACAAACCCTTCGTTGCCGTGAGTTCTGGCTATCTTTCCTATAGGAATGCAATCGTGTATATCTGGAAATGAGTGTGGCATATTCAAAAAAAAGGTGTCTTTTGAATGCAAAAGACACCTTAATATAGATTATTTGTAAAATTATTCTGCAGGTGTTTCTTCAGGTGTAGTATCCTCAGCAACTTCTTTAGTTTCTTCTGAAGTTTCTTCAGTTTCTACAACTTCTTCAGCAACTTCTTCGGTAGAAGCTTCAGCTGCTTGTTGTTTTTTTAGAATAGCTTCTTCACGTTTTTTGCTAACTTCTAATTCTGCAGCAGAACGTTTTTTAAGAGCAGCTTGTTTGTCAGATGAAAGTTTAGAAATTACATTTTCATCTTTTTTGCGTTTTTCCTCTAAAAATGCTTGGAATTTTTTCTCAAGATCAGCTTCGTCAAATGCACCTTTTTTTACGCCACCTTGTAAATGTTTCATGTATAAAACACCTTCGTTTTTTAAGATAGAACGTACAGTGTCGGTTGGCTCTGCTCCGTTGTTTAACCAAAAAAGAGCTCTGTCGAATTTTAATTCTACTTTAGTTGGGTTTACTGTAGGATTGTATGTACCGATTTTTTCGATAAATTTACCATCACGTGGTGATCTGCTGTCAGCAGCTACAATGTGATAGAAAGGACTCGCCTTCCGTCCGTGTCTTGCTAATCTAATTTTAACAGCCATTGTATAGTTTTGATTTTAAAAATTAATAAAAAATTAGGCTGCAAAATTACATCATTTTTTAACTCTACAAAGTTTTGAACATGTTTTTTTTAAGATATTCAATACGTTTCCTATATTACAAATATTCATGTTTGTTTTTTTTACCAGAATTAATCAATAGAAGACTTTGAAAAAATCAAATTATTGATTCCCTGAAGGTAACCATCTCGATAGATTGGGGCAGGCTTATTTAAATTTTGTTTGAAGTATTTGAAAAATAGTGAAATACAAAATATTAATCTATAACGCAATTCCTATTGTGTAAATTGGGTATAAGAAAGCCTTATATTTTTGGATAAAAAAAATGCTGTGATGTTCTATTATTCTAAGAGTTTTTATACATTTGTAATATAACAGATATTTCAAATCAAAGTTCATGAGTCTACAAAAGAAAATTCTTACCGCAATAATTCTTATATGTTTAATTGGTATTATCTCATTTTTTTATGTGTTTATGAAAAAGAAAACACAGGTAATTCAAAACAATGTATATGAGTTAATTGCAGACAATACGGTAGCGTTTGTTGAGATTAAAACACTGTCTGATTTGTTTGAATTGCAAAAATCTGAACATGTATTCTGGGATGATATTTCTAAGTTGCCATTATTTTCAACTACATCACAATTTGCGTTCACGCTTGATTCTGTAATTTCTAAACGAACTGAGTTTTCTACGTTTTTACAAAATAATTTAATTGTTTCGTTGTTGCAAGTTGGCAAGCATAAGTTGGAATATGTGTTTTTTATTCCACTTATAGATGAGCAGCAAAAGGCGTTAGTTGCTCAATTGTTTGAACAAGCATATTCGCAACTTACCTTACATTCATATGATTACGATGGAAAATGTAAGATTAATAATTTTTTGGAGCCGGGTTCTAAAGTAAACAAACTTTCGTATACTATCTCAAATAATTGTGTTATTGTATCAACCTCTCGCGTGCATATCGAAAATGCGGTAAGAGCTTTTTATGACAAAACTCATGTGTTGCAAAACGAACAGTTTGTTAAAGTCAAAAAAACAGCGGGCTCTAAGGTGTATGCAAATATATTTGTTAATTTTAAACACGTATCAAAAGCTTTATCGCTTATTGTTGCAGATGAAGCGAAGCAAAGTTTTTCCGAAAGCAATCTTTTGGGTTCGTGGAGCGAGTTTGATATTACTCCTAAAGATAATGCATTGTTATTGAATGGGTTTACTGCCGTAAGTTCAGATGAAGAATATTTAAGTATTTTTAAAAATCAACAAGCTGTAAAGTTAAGTATAACCTCAATTATTCCGGCAGGTATAGCCGGGTTTGTGGCTCTTGGAATTTCTAATACTACGCAATTTCGTAATTCGTTTGAAGCATATCTAAGAAAAATTGATGCGTATAATCCATATAAGCAGGGTATTGCCGAAATTAATTCAGCATTTTCTGCATCCAATCAAGATGCTGTTAATATAATTGCAGCAATGAATGAATGTATTGCAGATGAGGTTGCTGTAGTTTATGGAAATGCCGGTGAAACAAATATATATGAAAATTCATTTGCAGTATGTAAAACGAAAGGGAAACAGCAAGCTCTTGATGTTTTATTGCCAATATTTGACAGTTATTGTGAAAAGACAAAAAAAAATATGTCTGATATTACAACCACCTACACATTAGATAATTCTTCGGTATACACTATGTATGCTTTACCTGTAGCTACAATTCCTGAGGTGTTGTGGGGAAAGCTTTTTTCGAAAGTGCAAGCCAAATATGTTACTTTTATCGAAGATTATTTGATTTTTGGTTCTAGTATTCAAGCATTGCAGCGATATGTGAGTGCATATGAACTTCAAAAAATTCTTGCTAACGAGCAGGAATTCAAAAAAATACAAAATAATATATTATCTACATATACCATTTATGCTTATTCTCAAGTATCAAAATCAACTAAATTTTATGAAGATTTAGTTGATGAAGAATCTAAATCTCAAATTCAAAAACAGAGTGAATTGCTCAAAAAATGCAACTCTTTGGTAGTGCAAATATCAGCAGATCACGAAATGTTTTATAATAATATTTATCTAAATTATAGCGGTGTTCAGGAAGAAAAGCCACAAACGGTGTGGGAGAGTTATATAGATACTGCAATAATTTGTAAGCCTAAATTTGTTGATACACAAGCCGGCGATATTACTATATTGGTGCAAGATGGATTTTATAATTTAATTTTGTTAAATAATAGTGGTAAAATACAGTGGAAAAAACCTTTGAAAGAGCCTATAATAAGTGAATTCTATCTGATTGACTATTTTAAAAACGGAAAAACACAATATTTGTTTAATACGGCTTCAGCTATTTATATTGTAGATAGATTAGGAAATTTTGTTGATTCATATCCTTTGAAATTAAAATCATCTGCAACTGCCGGTATATCAGTGTTTGATTACGACAAAAATAAAGAATATCGAGTGTTTGTGCCTTGTGCTAATAAAAAAGTATATTTATATACTATTAAAGGACAGGAAATTAAAGATTGGAAATTTGGGCAAACAGAAACCGAAGTAACAACCCCTTTGCAGCATTTTGTAGCCGAAGGTAAAGATTATATAGTGTTTGCCGATAAATTTAACATGTACATTGTTAATCGTAAAGGCGAGACACGTGTAACTGTTCAAGAGCAAATACAAAAATCTCATAATAATACGTTTACTTTAGAGCCTGCTGTTGGAAAAGTACCTGCACGACTTGTAACAACTGATGTTCAGGGGAACGTAAAATTTATAGAATTTTCAGGAAAAGTATCTACTTTAGAATTATCAAATCGTAGTACTAATCATTTTTTTGAATACAGGGATTTTAATAACGATGGTAGCAACGATTTTATGTTTGTAGACAATCAAGAACTCGAAATTATTTCGCAACAAAAGAAAAATATTAGTAATTTTGTGTTTCAAGCTCCTATAACTATGCGACCTGTAGTATATAAATTTTCGGACAATGTATATAAAATTGGTGTTGTTGATCATACTAATTCAAAAGTATATGTGATAAATGGAAATGGTACTTTGCATAAAGGATTTCCTTTAAAAGGCAAGTCGTTATTTACAATTGGGTTTTTATATAAACACTCTAATACATTTAATTTAATAATTGGTGGTGAAGAAAATTTCCTATATAATTATGAAATTAAATAATTTGATGTATATTAGTAAAAATATTCTACCGGCATGAAACACTTTTTTAACCATCAAATATCTCTGATTGCTTTATTGCTCCTTATTTTGATGTATTCTTGCGTTAAAGATCATTTTGATGTACGCGAAAAATTTTCATCAGATATTAAATGGAATCCTTCTATAGCATTGCCTTTGGCTTATGGTAATTTAACACTAGGCGATATTGTTAAAGAGCGTCAAGATACAATTCAGCATATTAGCGAAACAGAACTTGGATATGGTTCCCAAGATACAGATAAGGTAATACAGTTGCGTTATGGTATAGATTCGGCTCGTAAAATTGATATTATGCGTCTTCCGGTTATGGAACCGTATGATACTACTCTGTTTTTAAAGCCAATACAGTTATTAGATGTTCATACCGTTTTTAGTGAAACTGTTAATGATTTGTTGCAAGATAATTTTTCAAATACCGATTATACCGATTATCAAAATTATGAAGCAACCTCGCCACCGCCTATTTCCGTTACAGAGCGTATTGCTGATAAGGTAGAAACATATAGTTCTACGGCTTTACCATTTACTGTTATAGAATATGCTGTGTTATCCGAAGGTAATATGGAAGTTGAATGTATCAATAATTTTACTGTTCCTATAATGACGGATGTTGCAATTTTAACAGATTCGGCAGGAATTCGACAAGAAATAGCTGTGTTTGATTTTAGTAATGGCGGAACTCAATGGATTGCTCCCGGAGCTTCGCTTAACGATGTGTTTACATTTAATAATACATATTTAGGGTCTCAAATTTTATATGAATTCAGAAATTTACGTTTTGCCGATGCCGCAAATGTTACCGTTGATTTATCAAATGTTATTCAATTGGATATTAATTTAACCCAATTAAAAGCTTCTCAAGGAAAAGCAGTTGTGCCGCAGCAAACTATTTCTATGGATTCCCTTGTATATGTAACTATTCGAGATAAAGATGTTTCAAAAAAAATATATAGAATTATAATTGATGAAGGTTTAATTCATTATAAAATAACTTCAAGTATAGATGTTGCTACAGAGTTTTTGGTTACATTTGAGTCAATGACTTTTGAAAATGATACTGTTACAAAATTTGCTGCACTCAATAAATTGAACCCTGTAGAGGAAGCCGATTGGTATTTGAGTAATCATGAAACAGATTTAACTACCAATCCGGAACAACCATTTAACTCTATTCCAATTCGATTAGGATATAAAGTTTATACTGGAACCGAACTTATGGAATTTGGTCCGCATCAAAATATAAATATTCAAATTTCAAATCCTGATAGTATTGTTTTTCAATATTTAGAAGGAAATATGGGGAAAATAGAAGAAAATGTTTTTACTGATACTTTAGACTTTGAAATTGAAGATTTTTTGAAAAATTTCTTATCGGGTGAAATTACATTTTATGATCCAAAATTACGTTTGGTATATAGTAATCCTATTGGAATTCCCGGGGAATTTGAAATGAGATTAGTTGGTAAAAATTCCGATGGCGATTCAGTGAGTGTATTTAGAGATAATGCAAATTCGTTTAAAATTCATGCACCCGAATGTGATCAAGTGAGACAGGGTGATGTCATAGTTTCGAATATTGAATTCAATAAAAATAATACGAATATTGTTGATTTTATTAAGTTATTGCCAAATAAGATTGAGTATTCCGGAATTTACAAGATAAATGCTGATGCTCCCGACGAAAATTCAATTGTAAACTGCGTGTCGAATGTAGGCGATGCCCGTTTAACGGTAGAAGTTGAGCTGCCTATGAAGCTTTCTATTAAAGATTTGGTTTTGCAACAAGAAGTTGTTTTATCCGAAATTCCTGAAATTGAAAATATTTCTAATATTGAAAGTTTGCGTTTGTACGTGTATACCGAAAATCAATTACCTCTTGATGTTAAACTTACTATAACTATGCTCGATACAACACTTGAAGAAGCTGCTCAAGAATTGGGTGTGCTCGACGTTATTGTTTTAGAATCCGGAACTACTATCAATGGTAAAGTTTCTCGTAATTCATCGAATAAAAATACAGAAGAAATTATTTTAACTTCTGCTACCGATTCGCGGCTCGAAAAATTTCTACAATCTAATAAATTGCGATTGCAAATTAAAGTAGAAACTGATCAACAGGGAGATGTGCCTGTGATTTTTTATACCTATTACGGATTGAAGTTTAATTTGGCTGTTGATGGTAAATTTTTGTACGAAGGAAGAATAAATATGGATTAAGTAATGAAGTTAGTTTATACCTATATAATTGTTGCCGTAGTAAGTTTTTGGAGCATACATAATTCGTATGCACAAATAGACAATACCATGTATTTTATGGATCGTTTACCGCAAGCAAATTATATAAATCCTTCGGCATATCCTGAATGTAAATTTTTTATTGGTGGTCTCATTGTTCCAATTGTAGGGCAGCTACCACCGCCTATTACATTTGCGGTTAATACGCCATTAGATTGGAATGATGTGGTTTTTAAGGGGCGATGGGAATATTCCGATTCATTAATTCACCCATTACATCCTAATGCAAATTTGAATGATTTTTTAAAGAAAATTCATACCTATAATCATATATCTACTGATTTTCAAACAAGTATTCTGTATTTTGGTTTTAAACAAGGTGCGAGTAATTTTTGGTCGTTTGATGTATCCAATAGAATGTATATGCATGTTGGTATACCCGGCAATTTAATAAAATTTCCAATATTAGGTAATGGCGAATTGCGTGATGCTGATTTTACAGGCTTATATATGAATGTAAATTCTTATAACCAAATAGCATTAGGTTACAAACGCCAAGTTACTCGATATTTTAGTGTAGGAGCAAAAGTAAAGTATTTGATAGGTATAGCAAATGTGTATACTTCCGAGTCATCTATTGCACTCAAAACATCAGAAAATGTAAATCATTTATCAACTACATCAAATTATGTAATTCATGCAACGGCACCTTTAGAAGTATCTTTGCAAGAAAATGGAGATATTGAAGATATTAATTTTGTTGAATTTAATCAAAATGATATTTCGAATGAAATCATAAAAAATGCTTTTCTTACCGGTAATAGGGGGGTGGCATTTGATGTTGGGTTTTCGAAAGATTGGAATAGTGAGTTTACATATTACCTTAATATTGAAGATTTTGGATTTATTAATTGGAAGCGTAATACTCATACATTAAGTTTAGTTGGCGATGCAAGTAACGAAGGTGGATTTGAATATAAAGGTGTTGAAATAACTGATATTGATAATTTAGGTGAGCAATTAGCTCCAAATTTTGATTCTATTATAACAAAATTTGATTTTGATTATTCAACAAGTTCATATCGAAGTCCAATGCCATTCAAAATATACGGTGGTGCTCGCTATAAGCTTAGCCCTAAATTATATATTGGTGCAGTAGGGCGTTTTGAAAAAATGAGTTTTGGATTCCGTCCTTCAGCGGCAGTTTCGTTAAATTATCGCCCCGGTAAATTTGGGGCATTTACCCTAAGTTATTCGTATTTAAATCATAATTTTAATAATATTGGACTAGGCACCACATTACGTATAGGTCCGGTGCAGTGGTATTTTATTTCCGATAATTTATTAGGTACAGCGTTACTCCCTCATCAAAGTCGTTCTATGAGTTTGCGTATGGGGTGTAATTTAGTTTTTGGATATAAAGACAAGGAAAAACCTCAAAAAGCATTACCAATGTTTAATAGTAGTATGCAGGGAGCAGGAAATAAAAAAGTTCCTAAATTTGGACAGGTGAATTCTAAAAAAGGTTCTCGCGAAAAGAAAAAATACAAAACTATTAGTGCACCTAAAAATTAGAATGTTCAATTAATGTATTCATATACGAGAATTAAACATGCTCATATAAATATCCCGTTTTTTAAAGTTTTTTTTTCTTTAACATCTCATATTTTTTTAAAAGGGAGTAGAATGTAAAATATTTGTTTTGGAACATGGTTTTCATGTAACTTGCAACAAAAATTATGAATACATTACTTGCTGTAAATCATTATTCCGACATTTTACCTCAGTATCGCAATACACCTATATCTTTATTGTTTGAATATCATAATTTCAAAATTCCTTTTAAAATTTATCATTCTGCACAAATACTTGTGGGTATGTGTATGGATAATCGTAAGTATTTGCATATCCCCGATAACTTTGCATATATACTAAGGTCGGGTGGTGGAAATTTACGCAACAGTGAGTTTAAAGTGTCGTACGCTATTGCTGTTGGCAATATTTCATACATAGCACTTATAGGACATACGAATTGTGGAATGGTACAATTGGTTCAACGCAAACAATTGTTTATTTCAGGTTTGGTTTCAAATGCCGGTTGGTCGTATTTACAAGCCGAACAGCATTTCGATACTTTTTCAAAACAATTCGAAATAGAAAATGAAATTGATTTTACAGTTCAAGAGTCGCGTCGAATACAAGAGTTGTATCCCAAAGTTACTGTTGTTCCTTTGTTATTTAAAGTAGAAGATTCCAAATTATATCAAATTGTGAATGACGAATACTAAGTATCATTACATTTTTAATGTTTTTTTTAAGCTTGTTTTTGTAGAGTAAAAAAAATAAGTATATTTGCACCTCAAAAAAATGGCTCCGTAGCTTAATTGGATAGAGCATCTGACTACGGATCAGAAGGTTGGGGGTTCGAGTCTCTCCGGAGTCACAAAACGAGTTGTATGATTTCATGCAACTCGTTTTTTATTTATTATCGAGTATGTTTTGTGAAATCTGCTATTTATAAAAAATGTATATTTGCTAAAAAATGTAATTATGATAACTTTAGAACTAACAGAAACGCAAATGCAAGATATGTTACAAATGGTATATCTTGGCGAATGGATGACGCAAGCATATGGTTCGAATGAACATGCACAAGAGTATGAGGAACTTATTCAAAAATTATATGAAGTTGCTCATAATAATGGAATTGAAAGCGATGTGAATTATGATAAAAAACTTGGAGGGTATGTTCCTACCGATGAATTTGAGACTTTCTGCGATGAGTTAATTCAACAATATGATGAACATACTTTTTGGGAAGAATTGATTATGCGTATGGCAACCAAAGAATTGCAAGCCCAAGGTGGCGAATCTTTATCATCGGTTGAATACGAAAAACAATTACAAATATTAATTCGAAAATACGAACAAGAATGTAACGAGCATGGTATCGAACATTTGACGTTTTCCAAATTATGAAAGGACTTGTTGTAAAATCTACCGGGAGTTGGTATCGTGTACTTGCCGATAATAGAAGCGTTTTTGAATGTAGAATTAAAGGTAAACTCCGATTGGATGATTCTAAAAGTACCAACCCTATTGCTGTCGGCGATAGAGTAGAATTTACCCTCGAAGATAATACACGTGGTATTATTTCGGAAATTTTAGAACGAAAAAATTACATCATTCGTAAAGCTTCTAACTTATCTAAACAATCGCATGTAATTGCTGCAAATGTAGATAGGGCATATTTAGTAGTAACTATTCATAGTCCACAAACATTATTGTCGTTTATCGATAGATTTTTGGTATCGGCTCATGCGTATGATATTCCGTGTACGATTATAGTTAACAAATACGACACACTAGTTTCTGAATCCGATATTACTCTGTTTGAAGAGTGGAAGCGTATATATGATTTAGCCGGATATGAATTACTTGAAGTTTCGGCACATAGCGGTCATAACATACAAACATTGAAACATCAGATGAAAGGTAATATATGTGTCTTTGCAGGTAATTCGGGCGTTGGTAAATCTTCACTTATTCATGCTTTAGATTCACAAACGTCTGTAAAAATACAAGAAATTTCTAAAGCTCATAGTAAAGGTCAACATACTACAACGTTTGCCGAAATGTTTGAGCTCGATTTTGGTGCATATATAATTGATACTCCTGGAATTAAGGCTTTTGGTTTGCTCGATTTTGATAGAGATGAACTTGCTCATTATTTTCCGGAAATATTTAGGATTTCATCTCGCTGTCAGTTTCATAATTGCACTCATTTGCACGAACCAAATTGTGCTGTTTTGGAGGCTGTAGAACGAGGAGAAATTCCCGTAAGTCGTTACGAAAATTATGTTTCTATTAGTTTTGATGAACAAACAAAACATAGAAAATAAATTAACGTCAACTTCTCTGTTGAATTATTCCTTTTGTTGAGCAACAAAGTTCTGTAATTCGGGAAAAAATTCCTGAAAATGTAATTCTAATTCTTTATAATTTCTTTTAAAAACATCAATGCATTCCATAGTGTGTTGCGGTAAGCTTGTGCGAGTTGCCATTCGAGATAATACTTTTTCTAAACCATAAAATGATGCATAGTAGCGCATCCAATTGTTGTATACTAAAGAAGGAATAAGTTGTTGTGCCCGTTTCGGTACTAGGTGGTAGTATTTTAGTAGACTGTTGTATGTAAATTCAATAAATACGTCGCGTTGAATATTGGTATATGAGTTCCAATGTGTGGAGAGTAAGTGGTCGTATAGTATGTCAACTATAATTCCAGCATATCTTCCGTAAATTGGTTTAAAAATTAGAATGCTTTGTTTTACAATAGTTGAATTATCGGCAAAATTATCGATACTTCTATGCAATAAAATTCCTTTTTGTATTGCAGGAGGGTAAAGGGTATGAGAATTGCCTTTTACAAAATCACCTAAAAAATTTCCAACAATAACTTGTTCATCAGTTCCCGACAGAAATGAATGTGCTAATGAATTCATTTGGAAATGTGTGTTTGAATGAGTGATTGGAATTCGGTTTCAGAATCATTCAAGAATGTAATTCCAATTGATAAAACATATATTGGTAATTGATTTCGTGTAATTTCAAGAATTTTAGGAGCATCTTTTTCTGTTGTTACTATGGTAGTTCTATATGTTTTGTATTGTTGTAAAATTAATGCATAATCATCGTTGGTGTATATATGATGGTCGGCAAAATTTAGATGTGTTATATCTTTACAGTATTGCGATATAAACGTATACATTGGTTTCGGTTGGGCTATACCGGTTACCAACAATATGTGTTTGCTCGAAAGTATTGTTGGAATATCATGTTGCTTTTTACTCTCAGCTTCATAAATTGAAGTATATTTGATTGTTGTAAAAAAAAGAGTTTGTTTGGTAATGTGCAATTTTCTTTTCCACATTTCCATTTCTGTATTTGTAAGGTTATTTGGACATTTTGTAATAATAATGCTGTGAGCTCTCTCTAAGGCGTAAGTTCCCTCGCGGAGCATACCTCCCGGGAAAACGCAATCATTCCAAATAGGTCTATTGTAATCTATTAATACAATATTTAGTCCTGCTTTTATAGCACGGTGTTGAAATGCGTCATCGAGAATTATTGCTTGAATAGTAGGATTGTCTTGTAATAATTTGGTAACACCTAAAACACGTTTTTCGCATACAGCAACGTTTGTTTTTTGTAATTTTTTGTATAAAAAGTATGGTTCATCGCCTAATTCATCAACCGTAGTTAAAGGGCTGGCTAACAGGTACCCTTTGGTTTTTCGTTTATAGCCTCTACTTAAAATTGCTGTGCGAAATGTGTCTTGCAGCAATGAACATATATATTCCACATGAGGAGTCTTGCCTGTTCCACCTACGGTAATATTACCAACACAAATAGTAGGCGTTGTAAACGATGTTGATGAATACAAACCTGTATCATAAGCCTTGTTACGGAGGTATGTTAGTGTCCAATATAAAGGGGAAAATACACAGAAGATTCTTTGAAATTTCATTGAGAAAATGTATACATTAATTAATTTTTAGAATATACGGTAGTTGCATATATATTCCTTGTTGTTTCGGAATCTCTTTGGTTAACGTACTTATTTGTGCAATTTCTTTACCGAATAAAGCTTCAATTTCTTTTGATAGAGATTGTTGTCCTGATATTTTATCGAGAATAATTTCAATTGCAGATTTTTGTTCCGGATAGATTTGGAGGTTATAATTACCTCCTAATTGAGCTTTTTTGTCAGCTATTGCTATGGCTGTATTTACGCCTCCGATAGTGTCTATCAGACCAATTTTTAAAGCATCGGTTCCACTCCAAACTCTACCTTGAGCAATTGTTTCTACTTGCTGTACAGATAATTTACGGCCTTGAGCAACACGTTCTTTAAATGTAGTATAGGTGTTTTCAATATTTTTTGAAATTACCGCATATTCATAACTGCTAACTTTTCGTGCAGGACTACCTAAATCGGCATAAGAACTTGAATTAACAGTATCTATACTAACACCAATTTTGTTAAATAATTCCTGTGTGTTAAACAGCATGCCAAATACACCTATGGACCCCGTTATGGTTGTAGATTCTGCAACAATAACGTGAGCAGGGCATGCAATATAATATCCACCCGAAGCTGCTACATCGCCCATTGATACAATTGTAGGTTTTGCTTGTGCTGCTAATGAAACTTCATGCCATATTGATTCCGAAGCAAGAGCAGACCCTCCACCTGAATTAATACGCAATATTATAGCTTTTACCGTACTATCTTTTCGAGCGTTTCGAATAAGTTCGCAAAACGATTCGCTGTAAATGCCGGTATTATCTCCTTTGCCCGATTGAATAGTTCCCGAACCAACAATGAGTGCAATTGTGTTTTTATTTTGATTATTGGTTTTTTCAATTTCACGACACATAGGAATGTATGAATCTAATGTTACAAATGATATGTCGTCTTTTTGTTCTATTGCAATTCTTTTTTTGAGGGTGGTTATAAAATCATTATAATAAAGAAGGGAATCAGTAAGTCCCAATGCATAAGAGTTTTCGGCATTCCATACCAAAAGTGAGTCTGCAATAATTGATAAAGGTTTTTTTATATGAGAACGTTGTGTCTGAATTGATTCTGTATATTTTTTCCACAAATTCGAAACAAGAGCTTGTATTTGTTCCCTATTTTCGGCACTCATTGTATTTGACGTAAACGATTCTACATAGCTTTTATATTTACCTACTTTAAAAACTACCGGTTCTACCCCAATTTTATCCAATAAATTTTTGAACGAAACAAATTGAGAGGATATGCCCGAAAGTTCAAACATTCCCTGTGGATTTATAAATATACTATCGGCAACCGAAGCGAGTAAATATGATTTCTGCGTATACATATCACTGTAAGCATATATAAATTTACCCGATGTTTTAAAATCTAATAAAGCTTTGCGAATTTCATTCAATGTGGTGTATCCTGCTTGTATTATATCTGTATGTAAAACTATTCCGGATATTTGAGTGTCTGTTTTTGCATGTTTTATAGCGAGTAAAATATCATGAATTCCTAAAATTGATGAATTGTCGCTTAACGGAGAAATTCCTTGAAAAGGATTTGTTTCCGATAATTCTTGGATAGGTTCGTGAAGACGAATAAGTAGTACACTTTTATCTTTAATCTCAATATCGGTAGTATTGCTCGAAGTTATTATTCCTGCTATAACTATAAAAATAATGAGGACAAACAGTGCCAATCCTAAAAAAGTTCCCGATGCGGTAACGAATAAATATTTAAAAAAACGTTTCATTGCATATATATTTATGTTTCTTTTGTACAAGATTTCTTACAAATGTACTTGTATTGTTTGAATTAGAAAACAGAAACAATAAAAAATATTATTGATATGAATCATGTTTGGTTATTATTAGGAGCAAATTTGGGAAATGAGTTGCAATTATTTTCGCAAGCTATTGCAGCTGTTGAATCTCAAATTGGTGTGTGTGTCGCTCAATCATATGTATATACAAGTCCGCCTTGGGGATTTAGCCATGCAAATAAGTTTTATAATCAAGCTTTAGAAGTAAAAACAGAATTATCTGCCGAATCTGTGTTGCAAGCTTGTTTGTCAATAGAGCAAGACTTAGGGAGAACGCGTAAATTCAACAGTGGATATCAAGCAAGAATTATTGATATTGATATAGTATACTATAATTCAAGTATTATAGATTTAGAGTATTTGCATATACCACATTCGCTTATGCATACTCGCAAATTCACTCTCGTTCCTTTGAGTGATATTGCACCTGAGTATATGCATCCTATTTTGCATAAAACAACACTTCAACTATTGGCTGAATGTGTGGATGATGCAACTGTTACGCGATTGGAGGGGGAGTAATTATTAATTGAACAATATATATGTTCCAGCACCAGCTAAATAGCCAATTAATGCTAATAAGCTTATTTTTTTAAGATACCACATAAAGTCAATTTTTTCTAAGCCCATGGCAGCAACACCTGCGGCAGAGCCAATTATAAGTATACTGCCTCCTGTACCTGCACAATATGCTAAAAACTCCCAAAATGTACCATCTGTTGCAAATGCTCCAGCCGATTGTATAGAATACATGCCCATAGATCCGGCAACTAATGGAACATTGTCAACTATTGATGAGAGAATTCCTATTACAATATTTATAACATACACATTTTTATTGGTAACATCGTCGAGCCAGCCGCCTAATTGTGCTAAATGCCCTGCCGATTGCAGAGCTGCAACTGCGGCTAAAATTCCCATAAAAAAGAATATTGTTGGGGTGTCTATGCGTTTGAGAACATTATATACATTCAGTTTTTTTCTATATTCAGGTGCTTTTTTAGCAAGCATAATTTCGGTGCTAATCCACAATATGCTTAGTCCTAATAGCATTCCCATAAATGGTGGTAAATGTGTATAGGTTTTAAAAATAGGAACAAATAATAAACTGCCAACACCAATAGCGAAAATTATTTTTCGGTGTCGAGCACTCGTATATTCCTTTTCATCATGTTCTTTTTTTGGTTTCTCTATCGTACCTTTCAATATAAAACTAAGAATAGTGAGTGGTACTACAATGTTAATAATGCTTGGTAATAGTAACGATTTTATAATTGCTCCTGCTGTTACTTGACCACCAATCCAAAGCATTATGGTAGTTACATCACCTATAGGCGACCATGCACCGCCGGCATTTGCTGCTATTACAATAATACTGGCAAACATCCATCTGGTTTTTTTGTCATCTATTAATTTTCGTAACAATGCTATCATTACTATGGTTGTAGTTAAATTATCGAGAGCTGCCGACATGAAAAAAGTTATAATCCCAATAATCCACATAAGTTTAACTTTTTTCTTAGCAGTTATTTTGTCGGTTATTATTTTGAAACCTTCGTGTTGGTCTACTACTTCTACTATAGTCATTGCTCCTAATAAGAAAAATAAAATTTGAGCAATTTCTATAATATGATGTTCGAGTTCTTCAATAATAAAATGAGTAATATCTACTGAACCTTGTGTTGCAGTCCAGCTTGGGCTAAAACCAAGATTTAAAATTGTGGTGTTGTTCAGCATATAAACTGTCCATAACGCAACACCAATAAATAATGCACTTGCTGCTTTGTCAATTTTAATTGTATGTTCCATAGCTATAGCTGTATAGCCGAGAACAAAAATGAGAATCATTATATAAAACATAGGAATATAGTATAAGAATGTAAAAAAAATAAAATGAAAAACTATGTAAAAATAAATAATATTAGTATTGAACTTGATTTTTTGTGAGTATTTTTTTTGAAATTTAAAAAAATCTTAAAAAATTATTGTACATGATTTTAGAGATATTTTGTACTCATAAAAATATTGTTTGTGTTTTTATGAATAATAACTATAATGATGTTTATGTGTCTGTGATAATTTTCTATCGCGGAATAGGTTTGTGAATTTTGTGGTGAATATAAAAAATGATGTGTTTGCCCTGCTTTCAAACTCAATCAATTGGGAATTTTTAATCTTTTTTATTATATTTGCCTTTCAAAAAAAATAGCATTAGTAATGCTACTAACTCATTACTATGAAAATAAATCAAAATAAGTTACTTGTAAAATTTATTCGTTGGCGATTACAACATGTAAGTGACAAGCAATTTGTGTACTTTTTAAGTGTTTTAATAGGCTTAATTGTGGGGATTGCCGCTGTTTTGCTTAAAACATTAGTGCATGCCATTCGTCATTTAGTGCATATATGGTCGCCATTTGAAGAAGGTAATTTTTTGTATTTTTTCTTACCTATGGTTGGCATAGCTGCTGCGGTGTTGTTTATGAAGTATGTAATAAAACATAATGTTAAGCATGGTGTTCCTAGTGTGCTATATGCTATTTCTATGGATCAGGGAAAATTAAAACCCCATCAGACATTTTCCTCAATTATTACCAGTGCGCTTACTGTAGGTTTTGGTGGTTCTGTAGGATTGGAAGGTCCTAGTATAGTTACCGGGGCAGCAATAGGTTCTAATGTTGGAAGAGTTTTGCGTTTAAAATATAAACAAATAATTTTACTTATTGGTTGTGGTTCTGCAGGGGTAATGGCTGCAATTTTTAATGCTCCTGTTGCCGCTTTAGTATTTGCCCTCGAAGTTATAGTACTTAATCTTGCAATGAGTTCTATAGTGCCACTATTATTAGCTTCGTCGGCAGCTACACTTACTTCATATTTTTTCCTTGAACAAGATGTATTGTTTCATGCCGTAGAATTATTTAATAAAGGCTACGAAATTCTCGATGTGCCATCGTTTGTTGTTTTGGGGGTATTTACCGGTTTAGTGTCGGTGTATTTCAAACGAATGTACATAGCTATAGAAGCTAAATTCGAAAAAATTGAAAGTCGTAAACATCGGTTGTATATAGGTGGAGGTTTATTAGGATTATTGTTGTTTTTCTTCCCTTCATTATATGGCGAAGGATATGATTTTATAAATATGGCATTTCGTGGCGATTATTCTTTTTTATTTGCCAATAGTATTTTTGTAATATTTGAAAAAAGCTTTCTGCTTACGTGTGTCTTGTTTTGTGCTGTAATTTTAATTAAAGTTATAGCTTCTTCACTTACGTTTGGCGCCGGAGGGGTAGGAGGGATTTTTGCTCCTTCTTTGTTTATAGGAGCTATTGTGGGCTTGTTTTTTTGGTATGTATTTGAATATTTTAATATAGATGCTCCAGTTACGTTATTTGTATTGCTTGGTATGTGTGGAACTATTGCAGGGGTATTACATGCTCCACTTACCGGTATTTTCCTTATAGCTGATATTACCAGTGGGTATGGCTTGTTTGTCCCTCTTATGATAGTTTCGGCAGTTTCATATGCTACTGTTCGTATTTTTGAAAACAATTCAGTGTATACCTATTTGTTGGCAAAGCGTAAACAGTTAATTACTCATAACAAAGACCAATCGGTTTTGACATTGTTGCAAATAAAAAAACTCATTGAAACCGATTTTAACACCGTGCACGTAAATGCTACTTTAGGTGAACTAATAGAGGTTATAAAATACGCAAAACGCAACATTTTTCCGGTTGTTGATGATGATGGTGTTTTGCACGGAATTGTAAAATTAGACGATATTCGTCATATCATGTTTTCGCCAGAAAAATATAACAAAATTGATGTTCGAACGGTAATGCATATGCCTAAATATTATTTTTCTCCCACCGACGATATGGACGATGTGGTTGCGGTTATCCAAAAAAGCGGTCATTTTAATTTCCCTATACTCGACAATGGTAAGTATATAGGGTTTATCTCTCGTGCAACTGTCTTTTCGGAGTATCGAAAAATTTCAGAGTTTTTTTCGGAAGAATAATTGTTAACTTTTTTGTATAAAATTTATTTGGTAAATTCAGTAAATTTTAATTAATTTGTTAGGTATTGCAACTATTTCGGTTCGAAATGAGTCTTGTGATAGTATTCTAGTGTTTATTTGAAACTGTATATATATGAAACCAACAAAAACTATCCCTCACAACATGCGTAAATTCCTCGCAACAACGTATTTAGTATTATTGTCGGCATTGTTTCTTCCTGCGTTTTCGCAAGTAGATTTTGAGTTTTGGTTTGCTGCTCCGTATGCATCACAGCAACATAACCCTAATGCTTTAGGTCCGGGTGGTAGACCAATTTATTTGCGCGTAGCTACGCAAGATGCACCTGCAACTATAGAAATTTCTATGCCTGCCGATCCTACGTTTCCGGTAATTACGCTAAATCTTGCTGCTCAGAAATCTGATTCGGTAAATTTAACTCCATATTTGTCGAAAATTCAAAGTAGCAATCAAGGAAATGTGATAGAAAATAAAGGTCTATATATTCGTTCAAATGCTTTGATTACGGCATATTACGAAATATCATCGGTGCTCAATGGCGACTTCTTTTCTTTGAAAGGGCAAAATGCGTTAGGAACAGAATTTTATGCACCGTTGCAAAATAAATATAACAATAGTGACTATCACTCTATAAATCATAACGACCCCTATGGTTTGTATACCGTAGCCGACCCAGCCTATTCATATATTATCATTACTGCTACCGAAAATAATACCGAGGTTTCTATTACTCCAACTGGTAATGCGGTTGGTATTCCTGCAGGAACGACCAAAACCGTTTTATTAAATAAAGGTCAAACCTATGTGGTGCGTTCGGTGAGCGAATTGCAAATGCCTCGATTAGGTGGTACCAAAATTACATCGACCAAAGATGTAGCCGTAACGGTAGGTGATGACTCAATGTTTCCGCAAGATTTTACAGTAAATAATGACTGTGAGGACTATGCCGGCGACCAAATTGTTCCTACCAGCATAATTGGAAAAGAGTATTGGGTGGTAAAAGGTCAAGGGTATAAATTAGGTACCACAGGTTCTTCGGCAGGTAAAGAGTATACCGAATATGTGTTTGTTACAGCAACGCAAGCCAATACTCAAATTTTTATTGATGGAAGTTTTCATACAACATTAAATGCAGGGCAACAAGTTGCAATAGATTTGGGTGGACCTACAACCTCAAATTACAAATTTGTAATGGGTGATAAGCCTATTTATGTGTTTCATGTATCGGGATATCAATGTGAGATGGCGGGAGCATTGTTGCCTCCTATCGATCAATGTACCGGTTCGTATAAAACAGGATTTGCTCGTACATATGGTTCCAAATTATACGAAAACTTTTGGATGAACCTTATGGTGAAAGGTAATGGTGAAGCCAATTTTACGATAGACGGAGTGCCGCATCCTAAAATTCAAGGTGCAACATGGCAAACTATTTTAGGTACCGACTGGAAAGTAGCTCGTATAGAATTTACGCAAGCTGAATTACCTGTAGGAGCACATTTTATACAAAATCCTACGAATTTATTCCACATGGCAATGATGAACTCTCGGTCGTATGATTGGGGAAGTGGTATTGGGCTTATGGGAGCATCGTACGGGTATTTTTCGAATTTCAACGAAAATAAACCACGTGCAATTATTGTAAATAATAATGATACTGCAATAGTAGTAGCTCGCGGTACTCTTGTGAGTTTGCTTGCGAGTGGTGGATATGCGTTTAATTGGACAGGATATATTTGGAATGGAACCGATTGGGATATGTTGCCTGCGCCCTATTTTATGACAAATACATCAGTAGAAAATCCACAAGTAACTATAAATGCCGACGGATATTATAAATATACCGCTTCTATTACTACCGAATGTTATGGCGTGCAAACAAGCAATGTGTATATTAGTATAGTTCCGCCTGCCAATTTGAACAATATTTACGACACCGTGTGTGCAACTCCACCATATACCGATGTAAGTGAATTCTATAATTTGTACAATTTAGAAGATACTATAGTTGGTGTGCAAGGTAATAGACTAAAATATTATGTGCAAAGTTGGTATAAATGGAATAATGGAGGGGTAAATATTTGGGATGATTTTGAAACAAATAGAAATAAAATAGGAATTCCTAGAAATGGAACTATGACTGTTGAAACGAATCCATCTCAATTATCTCCAAATACATCAACAATGGTTGGTCATTTGCAAAAAACAAGTATGGGGAATCCCGGTAGTTTGGAAACAGGATATACATGGAATGATTATCAACAGTCTGTTTGGTATGATATTGATTTAATTGCAAATCCAATAAATCTAGCATCAGGGGCTCAGTTTTCTTTTGATATTAGATATGATGGAAAAGTTTTTTCTGAAAATTGGAGATATGATAAAAATCATATTGTTTATTTAGAGTTATTTGATAATTCTGGTGCAATAGCTCGTATTGCCGGGACAACATTAACTCGAACACAATTAGAAAATCCAACTTGGAGTAAATTAACATTTGATTTTACTGGATATTCATTTCAAAATGTAACCAAAGCAAGAATTAGAATTTGGGTAGATGGTTGGTTTGATGGTGTGTTGCCATATGGATATTATATTGATAATATTTCACAAACAATCACTCGCCACAAGCAAGTTATTGTAAATCCTGCACAATATCGCATTACCGATAACGATACTCTCATAGCTATTGTAAAAAATGCATTAGATCCTACTCGTACCGATTCGGCATATGTGTATTTACAAGTATTGCCTCCGGGTAAAGGTCCAAAACATATTACCCTTGACCCTATGTGTGCAACCAGTGGTAATCAGTATGTGGGTTTTGATTTAACACAATACAAATATGAAGTTGGTGGAGCGTTAATAGCCGATAAAAATTGGTTCCTCAATCAAGCTTTAACATTACCTGTTACCGACCCAACGAATGTAACCGTAACCGGCACCCAAACATTCTGGGCTCAAATAGATGATGAGTGTGGTGGAGTAGGGTCGCTTACCGTACAAATTTCGCCACAACCCAACGTAATGGATGCCACCGAGCAAGTATGCGAAAATGTTGATATTGGCGGCGATAGAGGTATTCTCGATTTATCGACTATGAAAAATCGTGTTACAACTAACCTCGATGCTACTATAGAATGGTATTCAGATGCAGCTCGTACTACATTGGTGCCTAATATAAACCAAGTATTTCCAACCGATGGGCAGGAGTATTATGCTAATGTATATTATAATGCTACGTGTATAGCTCATGCTACGCTTACTGTTACTGTTATTCCGTTGAGCGATGTTACATTCAATAACCAAAGTGTTTGTATTGATGCCGGAACCGTAATATTAAATGCGACGCCTGCCGGTGGTGTGTATACCGGTCCCGGTGTTACAGGTAATATATTTAATCCTGTAACTGCAGGTGCTGGAACTCACGAGATTTCATATACCATTTCAAATTTATCGTGTAATTATACCAAAAAAGCAACATATACCGTGCATCCTTTGGTTAGTGCTACTATAACACAAGTACCTGCCGGTAAATTGCAAGTAAATGGTACAGCTACTTTACAAGGAGCTATAAGCCCCGGTGCTTTGGCAAATTATAATTATTCGTGGACAAATGCTTCGTTATTATCAAACCCTACATCTATTAGTCCTACTACTCTTCCTTTAACACAACCTACTAATTATTGCTTAATAGCAACCGATAAAGTTACAGGGTGTGATGATACAGTATGTGTGCTTGTAGATGTGTATGTTCCTATAGCTGTAGATATGCAGTTTTCTGCAAATCCTGTATGTGCCGGAGAACCTGTTACTGTAAGGGCAAACAGAACAGGTGGTTTTGGTCCGTTCCAATATACATGGACTATACCCGGTGGAACAGACTATACGATGCTTAACGACTCAGTTGTTCGTATTAATAATCCGCAAACTACTATAAATATTTCGGTAACTGCTCGCGATTTGGGAATTACACCAAATGATGTGATATCAGATTCTGATGTATTAACGATAAATCCTCGTCCTGTTATTTCTATTGCAAATGTATCACCTACAGTGTGTCAAAATAGTCCATTATCTATAACTCCATCTGTTTCGGGAGGAACACCGGCATATACACACCTGTGGTCGCAAGATACTCAAATCTTAACGTCTGCTACCAATGTGCAAACAGCTGTGGTAAATACCACTACCAATACCGGAACATATAATTTACGATATACAGTAACCGATGCTAATAATTGTAGTGATTTTGAAGATGTTACTGTTCGAATTAATTCTAATCCTGTAGTGCAAGCTATTGCTGACCCGGATACAACATGTATTGACAATACTGTTCAACTAAATGGAACTGTAACACAAGGGGTAACTGCAGG
>ENA-UOWE01000771-UOWE01000771.1-activated-sludge-metagenome-genome-assembly--contig:-NODE-771-length-43234-cov-4.733597_pt1 | contig 43234 bp, 36 predicted proteins | sample MGYA00249841_ERZ761562 | MGnify/ENA primary metagenome ERZ761562 (study PRJEB28883, sample SAMN05720200) | activated sludge metagenome | isolation source: Anaerobic digester | place: Japan...
AAACGCCGCAGAAAAGTCAATCCTAATGACAAAAACGCCAAAATCTGTTTTACCGACGAAAATAATGACACCTGGGAAGAATATAATGTGTTTCATCCCAAGTTTCTGAAATGGCTTAAAGTAAAAGGCTATGACGTAGAAGAAATAAAAACCTATTCCGACGAAGAACTGGCTCCTATCATCAAACTCTCACCTTATTATAAAGCTACTGCCAACGATATCGACTGGATTGCCAAGGTAAAAATGCAGGGGGCTATTCAAAAATGGGTTGATCACTCTATCAGTGTTACCGTTAATGTTCCCAGGGAAACCACCGAGGAAATGGTAAGCAATATTTATTATACTGCCTGGGAATCAGGATGTAAAGGAGTTACCATTTATCGCGATGGGTCCAGGGCGGGTGTGCTGGTCTCAGATTCGCCCAAAAAAGACGAAAACGTTATTGATTTTAAAGAAACTCGTGCCCCACAACGCCCCAAACGCCTGGAAACCGATGTCGTTCGTTTTCAGAACGATTACGAACAATGGATAGCCTTTGTGGGACTGATTAATGGCAAGCCCTATGAGATTTTTACCGGTAAAGCCGATGACTTTTATTTGCCTCCTTTCGTTAAAAAAGGATGGGTAATAAAAAATAAAATCGATGACGAAAATTCACGCTATGATTTCCAGTATGAAGATAAGCAAGGCTATAAAACCACCATCGAAGGACTGTCGCGTTCTTTTGATGAGGAATTTTGGAATTATGCCAAGCTGATTTCAGGTATTTTGCGGCATGGAATGCCATTGCAATATGCTGTGGATCTCATTTCAAACCTGCACCTCGACAGCGATTCAATCAATACCTGGAAAAACGGTGTGGTTCGCGCATTAAAGAAATTCATTCCTGAAGGAACCCCGGCTGTGGATGAAAAATGCCACAAATGCGGCGAAGCTACTTTGATATATACCGAAGGCTGCCTCAAATGCACATCTTGCGGATATTCAAAATGCGGATAAACATTACGGTTACAGAGCCCGGCAAAAGGGTGTATAAAAATAAAAAGCAGGAAGAAAACCTTCCTGCTTTTTATTTTTCTTATAAAACTTATTATGGTTTAGGTACAGGAACCGGCGAAATTAGGTCAGAGTCCAGTTTTATAAACTCACTTTTCAGATTGTACAAAAGTACTTTCACGTCTTTCTTCTTTTTTATGTCAATAACATAATAGTCTCCATCTGCACGATATTGGATAGAAGATTTCATTACCTTAAACCCGGCATAGCTGGTTGCTACATTGTCTTTAATTTTTTGAGGCACGTATTGGTAAGGTATAGTCCATATGGTTTTTACCCATTCGCCGCTTTGTTTGATACTTACATTTGCCGTCATTTCGCCTTTAACAAATGATGCCTTGTAAACTTCTCCTGTTAGTTCCCAGGCAGGAGCCATACTTACCGTGTCGTGAATCTTATTAAAATATGTCAGCTTAACAGCCGGCGGTACCTGGCTTTTATCAATCTTTTGCGCAAATGATACTGTTGCCAGAAGAATTACTGCAATACAAAAACTTATATTTTTCATTTTATTTATTTTTTACGAAATTACATATTCTTTAAAATGAAAATCCAAAAATCAGAATTTATTTTACCATCGAAGAAAATTGGTTTTTCAGGCCGGAGTATTCGATAAGTTCCATTTTGACTTTTCCGACGAGTATAGATGATTCTCCGATAATCGGTATTTTGTTTTTGTCGTCAGTAACCCAAATTGTTACAGGATAGGGATCTTTGAAAACTGTTCCTGTCAGCACCTGTGGCTTTATTTTTATACAGCGGACTTTTCCAAAACTGGTTTTAATGGTTTCTTTGCCCAGATAGATTACTTTGGTAGAATAAATGGTGTCGTCGAGCATAAATTGCACCTTAAATTCTCCGTTTTCATCCATTTTTGAAATATCAACGGTGCGTGCATAATAAATAGCTGAGAGTATATCATGAATGTATTCTGGTGTGGGCATATTGTTAGTGCGTGGCCGATGGTTGTCGACAAAATAAGCCATGTTTTTATGCTGGTTGAATGTTATATCCTGGTTAATAATGTAACCACCTTCGTCTACCCTGCGCAAGAATAACCAGGGCGCCAGCGTTTGTTCATCCACATAGGTCTCGTAACGGTCGTAGACTTTAAAAAACCAGTTAAAAGCTCCTTTGGTTTTTCCAATTACCTCCAGGTGGTATGTGTCACGGCCTTTAATTTTCTTGTTCTCATCTTTTACCTTAAATGTACAGGTTCCCGCGATTACCTCTCCCGTTAGTAAAGCATCGTAGTAAGCTTTGTATTTCAGATTTTCACCCCGCTGAAAAGCATCGTTTTTCACTGTCCTTAACTGCGCGAAACCTCCTGAAAATAACATACTGAAGGCTATCGCGAAAATCATTCTTGTTCTCATGGCATAGGTTTTACCATAAATCAGGCAAAATCTGTTCCAAAAAGATCAATTAATGTATCTTGTTGCTGATCAGACTACAATGTTGATGATTTTACCGGGAACGATGATGATTTTCCTTGGGGTCTTCCCGCCCAGCCATTTTTCGGCATCTTTATGGGAAAGGGCGCTTTTTTCAATATCGGCATGGGGCATATCTGCCGGCAGGTTTAAGGTAAAACGCATTTTACCGTTGAATGATACGGCATAGGTAAAAGTGTTTTCGGCAATATAGTCAGGGTTGAATTCCGGAAAAACCGCTTTGCTCACACTTTCCTTGTTCCCCAACAAATGCCACAATTCTTCAGCAATATGCGGGGCATAAGGGGAGAGGATGATGGTGAAATCGCTGAGTACCGCACGCTTGTTGCATTTTATGTCCGAAAGTTCATTCACCCCGATCATAAAGGTGCTGACGGCGGTATTAAAGGAAAAACGTTCGATATCTTCACGTACCTTTTTTATGGTTTTGTGTAAAACTTTCAGTTCTTCTTTTGTGGGAGTTTCGTCCGAAACACAGAAATTATTGTCGTGGTCGTGGAACAGCCTCCAAAGCTTGCGGATAAAGCGAAAAACCCCTTCTATGCCTTTGGTATCCCATGGTTTGTGTTGTTCGAGCGGCCCAAGAAACATCTCATAAAGACGCAGGGTGTCGGCACCATATTTTTCAACCAGGTCGTCAGGAGTTACCACATTGAATTTAGATTTGGACATTTTTTCCACCTCCGATCCGCACACATATTTTCCGTCTTCAAGAATAAATTCCGCATTTGCCAGATCGCCTCGCCAAGCCTTGAATTCAGTAATATTTAAAATGTCGTTATGTACCATATTGATATCAACCAGTATGGGATCGGTATCGTAGGAGTTTTTTAAGTTGTAAGAAACAAATTTGTTGGTTCCCTTAATCCGGTAAACATAACTCGAACGTCCCTGTATCATACCCTGGTTGATGAGCTTTTTAAAGGGTTCTTCCTTGCAAACCATGCCAAGATCATATAAAAACTTGTTCCAGAATCTGGAATACATCAGATGTCCGGTGGCGTGTTCCGCCCCACCAATATACAGGTCCACGTTTTCCCAGTAAGAGTTGGCTTCTTTCGAAAAATATTCCTTGTCATTATGCGGATCCATATAGCGCAGGTAGTAGGCGCTGCTTCCTGCAAAGCCCGGCATGGTGTTGGTTTCGAGTGGAAACCTTCTTTGGTTTTCCAGTTTTGCGCTCTGGCCAGCGGTGGTTCGCCGGTTTCGGTAGGCAGGTAGGCATCTACGGCTGGCAGTTCCAGGGGAAGTGCCGATTCGTCGAGGGTGTAGGGACAGCCGTCTTTGTAATATACCGGGAAGGGTTCACCCCAGTAACGCTGGCGGCTGAAAATGGCATCCCGAAGCCGGTAGTTAATTTTCCCATAACCAAAACCGCCTTCTTCGGCTTTTTTTATAACTGCTTTTGCTCCTTCGTGGGCCTTCAACCCGTTGATAAATCCTGAGTTTACACAGAATCCCTCTTTGGATTCAAAGGCTTCTTTGGTGATGTCTCCTCCGGCAATTACTTCTTTGAGTGGTAACCCGAAATGGTTGGCAAAAGCCCAGTCGCGGCTGTCGTGTGCCGGAACGGCCATCACGGCGCCTGTTCCATAGCCTGCCAGCACATAATCGCCCACCCAGATGGGCACTTCCTCGTTGGTAAAAGGGTTGACTGCATAAGCTCCCGTAAATTCGCCGGTGATTCTTTTCACGTCGGCAATACGTTCGCGTTCGCTGCGGTTTTTGGTTTCGTTCAGGTAGTTGTCAATGGTATCTTTGCGGTCGGGAGTGGTAATGCGGCTCACATATTCGTGTTCGGGGGCAAAGGTCATATAAGTAACCCCAAAAATAGTGTCGGGACGGGTGGTAAAAATCTCCATAAATAGTCCGTCATGACCTTTGATGGGAAATTTTATCATGGCTCCTTCAGACCGGCCTATCCAGTTGCGTTGTATTTCTTTTATTGATTCGGGCCAGTCGATAGTATCCAGGCCGTTTAAAAGCCTGTCGGCATAGGCGGAAATACGTAGCAGCCATTGTTTCATGGTTTTTCTGATTACCGGATGCCCGCCACGAATCGAAAAACCCTCGCTTACCTCGTCGTTGGCAAGCACCGTGCCCAGTTCCGGACACCAGTTAACCATAGTGTCGGCAAGATAGGCCAGGCGATAATGCATCAGCATATCCTGTTGTTGTTTTTCGTTCATGGCGTTCCACTCTGATGCCGTAAAGGCAACTACATCGCTGCAGGCAGCACAGATGCAGGTATTCCCCTTGATTTCAAATTCTTTTACCAAATCAGATATTGGCTCAGCTTTATCGGTTTTTTTGTTGTACCATGAATGAAAAAGTTGGATAAAAGTCCACTGTGTCCAAATGTAATAGTGTGGGTCACAGGTGCGTACCTCTCGGTCCCAGTCGAATGAAAAACCTATCTTGTCGAGTTGTTCGCGGTAACGGGTAATATTTTTTTCGGTGGTTATAGCCGGATGCTGGCCTGTCTGTATGGCGTATTGTTCGGCAGGAAGCCCGTAAGCATCATAGCCCATGGGATGGAGCACATTACAGCCGGTGAGTCTTTTGTAACGGGAATAAATGTCTGAAGCGATATAACCCAGCGGATGTCCTACATGTAAACCCGCTCCCGAAGGATAAGGGAACATATCGAGCACGTAATATTTAGGTTTAGAATGATCAATTTCAGCTTTGAAGGTTTTCTGTTCACTCCAGTAGCGTTGCCACTTTTGCTCTATTTCTACAAAATTATAGTCCATAAACTCTTGAAATATTTAATAAAACAAGCCGCGAAGTTATGAAATTATAACGAGAGGATGATGAAGCATTTAGAATTTTGGATTTTTTGTGCAATGAGTATGCATGCTATTTGAAAATCAAGTGCGGCCCTGTAGTATATTTTGTCGTTAACAAGGAAAATAGACAGTACGCATGATATGGACATCTGCTGAAAAAGCAGGTTTGCAGAATAAAAGTTGAGAGTACTTTTGCTGGAGTGAAAGGTATATTTTTGCTGCGAGATAATACCATATTATTAATTTTACTAATTTAGTCCCCCAAATAGTACAACATGGGGCATAAGGAAGAAAGATTTACACGACGGAGGCTTAACAGTTCAAGGATTACAACTATAGTGAGTATTTCGCTGGTGCTGTTTGCCATAGGGCTGGCCGGGCTGCTTTTGCTGCACACAAAAAAACTTTCCGACCATGTAAAAGAAAATATTGGCTTTACTGTTTATATGAACAAAAACGTAAAGGAAGCCGAAATAATGCAGTTGCAAAAAGAACTGGATGCCATGGAATATGTGCGTTCTACCGAATATATCAGCGAAGAAAAAGCTGCCGAAACTTTTCAAAAAGAGTTGGGCGATGATTTTGTAAGTTTTATAGGATATAATCCACTGCACACTTCGATAGAGGTTCACCTGAAAGCTGCTTATGCAGAAGATTTTTATTTTACACAGGTTGAAAACATGCTGACCAAAAAACCGATTGTAAAGGAAGTTTCCTATCAACGGTCGCTAGTAAAAACTCTTAACGACAATGTTAGAAAAATCACCTTGGTTTTGTTGGTTTTTGGCCTTTTACTGTTGCTTATTGCCGTTACGCTGATAAATAACACCATCAGGCTGGCAGTGTATTCCAAGCGTTTTCTTATCAAAACCATGCAACTTGTAGGCGCTACTTCAGGCTTTATCCGTAAGCCCTTTTTATCGGTCAGCATCCTTCACGGCCTGATTTCTTCTTTTATTGCTATAGGGATGCTTGTGGTGGTAATTTATGTTTCACGCAGTGAAATACCCGAAATCATTAGCCTTCAGAGCCTCGATCTGTTTCTTATATTGTTTGCATTTGTCATCCTGATAGGATTTATTATTTCGGTAGTTTCCACTTATATCGCAGTAAGGAAATATTTAAAGCTTAATGTGGATCATTTATATCTTCAATAATTTTTTCAGAAAAAACATTTTTTAAAATGGCACAAAAAAGAAAACCTAACATAAGTAAAAAACCCGGACAGGAACAAGCAATCAAGACTGAGCCTGTAGTGATTCCTAAACCAGAACCCGTGAAAGGCTATACCAAATCTAAAACGGCAGAATCCAAAAATCATGGTTTTTTGTTTGACAAAAGAAATTACCTGCTGATGCTGGCCGGGATAGTTTTTATTGTTATCGGCCTGGTAGTGATGGCTGGTGGTGGTTCTGACGATCCCAAAGTATTCAATCCGGATATTTTTAATACACAGCGACTCACTGTAGCCCCCATACTTATCCTGCTGGGTTTTGTAGTTGAGGTGTTTGCCATCATGCTCAAACCGAGAGAAAAAACGGATGCATGACCTATCTTGAAGCAATTATTATTGCCATCGTAGAAGGTATAACCGAATTTTTGCCGATTTCTTCTACCGGGCATATGATTATCACCGAGAAACTCCTTGGTGTCGAAAGTTCTGAGTTTACAAAGGCTTTTATCATCAATATACAGTTTGGCGCCATTTTGTCGGTCGTGGTCATGTATCTCAAACGTTTTTTTCAGTCATTCGATTTTTACCTTAAGCTGGCCATCGCCTGTATTCCCTTGGTTCTGGCTTTTTTGCTTGAGAAAGTAATCGACCAGATGCTTGAACAGGTGCTGATAGTCGCTATTGCGCTTTTTGCCGGCGGAGTGATATTGATTTTTATCGACAAATGGTTTAAAGGCCAGGAAAAGTCCACCAAAGTAATGTCAAATAAAAATGCATTTTTTATCGGGCTGATACAGATTATTTCGGTAATACCCGGTGTCAGCCGTTCGGCGGCAACCATTATCGGGGGCATGACACAGGGCCTGAACCGCAAGCAGGCTGCTGAATTCAGTTTTTTTCTTGCAGTGCCCACTATGCTGGCTGCCTCGGGATACAAACTGTTGTCCAATTACGAAGTGCTATTTTTTAATGCAGACAAAACTTTTAATACGCATAACATCTCTCTCTTGCTGGTGGGCAATCTGGTAGCTTTTGTTGTAGCCATGGCCGCCATAAAGTTTTTGATTTCTTTCTTAACAAAACATGGATTTAAGCTTTTCGGATATTACAGAATCGTGGTAGGGTTGCTGCTGATAATTCTGTTGCTTGCCGGTGTTGATCTACAAATATTATGAGCCAGTTTTTTAATTTTCCGGAAGGCGAGGTTTTATTTATCGACAAGCCTTACAAATGGACATCTTTTGATGTTGTCGGGAAGGTGAGATTTATTCTAAAACATCAGCTTGGTATAAAAAAGATTAAGGTGGGGCACAGCGGAACACTTGACCCGCTGGCTACAGGACTGCTGATTATTTGCACCGGCAAGGCCACAAAAAGAATAGAAGAATTTCTTAATCTCGATAAGGTTTATTCCGGCACCATCATGCTGGGAGCCACCACACCTTCTTTCGATCTGGAAACAGAAATCAGCCAGACTTTCGACACGGCAGGACTCACCGAGGAAGACATCCTGTCTACGGCCCTGAAATTTGTCGGCCTGCAAAATCAGGTTCCGCCGGTTTATTCGGCGATAAGGGTTAATGGGAAAAGAGCTTATGAGATGGCGAGAAGCAAGCAGGAATGCATCCTTGAGCCTAAAAGAGTGCACATAAAAAGTTTTGAGATTACCAAAATTCAGCTACCGTTGGTGGATTTTCGGGTCTCGTGCAGCAAGGGAACTTATATACGTGCGCTGGCCAGAGATTTCGGCGAATCATTAGGCTGCGGGGCACACCTTACCAGCCTGTGCCGCGAATCTATCGGGAACATTTCCCTCAGCGAGGCTTTGAGTATTCAGCAATTTGAGTTCCTGGTAGCACAACAGAACCCTTCAGTGTAGAATTTCGGGTGTTTTTTCCTGAATTTTTCAGTTTCCAATTACTATCAATTCATCCCTGTTTTTGCCAATGCTTCTCTGGTGGCCTTGATCATCGGTTGTATCGAGATTGGTTCGCCAACAGCATGCTTCATCCACACTTCGGGGATGGTGCGGCCATAGGAAAACATGCGGATGACTTCGTCGGCAAACTTTTTATCTTTCATATAGGCTTCAACCTGGAACTGTATCAGGTGTCCGATTGGATAGTTGGATAGATACAAAGGATTGTCAATCATGTGCGAATAGATGCCAAGTATGGGGCAGTCTTTGATTCCAAAAACATCTGCATAATATTTGTTCCAAACTTCTTTGGCGTTGGCTATCACAGCTTCTTTAAGTTCTTCCTTAGTGGCTTTGGGGTGTTCGTACAGCCATTTCCATGTCTGCATATCTACAAGTGAAACACCCATAATTTCGTAGCATGACCAAAAATCGTCGAGTACCTGCAAGTTTTCTTTTTGAGGGTCGGGATTATTGATGTCGAGGAGGCCGAGATCGCGTTTCTGGAAGATAAAGGCCAGTGCTTCAGTAAATCCGGTGTTGGGAACACCGGCCAGGGAATAATAATCAACATCGTACATCGATAAGGTTTGTTCTACATTATGTCCGAATTCGTGGCAGGCGATATTGTATCCTTTATAATTCCATCCTTCCTTCGGGAAGCGGGTGCGGAGGTGCGAAACGTCGCCTTTCATCATGGTTCCCCAGGCATGTCCCGATCCGCGTGCCGGGTCAATAACAATTTTTGAAGCGAGGTATTCGGCCTTGTCCTTTGAAAAACCAAGTTTTGTCAGGATGTTGGGAAGATCGTTTTGGTAATCGGCAACATTTTTGTATTTTGCCCTTACTTTTGCCGTTAATTCATCTTCTGAAATGGAACTTCTGGGTTTGAAACCGTCGTACCAGATATCAAAGGGTTCCAGCTTGCGGTTGAGTCGTTTGCTGATGCTTTTGGCTACCTGTTTCACTTCGGGGGAAGAAACAAAGTCGATAAACAGTTTTTCAACTTCCTGCTGCGGCATTTCCATTCCTTGTTCAGTGGCGCGCTGAATGTAGGTAGGGTATTGCGGGTTGTATTCGTCAATTTTTTGTATAGCGTTGAACAGGCCCAGCATGTGTCCGTAGCGGTTATTATCTTCGGGCTTGGCGGCGATTTCTTTTTTATCTTTAAAAACTTTGTTTGAATAAGGATTCCATTGCACGCCAGGGTTGTTGATAGCGCTGTCGGGGATTTCCTGCAGTATGATGCGGAGCATTACCTGGTAAATCATTTTCTGTTTCAGCAGGCCGTTTTCGCCCTGATAATTTGCTTTCAGTTCATCGCGTAACCCCCAGTGGCTGATTAGCTTCATATCCTTTGGAAAATAAGAAGCGCCTTTGTCATCGATAAGGTTTCCCATATAAATGTTGTATTCCGAAATATACATATCGGCTTTGGTAAGCGCGTCGGAAAACTGTTGTTGTGCTTCTGCGGGAACGCGTGAGGTATACATGTCCCCCAAACGTGCATAGGCCCATTGTGTTCTGTTCCATTTCGGGCCGAGTTCAATTTTTTCTTTTAACGTATAAAAAGGAAAATTCAATATGGTGGTAAATGCAATCTTGTTGGCGAAAAAGTCGTCGTTCAGGTGGGCAAAGGGGTCATAAGCCCCGAAAATGTCATCTACGGGGATCATTTCCCCATCGTCAATGTGGAGCGGGCGTTTAAGGTCGATGCTTATCCTGTTGAAATTTCCGAAAAGGACTTCAAAGTTGGTTTGTAAGCGTGCGAATAATGTGTTCAGTGCGGTGGTGTCGCCGGCAAAATTCTGCAAACAGAATTCTTTAAACTCATTTTCAGTGCCGTCGTTTTTTGTCCAGAGAGCAGCAGCCTGACTAACTCCGCGGGTAATGCGTTCTTTTTGCTGGTTGCCGTATTTGGCAATGAGATTGTTGACCGTTGAATCAACAGTGGTTTGAGTGATGGATCCCATTTGTTGTTTGGTTTTTGATTTGTCGGCCCTGTGGCATTGTGCGAAAGACAGTGCCAACGGAATACATAATAAAAAAATAATTTTATTCATATTGATTTCATGTTTAGGTTCGTAAATAAAAATGCCAGCTTTTGAAAACAAACTCAAAAGTATGAAAAAAAAAGAAATTAGTAGTAACTATCAGAGTTTTATTTCTTCACCGGCATTGTTGAAGAAATGGTATTCAAGAAAATGGAAGTTGTTGGAATAGCCAAGTTTTATCCATTGTTTATATTTGAAAAACCATTGCCTGTGCCGTGAATATATTCCCTTTGTAAGGTAGGCGTAGAGGTAGGGGTGAACCAGCAGTTTTATTTTTCTTTCGTTTTGTTCTTTTAACAGGTACTGAATACGGTTTTCGATATCATCAATCAGGGAAATGCTGGCCCTGATTTCACCGGATCCTTCGCAAAACGGGCATTGTTCTAATATTTTTACGTTTGTCTCAGGTCTTACACGCTGCCGCGTAATCTGTACCACGCCGAATTTGCTTGGGGGCAGCACCGTGTGCTTGGCGTGGTCGGCTTCCATTTCGAGGCGCATTTTTTCAAAGAGCAGTCTGCGGTTGGTGGCAATATGCAGGTCGATAAAATCAATTGAAATGATGCCGCCCATATCGCGTAGCCTGAGTTGCCTGGCAATTTCTGCCGCAGCATCCATATTGACTTCCATGGCGTTGGCTTCCTGGTTGTTATCGATATTGCTGCGATGTCCGCTGTTAACATCGATAACATGCATGGCTTCAGTATGTTCAATGATGAGGTATGCTCCGTTTTTAAGGTACACTTTTTTGCCAAAAGCATTGCGTATCTGTTTGTCGATACCGAAATGCTCAAAAATGGGTTCTTTGCCTTTATAAAGCTTTACTATATCAGACTTTTCGGGTGCTATAGTTTTGATATAATTTCGGAGTTCGTCACAAATTGCCGCATCATTAACGTGTATGCTGTTAAAGGTCTCGTTCAGGATGTCGCGCAAAATCACCGAGCTGCGGTCGATTTCACTCAAAATCTTTTTGGGGGCTTTGGCGTTGCCTAACCGTGCCACCATTGATTCCCATTTCTGCATGAGATCCTCCATGTCGGCAATAAGTTCGGCCACTTTTTTGTTTTCGGCCACCGTTCGGATAATAATACCGAAGTTTTTAGGTTTTATACTGGTTACCAGTCTCTTAAGCCTATTGCGGTCTTCGTTGCTTTTTATTTTTTGCGATATGGAAATACGATCGGAAAAGGGTACTAATACCAAGTATCTTCCTGCAATAGCCAGTTCGGATGTGATCCGCGGTCCTTTGTTGGATATAGGTTCTTTTGCTATCTGTACCGGAATTTCCTGGTTAACGGCAATTATCTGCGATATCTTCCCGGTTTTTTCAATATTTTTATCGAATGATAATTCGTTGCTGGTTAGCGGAAGCGCTTTTCCCTGTACTGCACTTTTAGTGTATTTCATCAGGGAATGAATCTGCGGGCCTAAATCAAGATAATGCAAAAAAGCATCTTTTTCGTAGCCTATATCAATAAACGCTGCATTTAAGCCCTGAACGATTCTTTTGACCTTGCCAATGTAAATATCTCCAACAGAAAAAGTATTACTATTTTTTTCTCTGTGAAGTTCAACAAGTTTTTTGTTTTCAAGTAATGCAATCAATACTTCGGAAGGACCCGAATCTATAATAAGTTCCCTGTTCAAAGACAAAAAATTTTAAGGCTTTAAATGTGTAATGTGGAATTTTGCAGTGTTGTGTAAAAGAAATAAAAAAAACACCTGCCTTAAATCATAATAATTTAAGGCAGAGTGTTTTAAATAAGATTTATTTCTTCTTATGTCTGTTCTTTCTCAAGCGTTTTTTACGCTTGTGGGTTGACATTTTGTGTCTTTTTCTTTTTTTACCGCTTGGCATATTTTTAAAATTTAGGGATATTATTTAACACTCTTTTTTACTTCGCTGGTAAATACCTTTGCCGGTTTGAAAGCGGGGATATTATGAGCCGGAATAACGATGGTGGTATTTTTTGAAATATTTCTTCCGGTTTTTTGTGCGCGTTTTTTTACTATGAAACTGCCAAAGCCTCTGAGATAAACGTTTTCGCCTTTTTGCATTGCAGCTTTTACTGCCTCCATGAATGCTTCAACTGATGTTTGAACAGTTAATTTTTCAATACCTGTTTTGTTAGCAATTTCTGCTACGATTTCTGCTTTTGTCATAATGAAAAAAAATTTTTTATAAGTTAAATATTAAGGTATAATTTCGTTTTCCACTGTTTTTTTTACCGGGGTGCAAATATAAACTTATTTTTTCAAAAGCAATTTTTTTCTCAATTTTATTTTTGGGAAAATGACGTATTTTGCATTAATAATTAACAGGTTGTGAAATTTTCAGATAATTTAATAAGGTGGTATAATCAGCATAAGCGAAAGCTTCCCTGGCGAAATACCAACGATGCTTACAAAATATGGATGTCGGAGGTTATACTTCAACAAACGCGTGTTGAACAGGGTTTGGGATATTATGAACGGATTATTGCCAGGTATCCCGACATTTTCAGAATGGCAGATGCCAAAGAGGAGGATTTGCTAAAATTGTGGCAAGGGCTGGGATATTATACCAGGGCCCGTAATATGTTGAGTGCCGCACAAGAAATTGTGACTGATTACGCGGGTATTTTCCCCCAATCTTTTGATGAGATAATAAAAATCAAAGGGATAGGAAAATATACGGCAGCGGCAATTTTGTCTTTTGCCTACGATTTACCCTATCCCGTGATGGATGGTAACGTGAAAAGGGTTTTGTCGCGCTATTTTTGCCTGACCGGCGATATTGCTAATGCGGCTACCGAGAAGGAGCTGGAAAATAAACTGCAAAAAGTGTTCGACAAAAAAAGGCCTTCGGATTTCAACCAGGCCATCATGGAATTTGGCGCCCTGCATTGCAAAGCCGATAATCCCGGTTGCGCAAATTGTGTAGTAAAAGATGGCTGTAAGGCGTTTTTAAAGAATAAAGTCGCTGAATTGCCTGTAAAATCAAAAAGAACAAAGGTAAAAACAAGGTATTTTTATTACCTGGTGCCATGGCTAAAAGTGCACAGCCAAAAATATACTTTTCTGCAAAAGCGTGAAGCGGAAGATATCTGGAAACATCTATTCCAGTTTCCACTCATCGAAACGGCGAAAAAGTTATCATGGAATCGTCTTGCCGTAACGCCGGAATTCAAAAATTTTCTGAAAAACGATCATTATAAGGTGCTTGAGATTTCTGACGTTTATTTTCATAAATTGAGCCATCAGACTATCTGTGCCGTATTTGTACAATTGGAAGTGTTCAGCGGATTACATGATGAAAAACTAAATAAAGTGCCGATCCAAAACCTGAAAAAATATCCCACATCGCGGCTTATTGAAAAGTACCTCATAGAACATGTCTTTGCTGACACATAAAAAATGCTTATAAAACCTTATAAAATGAAGCTTATCAACGTATTTATATTTTTTGTTTTTCTATCTCTATCGGCTTGTAAGAGTGCCAGGGAATCGCAGGTTGTGGAGCAGGCCGGACCCGCTCCGTTATCACTGTCAAGCGGCAGGGTTTCGCATCAATACCGGGCCACAGGCTGTTTGACCGTGATACTGGTTGATAAACCCGGGGAAGCACTTGTACTGATACCCAGGGAGCAATTGGCATCCAAATATGATAAAGACGGACTGGAATTGAATTTTAATTATCATCTTTTAAAAATGCCCAATCCCAAAGGCTGCGAAGTGGGGATTCCTGCCGAGTTGAGTAATATTTCCATAAAATAAGCCCCGCGAAACCAAGCCCATTCGTTATTGCTTTGTCTGATAATGCTTTGTCCTGCAGAAGGATAGAGTTTCGAGAGGCTCAGAGGCGCTTAGACAAAAGAATAGTAACTTTGAGAGGCTTTACCTGCCAACTTACTGTTATTGGAAAGAGCTGCCGGGGTGTCATTTTATTGTTTTTTTATTTTTTAGCTTTTACTCCAAATAATTATCAAAAAATGCACCAGCAGAAGAGCGATTTTATTGGTTGTCTGAAAATGCATTCATGTTGGCAGTAGTCACTTTCCATTCACCCATATCAGTTTTTACCCAATTAGCTGTGAATATCCCGTGAGGATGTCCAATTACAGAATCATTTATTACAATGTCCAATTCATATTTTCCGGTATAACCTGCTCTGTCAGTTGATGACCATTCTTGCAGTTTTTCTGTCTGTAGATTTTTTACAATTTTATAATATGGCCCCACCCATTTGTCAGCAAGTTCTTTTGAATTTATGATAATGAGTTCATCGTCAATCAGAACAACGTCTGGCGCAAACATATTGCAAATTCCAATGGAGTCATTATTATTCCACGTGTTTTGCCAGTTTGTAATTAACGAATCAATAGGTGCTTTCGGCACTTCTGTTTCGGTTGGTTTTTGGTTGCATGAGAATAATAGGCCAATAGCGAGAATTCCAAAAAGAATTTTTTTCATTTTTTTCATTTTTAAAGGTTAATAATTTATTTATTACAAAAGAGTTGCCCGTTTATTCTTTTTGTCTTATATGTTAAGCAAAATTAAAATTAAGCAAAAATAAACATTTTGATATTGCAAACAAATGTTTTTAATTATTTTTTTAAAGGATTATAATATATGTCTTCTATCTTTTTGCAATAAGTAAAAACACATTTATTCCACAGTCATGCGGATTGCTTAAATGCAGAAGTTATTTGCTAAGGCATAAGTTGTTTTGCAGGCCTTGCAGCAAGAAAAAAGGAAATTTTCAGCGCATCATCCTATGAGAGATTGAATTTTTCGGGGTGTTTGGCCACTCTCCCTTTGTAAAATTTTTCAATAATTTTAAAGTCTTCTTCATAGTTTCCGCTTGGATGTATTACCACATCGGACACGCAACACACTTTTTCCTTATAATCCACATAGCAGAGCACGATAGGAATCTGAGCGGCTGTGGCAATAAAATAATAGCCTTTCTTCCAGTGTTTGGTGTATTTGCGTGTGCCTTCCGGCGTGATGACAAGGCAGAGGTTTTCGGCACTTTTAAAAACATCAACAATATGTTTGGCGACGTTGCTCCCGTGTTCGCGGTCAACAGGAATCCCGCCTATCCACATCAAAAATCGTTTTAAGGGAAACCGGAAATATTCTTTTTTTATCAGGAATTTTACATGGAGCCTGAATACCGATGCTGAAAACCGTCCTATTGGAAAATCCCAGAAGCTTGTATGTGGCGCCACCAGTAAAATGCAGTTTCCAATACCTTCAGGCAGTTGATATACCGGTCGCCAGCCGAAAAGTTTCAATAGTAAGCGTGATAAATGTTTCATGTTTGTAAAGGACAAAATTTCCGGACTGCAAAAATAATAATAAAAAGCAAAAAAGTAGTATTTTTGCACCAATGAAAAACCTGAGAAACTTTTGTATCATTGCCCATATTGACCACGGCAAAAGCACTTTAGCAGACCGTATGCTCGAAATTACGGGCACGGTCACAGCCCGCGAATTTCAAAATCAGGTACTGGACGATATGGATCTGGAACGCGAAAGAGGTATCACGATAAAAAGCCATGCCATTCAAATGACTTATGAATTTGAGGGGCAGAAGTATTTTATGAACCTGATCGATACCCCCGGCCATGTGGACTTTTCCTATGAAGTTTCCCGTTCGATTGCTGCCTGCGAAGGCGCCTTGCTGGTGGTGGATGCCACTCAGGGAATACAAGCGCAAACCATCTCGAACCTATATCAGGCACTGGATCATGAGTTGGAAATTATTCCGGTACTGAACAAAATGGACATGGATAGCGCTATGCCCGAAGAAGTTAAGGATCAGATTGTGGACCTCATCGGTTGCCACCGCGAGGAAATTATTGAAGCCAGCGCAAGAACCGGAATGGGAATAACCAACATTCTGGAGGCCATAGTAAAAAGAATACCCTGCCCGAAAGGTGACCCTGAAAAACCTTTGCAGGCCCTGATATTTGATTCGGTTTTTAATTCTTACCGCGGCATTATTGCTTATTTCAGGATTTTTAACGGCGAACTCAGGCATAATGACTTTGTGAAATTTTTTGCCACGGACCACGAATACCACGCCGACGAAATTGGTATTCTGAAACTTGATTTTCAGCCTCGTGAGGTGATGCGTGCCGGAGAGGTAGGCTATATTATATCGGGAATAAAAACAGCCAAAGAGGTAAAAGTGGGTGATACCATTACCCATGTTGAAAGACCCTGTGGTACTGCTGTTTCCGGATTTCAGGATGTGAAACCTATGGTGTATGCGGGTGTTTATCCAGTAGATGCTGATGATTATGAAGAATTACGCACCTCGCTGGAAAAACTTCAGTTGAACGATGCTTCGCTGCATTTTGAACCTGAATCCTCTGCCGCCCTGGGATTTGGTTTCCGTTGCGGTTTCCTGGGCCTGTTGCACATGGAAATTGTGCAGGAGAGGCTGTACAGGGAATTTGATATGGATGTCATCACCACGGTGCCCAACGTTTCTTTCAAAGTTTTTACCACCAAAGGAGAGGAGATAGATGTCCATAATCCTTCGGGGCTGCCTCTGGTAACCACTATCGAACATATAGAGGAACCTTACATTCTGGCGCAAATCATCTCTAAATCGGATTATACCGGGCAACTGATGACCTTATGTATTGAAAAGCGCGGTATTATGAAAAACCAGGTGTACCTCACCAGCGACAGGGTGGAACTGACCTTTGAAATGCCCCTCAGCGAGATTGTCTTTGACTTTTACGATAAACTGAAAAGTATTTCGAGAGGTTATGCATCTTTTGATTATCATATCATTGGCAACAGGCCAGCCACTTTGGTCCGCCTGGATATTCTGCTGAACGGCGAGATGGTGGATGCGCTTTCAACACTTATTCATCGTGATTATGCCTATGATTTCGGGCGAAAAATGTGCGAAAAACTCCAGGATCTCATTCCGCGTCAGCAATACGAAGTAGCCATACAAGCCGCTATCGGAGCGAAAATCATTGCCCGTGAAACCATCAGGCCGGTACGTAAAGACGTTACCGCCAAATGTTATGGAGGTGATATCACCCGTAAAAGAAAGTTACTCGAAAAGCAGAAAAAAGGTAAAAAACGTATGAGGCAAATCGGTAATATCGAGGTGCCGCAGTCGGCTTTTCTGGCAGTATTGAAACTGTGATAATTATTTATTTTTTTAAGACAGTTAAATTTTATAATTTTGCACTTTAAAACGGAAACAAAACAAAAAAACTAATATATGTCAGGACATAATAAGTGGTCAACCATCAAAAGGAAAAAAGGAGCGCTTGACTCAAAAAGATCGAAAATTTTTTCGAGAATCATTAAGGAAATTAATATTGCTGTAAAAGAAGGCGGCCCCGATCCCGACGGCAACCCAAAACTCCGTCTGGCGATTGCTAATGCTAAAGGCGCGAATATGCCTAAAGACAACGTGCAGCGGGCTATCAACAAAGCTTCGGATAAAGACGCGTCTACTTATTCTGAAGTTACTTACGAAGGTTATGCTCCTAATGGAATAGCTATTTTTATTGAATGTGCAACCGACAACATACAACGCACAGTTTCCAATATACGTTCGTATTTCAACAAACATGGCGGAAACCTCGGCACCAACGGGTCGCTGAGTTTTATTTTCGACCGTAAAGGTATTTTCCGTCTGCCCAAAGGCAATATAAATACTGATGAATTTGAAATGGAAGTTATAGACGCTGGCGCAGAAGATATTGATTATGAGGAAGATACAATTGTTGTAACCACAGATTTTGAGAATTTTGGTTCCATGATCAAAAAGATGGAAGAAATGAAAATAGAAGTGGAAAGCGCCGAACTGCAACGCATCCCCAAAACCACCACCGCACTCGACAAAGAATCGGCACAGAAAGTGCTGAAACTTGTGGAGGTTTTTGAAGACGACGATGATGTGCAGAATGTTTTTCACAACCTCGAACTTACTGACGAACTGATGGACGAATTATAATTCATTCAGATCAGTACATTATTTAAAAAACCTCCGTAACTTTATGGAGGTTTTTTTTATTTAACTGAAGTTACGCATAAAAAATAAAATTGATAAATACCAGTCATTTGTGGATTGCAAAGAGATTAACACTATGGTAAACAACTTTTTTACATATAGTCAAAAAGAACAAAACTACGGTCAGTCTGAGCAGATTCTCCTGAAACGAAAGTGGAAGGAGAAGATTGTCGAAGACGACCGTTGTATGTCACACTTCGACTCGGACTCAACCCTCATTGCCACGCTATGCCCGGCTCTGTGTGACATAAAAAAATCATGCGAAACTTAAGTTATTTAAAATCCCGATTATGAAAAAAATTATTTTGTCGGTACTAATCATGGTAACTTTTTTTGCTGACCTTCTCGCCCAGGAAATGTGCCAGAGAGTTTTCGACGAAAAAAGCCAGAAGGATATCCTTGTGGGCGCCTGTACCCGTGAAGGCATACTTGCCTGTGCTTTTGCCGAAGATTATACTATTGAATACCCGGCCTACCAGCCTGTTGATTCCATAGTTTCACAACTGAAAAATCTTATCGGAGGCCTGAAATGCGTGATCGTGCTTGGAACATGGTGCGGTGACAGCAAAGAACAGGTTCCGCGGTTTTTCAAAATATTGGATCAGGCAGGTGATGTTTTTGATAAATTGGAAATTTTTTGTGTTGACAGGCAAAAGGAAGTGCCGGGCATGGAAATAAAAACCAACTACAATATTGAAAAAGTCCCGACATTTATTTTTTTTAGGGATGACACCGAAATTGGCAGGATAGTCGAAACCCCGAAAACCACACTTGAAAAAGACCTGCTGGATATAATTCTTGGGAAATAGATTTTTTTGTTTTGATCCTGCTACTCCCGAATCATCAAATTGTGTGGCTAAAGGAATAAAAAATGACAAAATGAAAAAGACATTATTTGGTTTTATCTTAATGGCATCTTCTACATTATTGTCGGGTCAACATAATAACACATACAAAAGTTAGTATGTGACTACCAAACCATCATCAGGAAATAAACTTTTATAAATTGAAAAGAAATTTCTAAATTTTCATTAGAAGTTCTTTTTGTTTGTCTTCAAAACCAACTTTCCCTAAAAGGGCAAACATATTGTTTTTATAAGCCTCAACGCCGGGCTGGTCGAAAGGGTTTACACCCAGCATATACCCACTAATGCCGCAAGCAAATTCAAAGAAGTAGATCAGCTCCCCGATGTTAAATTCGTTCAGCTCAGGCAGGCTGATGGTGATCACCGGCACCCCGCCGTCATTATGGGCCAGGGCGGTGCCTGTGGCCGCCATTTGATTAACTTCATGGATGCGTTTTCCTGCCAGATAGTTTAATCCATCGGCGTCATCAGCGGCATTGGGAATGCTAAGTGTTTTGGCAGGTTTTTCCACCAAAAGCATGGTTTCCTGCAAAATACGAAGGCCGTCCTGTATGTATTGTCCCATAGAATGCAAGTCGGTGCTGAAATGCGCGCCGGCAGGAAAAATCCCTTTATGCTCCTTGCCCTCGCTTTCGCCAAAAAGTTGTTTCCACCACTCAACGATATAATATAGGGTTGGTTGAAAATTTACCAGCATTTCTATCTTCATCCCTTTGCGGTACAACGCATTGCGGGCGGCAGTATACAGGCAGGCAGGGTTGGTGTCGAGGGAGGATGTTTTATACAACTCCTGTTGCATGGATGCGGCACCCGATAAGAGTTTGGATATGTCAAAACCTGCCACAGCCACGGGTAATAGCCCTACTGGTGTCAATACCGAAAATCTTCCTCCTACATCATCGGGGATAACAAATTCCGGATAACCTTCCTTATCTGCCAATTTTTTCAAAGCCCCTCTGCTTTTGTCGGTGATAGCCACTATGCGGGTTTTTGCATGTTCTTTACCATATTTATTTTCCAGATGATTTTTCAGGAGTCGGAAAGCTATGGCGGGTTCGGTGGTGGTTCCTGATTTTGAAATAACGATAATACTGTAGTCGCGTTTGTTTAGCAGTTGCATCAAATCAAAAAGGTAGTCTTCGCTGATGTTTTGGCCGGCGTATATAATTTCAGGATTTCCTTTCTGATAATGCTTAAATTGAGCGCTAAGAGCATCTATTATGGCTCGCGCTCCCAGATAGGAGCCGCCTATGCCAATAACCACCACCAGTTCTGATGTAGCCCTGAAGCGCAAGGCCTCGTCGTTTATTTTTTTTATTAAAGAGGAGTTAAGAGTTTCTTCGGGCAGGGTGAGCCAGCCCAGAAATTCGTTACCGGCACCATTCTTCTCTGTTAATAACTTGTAGTGTTTGTCAATTTCCGGTTGAAGAGATTTAAGCTGGTCTTCGCCAGTGAATTTGCTTATCCTGTTAATATTAATTTTTATTGGTGCCATATTTTTTATAATTTTGGTGTGAAATTAAAAAATTAAAATAAAAAAGAGCGGTTAGTACCGCTCTTTTTTAGAAACCAATAACCAATTATGAAAATCAAAATCTTTTATAAAACCAAAAAAAGAAAAATGAATACAATTTTTTTGACTTGGTAAAATTAATACATCCACGGCGCATAGGCTGTTAACATAGGTTAATAATCGTTAATAATTGTTAAAAGGCAAAATTTATCACTGTAATTAATGAATAAAAAAGTAATATATATAATAATCATTTTAATGACATTGGCCGTCATTATTTTGTTTTCCATTCAATTCTATTGGATGCAGAATGCTATCGCACTGAAGGAAGCTAATTTTTCGAGAAATGTAAAAGATGCCATGTCGAATGTGATTTACAAACTCGAAAAAATGGAAGTGGCCAACAAAATAAGATCAAAAATGTACAAAAACAAGCAGGGCCAGCAACTGTTGCACACAATTGATTCCATAAACAGTATTTATCAAAAAGAGATTGATGACAACAGCGGCGATACCAGCCGGTCGGACTCGGGGAACGTCTCAAAAAATATTTTTAATGTTACCAGCGAGAAGATTAATGTAACTGTTTTGCAGGAGCATACAGGAGAAATCATCAAAACCTATGATACGACCATCGTTTCTATTCAAAAGCGACTGGATTCGCCCAATCCCGATGCTTCTGTGTTTTCGGATATCCCTGAGCTTTCTTTTGGCATCGACAGCCTGTTGTCAAAAGATATCGAACATGTTAAATCAAATATCAATAATTATCTTGATAAAACTGCTCTGGTCAACGACGTTTTTAATGAACTGTTCAATATAAAACATTATGATGCCATTGAAAATCGTCTGAATTTCATTATGCTCGATTCGCTCATCAGCCACGAACTGCGGGGCAGCGGCATATATGCCGATTATGAGTTTGGGGTATACAGCCCGGTGCGAAACGTGATGATAATAGAAAAAACCGGCCATTATCACAAAGAATTGCTCGAAGAAGGTTATGCGTTCAATATTTTTCCGCGTGACCTCTTTATGACACCGGAATATATCATGGTTTACTTTCCACATAAAAGCCTGTATCTTTATTTACAAAACTGGCCGATGATAATCATTTCATTCCTGCTGATTATTATTATCGCGGTTTCTTTTATTTATACCATATGGACTATTTTCAAGCAGAAGAAACTTTCGGAGATGAAGAACGACTTTATCAATAACATGACTCATGAATTCAAAACGCCGATATCTACAATTTCGCTCACCTGTGAGGCACTGAAAGATAAAGATATTCCCAAAACAGAATCAGGCCTCGATAATTACATCAACATTATCAGCGAAGAAAATAAAAGACTGGGTTCGATGGCTGAGAAAATATTACAGACGGCCGTAATTGATAAAGGCCAGTTAAATTTGCATAATGAACTTATTGATGTGCACAGTATTATCGATGATGTAATTAAAAGTATTCAGATTCAGGTGGATGTAAAAAATGGCAGCATCAAAAAGAACTTCAAAGCAAGGAATTATTATATCAATGCCGATAAAACACACATCACGAATGTAATTTATAATTTATGTGACAATGCCATTAAATACACTCCTGATAAACCTGCTATCGAAATTTCAACACATAACATGCTGAAAGGAATAAGTATTGTGATTTCCGATAATGGAATCGGTATTTCAAAAGCCAACCAAAAAAAGATATTTGAAAAACTCTACAGGGTGTCCACAGGTGATGTGCACAATGTGAAAGGTTTTGGTTTGGGCTTGCATTATGTTAAAACTATTGTGGATGCTCATGGCGGCCATGTTGAGGTGGAAAGCGAAATTAAAAAAGGTACAAAAATTAAGATATATCTGCCGTTTTAATTCAAAAAATATTCTGTTATGACCATAAAAAATATTAATGTACTTTTGGCTGAAGACGATAAGAATTTTGGCGAGATGCTGAAAACGTACCTCAATGCCAAAGGATATACCACCAAATTGTGTGTAAATGGCGAAGAGGCCCTGAACGAATTTCTGGCGCATCCTTATGACTTCTGTATTTTTGATGTTATGATGCCTGTTAAAGACGGTTTTACCCTTGCAAAAGACGTACGGAAAAAAGACAAAAAAGTCCCCATATTGTTTCTGACAGCCCGTTCCTTGTCGGAAGATATTCTGAAAGGGTTCCAGATAGGTGCGGATGACTACATTACAAAACCCTTCAATATGGAGGTGCTGCTTATGCGAATAAATGCCATCCTGCGAAGAGCTGCCGGCGGTGTTAAACCGGGTAATAGCGGCAATACTTTCCGTATAGGGGATTATGTCTTTGATCACAACAGGCAGGTACTGACTATTTCGGGAAAGGAGCAAAAACTAACTTCAAAAGAATCGGAATTGCTAAAACTTTTATGCGAAAATGCTAACGACCTGCTGGATAGAAGCATTGCACTTAAGGAAATATGGCATGATGACAGCTATTTTAATGCCCGCAGCATGGATGTGTATATCACTAAACTCAGAAAATATCTCAAAGAAGACAACAGTATTGAACTTATCAATGTTCATGGCACCGGTTTTAAGCTGGTAGGTCATATCGAAAACATCTGAAAATCATTAAATTTTTTCAATTCCCGCAAAATGTTTACTTTTGCAGCCTCAAAACATTAAAATGGAAACAATGACAAATACTCAGATCCCTTACAAAGTAGCAGATTTAAAACTCGCCGACTGGGGAAGAAAAGAAATTGAAATAGCCGAAAAAGAGATGCCGGGACTTATGGCCCTGCGTGAAAAATACGGACAGATCAAACCGCTGAAGGGCGTCAGAATATCCGGCTCACTGCACATGACTATACAAACCGCCGTGTTGATTGAGACCTTGGTGGAACTTGGCGCTAATGTGCGTTGGGCCAGTTGCAATATTTTCTCGACACAGGATCATGCCGCAGCGGCTATCGCCGAAGCCGGAGTGCCTGTTTTTGCCTGGAAAGGTGAAAGCCTTGAAGAATACTGGTGGTGCACCCTGCAGGCATTGTCGTTTCCTGGTGGCAAAGGCCCGCAGATGGTGGTAGATGATGGCGGCGACGCTACTTTGCTTATCCATAAAGGATTTCAGGCGGAAAATGATGCCAACGTGTTGAATGTTAAGGCTTCAAGCCACGAAGAAGAGGTAATTCTTAGCCTGCTCAAAAAAGTTCTCGTCGAAGAACCCGGTAAATGGCACAATTTAGTAAGCGAATGGAAAGGCGTGTCAGAAGAAACCACCACCGGCGTTCACCGCTTGTACCAGATGATGGAAAAAGGCGAACTCCTGGTGCCCGCAATCAATGTGAATGATTCGGTTACCAAATCAAAATTTGATAACCTGTATGGCTGCCGCGAATCACTTGCCGATGGCATCAAACGCGCCACCGATGTTATGATAGCCGGAAAAGTGGTCGTAGTGCTCGGTTACGGTGATGTGGGCAAAGGATGTGCAAAATCCATGAGGTCATATGGCGCCAGAGTTATTGTTACCGAAATAGATCCTATTTGTGCCTTACAGGCCGCCATGGAAGGTTTTGAAGTTACCTGCACCGAAGATGCCCTGGCCGAAGGAAATATCTTTGTTACCACCACCGGAAACCGTGATGTGATTACCTTGGAACACATGACCAAAATGAACGATCAGGCGATAGTGTGCAACATCGGACATTTTGATAATGAAATCCAGGTGAGCAAACTGGAAAAATTCCCCGGCGTAAAGAAAATTACAGTTAAACCACAGGTTGATAAGTATATTTTCCCCGACGGGAAAGCCATTTTCTTATTGGCAGAAGGCCGCCTGGTAAACCTGGGTTGCGCTACCGGACATCCCTCATTTGTGATGAGCAACTCTTTTACCAATCAAACGCTTGCACAAATGGACCTTTGGAAAAACAAAGACGTCTATAAAGTAGGCGTGTACCGCCTGCCCAAATATCTCGACGAAGAAGTAGCCCGACTGCACCTCGAAAAAATTGGCGTGAAACTGACCAAACTTTCTAAAGAACAAGCAGATTATATCGGTGTACCCGTGGAAGGCCCTTACAAAGCCGAACACTACAGGTATTAATCAGGCACAACCAAATTCAATATTTGAGTGTCAAATATTGAATATCAATGTTTTATCATGGCGGAGAAGCTTTATCGGTTTGCTAAGTTTTTATTCTTTGTGGCTTTTGTTTCGCTGGCTTTTTCGTGTGCCAACATCGTTTCGCCTACAGGCGGTCCTAAGGATATCGCACCTCCGAAGGTAAAAACTACCGAACCTCAAAATTATTCGGCTGGTTTTACAGGGAACAAAATCAGAATAACATTTAATGAATATGTAGTTCTGGAGGATCAGGCAAACCAAATAGTAGTCTCTCCGCCAACAGGGGAGGAGGTTGAATATAATATCAGCGGCAAATCTATTGTTATTGACCTGCCTGAAAAAATCAGCGATTCGGTTACCTATTCCATAAATTTTGGTGAATCTATCAAAGACCTCAATGAAGGGAACCCGCTTCGCAATTACGAATTTGTTTTCTCGAAAGGTAATACAGTGGATTCATTGAGCATACAGGGCCGGGTGTATGATGCGCTGTTGTGCGATCCCCAAAAAGGTGTTCTCGTGATGCTCTATCCAGCCGATGATGATTCGCTGCCCATAAAATCCCAACCTTTGTATGTGGCAAAAACCAATAATGAAGGCATTTTTGTAATCGGTAATATTAAAAAGCAAAAGTATAAGATATTTGCACTCAGGGATATGAACACCGATATGCTGTTCAACCAACCTGCTGAATCCATTGCCTTTGCCGACAGTATGCTTACGCCTCAATATATTGTGAAAAATACTGATACGGCTAAAATAAAGGCGGATTCTTCGGCGCTCGCAAAGGATAGCCTCTTGTCAGTTGAGCCAATACGCAACACCATCCTTTATCTGTTTACCCAAAAAGACACCAGCCAAAAATTGCTGAAAGCCCGCGCAGACACATATCGTCAATGCAAATTTGTTTTTAAAAGTCCGGTAAAAGATTTGCAAATTATTGTTACCAACAGGCAACTGCCTGAAAACTGGAGCGTTAATGAGTATTCTGTCGGTCGGGATACCCTTACCTGCTGGCTGAAAGATCCGGATATGGATACCCTGAAAATGATTTTTAAAGATAAGGGGATTATTTTTGATACAGCAGAATTAGCCCTGAAGCAAAAACCGTCAGATCAGCAAATATTTAAGAAGCCTTCAGGAAAAGGAGTGGTTGATGATGATTGGAGAAAGAACAAGGTAATGGCCAATGTTTCAGGGGCTGGATCGCTTCCTTATTATATGCCGGTCAGGTTGCGGTTGTCAAACCCATCCGAAAAAACGGATTTTACAAAAATACGCCTGGCAGAAAAAGTGGATAGCACTTTCAAAGAAATTAATCCTGATGCCATTGCGGCAGATACTTCCTCAAAACGTTTGTTTTACATTACTTATAAATGGGTGCCGGAAAAATTATACCGGCTGGAGGTTTTACCCGGGGCTTTTACTGATATATATGGACTTGCAAATGATTCACTTATGGCGAATTTTTCGGCCAATAGCCCTGAGCATTACGGACGCTTATTATTTACTCTCAAGCTAAATGAAAGCGGCATTTCTTATATTGTTCAGTTGCTAAAAGAAGATAAGTCATTCATTGAACAGCATTCCGCGAAAGCAAACGGTCAAATGGTATTTGAGAATTTGGCCCCGGCTAATTACCGTATTCGCATTATTAAAGATGAAAATAACAACGGCCTGTGGGACGAAGGTGATTATTTCCAAAAACGACAACCGGAACCTGTGTTTTATTTTCCACAAGTGATAACAATCAGGGCAAATTGGGACACAGAATATGAGTTTGTATTATAGTTTATCGTGTTGGTTTTTAAAAATTTGCTTTTTGCGGTAAAAAAATATTCACTTTTTTTAACATTATTTCAAAATAGGTATAAATTTGCAAAAAAAAATTTTACCATGAAAATTTCACACATTGAGCACATCGGAATAGCTGTTAAAAACCTTGATGAAAGTATAAAATATTATGAAAACGTCTTGGGTTTCAGATGTTATGCCGTAGAGGAGGTGAAAGAACAAAAAGTAAAAACAGCTTTTTTTATGGTGGGACAAACCAAAATCGAGCTGTTGGAATCTACTGATCCTGAAGGACCAATAGGAAAGTTCATCGAAAAAAAAGGAGAAGGCATACATCATTTGGCCTTTGCCGCGCAGGATCTGGAATCCTCATTAGCCGAAATGGAATCCAAAGGTGTTCAGCTTATAGACAAAACACCCCGCAAAGGAGCTGAAGGATTACATATTGCTTTTCTGCATCCCAAATCAACCCTGGGCGTATTAACCGAATTATGCGAAGATAAAAGCAAAAAGTAATCTCAATTAAGCTAATAAGTTCTAAACAAAGAAATAGAAATCAATAAATTATAAATATGGCTTTACAAGATAAAATAAAAGAATTGCTCGACAAAAGGGAGTTGGCAAAACTCGGCGGTGGGCAGAAACGCATTGATTCCCAGCATAAAAAAGGGAAACTCACTGCCCGTGAACGTATTGAAATGCTTTTAGACGATGGGAGTTTCGAAGAATTCGATATGTTTGTTACACATCGTTGTAAAAATTTTGGTTTAGAAAAAGAAACCTATATGTCGGATGGTGTTGTTACCGGGTTTGGAACTATTGATGGCCGCCTGGTGTATGTTTTTGCCCAGGATTTTACGGTTTTTGGCGGGTCACTCTCTGAGACATTTGCTCAAAAAATTTGTAAAGTTATGGATATGGCTATGAAGGTAGGGGCTCCTGTGATAGGAATCAACGATAGCGGTGGCGCACGTATTCAGGAAGGTGTTACGAGTTTGGCAGGCTATGCCGAGATTTTTCAACGCAACATTATGGCTTCGGGTGTTATTCCGCAAATTTCTGCCATTTTTGGCCCTTGTGCCGGCGGTGCAGTTTACTCACCGGCTCTTACGGACTTTATAATGATGACCAAAAAGAGCAGCTACATGTTTGTAACCGGCCCCAAGGTGGTGAAAACTGTTACCGGCGAAGTGGTTACCGACGAAGAGTTGGGCGGCGCCATGGTACATGCTTCAAAATCAGGTGTGAATCATTTTGTGGCAGAAGATGAACAGGAAGGCATGCAGTTGATACGCAAACTGTTGAGTTACCTGCCTCAGAATAACCTGGAAGATCCTCCTTTAGCACCCTGTGAAGACCCTATAGATCGACTCGAAGATTTTCTGAATGATATTGTTCCTGATAATCCCAATAAGCCCTATGATGTAAAGGATATTATTCATGCCATCGTGGATCAGAATGAATTTTTAGAGGTAATGAGGCATTTTGCACCGAATATTATCATTGGTTTTGCACGTTTCAACGGGATGTCTGTTGGAGTTGTAGCCAATCAACCCAACTATCTCGCCGGTGTGCTCGATATCAATGCTTCACGTAAAGCTGCACGTTTTGTACGTTTTTGCGATGCGTTCAATATTCCGTTGGTTACCCTGGTGGATGTTCCGGGATTTTTACCTGGCACCACGCAGGAATATGGCGGTATTATTATTCATGGTGCGAAACTCCTTTATGCTTATGGCGAAGCTACCGTACCCAAAGTTACGGTTACTCTTCGTAAATCATACGGTGGCGCACACGATGTGATGAGCTCAAAACAGCTTCGCGGAGATATTAATTATGCATGGCCTTCAGCAGAAATTGCCGTGATGGGACCCAAAGGCGCTATTGAGGTGCTGTATCAGAAAGAGTTGAAAGAAATTACCGATGAAGCCCAAAAAGCTGCTTTCATTGCCCAGAAAGAAAACGAATACAAGGATAAATTTGCCAACCCATACCAGGCAGCAAAATTCGGATATATTGACGATGTAATCGAACCAAGAAATACGCGGTTCAGAATTATTCGAGCTCTGCAGTCGCTGGCAACCAAAAAAGACCAGAATCCTCCGAAAAAACATTCCAATTTACCACTTTAATTTGATGGGTCATGGCAGTTTTTAAAAAGAAAAAAACAGAACAACCGGTGGTTGAAGTCGTACCGGAAGAAATCAACCTCGACGAGGTGTCTGCTGTTATAGCAATGGCGCTTGATTTGCACCTGAAAGATATACATGATTATGAAAAAACAGTGTTGACAATTCAGAAAGTCATGCGGCCTTATTCTCCCTGGAGTTCAAAATTTTACGGACTCAGACAAACCCCCTTGCATATTCCCCGTCAAAGATTAAAATAATTGTCAATAATCCAAAAAATAAAATTATGGGTAAGTATAAATTTAAAATTAATGAAAAACAATACGATGTTGATATATCCAACATCGATGATAATATTGCCGATGTTGTTGTAAACGGCAAATCCTATAAGGTCGAAGTAGAAAAGTCATTGCAAACTACCAAAACCCCCAAGTTTGTAAGAACAGTGGCCGTACCTTCCACCGACGGGTCACCTCAAACAGCGAAAACCTCTTCGCCCTCAGCCCCCAAAGGCAGCGGTGTGGTAAAATCCCCTCTGCCGGGTATCATTTTGAATATCTATGTAAATGTTGGAGACTCCGTTTCTATTGGTCAGAAAATTATTACTCTGGAAGCCATGAAGATGGAAAACAATATTAACTCCGACAAAGAAGGAAAAGTATCCAGCATCAAGGTAAAGAAAGGTGACTCGGTGATGGAAGGTGATGTTTTAATTGAAATCGGATAAAAAATTTTGACATGGACCCAGTTATATATTATTGGATAGTTTTTATAGGTCTGTTCATTACAGTTTTTATTATTGATTTATATGTCACTGACCACCGCAAAGGGACACTGTCAGTAAAAACATCATTAAAATGGACAGCGCTCTGGATTAGTATAGCACTGCTTTTCGGAGTTTCATTATACTTCTTCTTTCCTCAGAATCCCGGCAGTTTAGGACATACAGGCCCTGTAATGATGACAAAATTCATTGCCGGATATCTTACAGAATACTCTTTATCGGTAGATAATCTTTTTGTTTTTATCATGATATTTTCCATGATGGCTGTTAGTCAAAAGAATCAGCCACGCTTATTAAAACTGGGGATATTAATTTCTATCGTTCTCAGGATATTATTCATACTGGTTGGTATGGAACTCGTGGAAAAGTTTCATTGGATTATTTATATATTCGGAGTAATTCTTGTCTGGACTGCTTACAAAATGGCTTTTACCAAAGAAGATGACCAGGTTGATCCCACAAAAAACATTCTTTACAAAGGAGCTTCTAAGCTTTTCCCGGTTGACCCTGACAAAGATCCTCATAAGTTTTTTAATAAAATAAACGGGAAATGGCATATTACATCAATTTTTTTGGTGTTGTTGGTCATCGGATCTACCGATGTGTTATTTGCCGTAGATTCCATTCCTGCTATTATCGGAGTAATTAAAGAAGGTGCATCTAATATTTTAACGCCCGAGGAAGAGAATTTCATCGCAATCACTTCAAATGTCTTTGCTGTTATGGGATTGATTTCATTGTTTTTTGCGCTTAAAGGAATTATCGGCCTCTTCCGTTTCTTGAAACACGGCGTAAGTTTCATCCTTTTATTTATTGGTGCCAAAATGCTGTTATCGGCAATTCCTACAGTACAAGGATTTTTCTCCAATCACTCATGGGTATCTTTGGTGGTGATAATTTCTACGTTAACTATTTCCATATTGTTATCCATGCTGATTTCTGAAAAGAAGGAAATTGATCAATTGAAAGACGAAGTTGATGATTTAAAAGAAAATATATTAAAATAGTAAATAATAAAGAATTATGGATTTGCAAAGCTTACTGCCAGTACTTTATAGTATAACCTGGCAAAATTTAGTAATGATTTCAGTGGGTTTGATACTTATATACCTGGCAATTGCAAAGGAATATGAACCCAATTTGTTGCTGCCAATGGGTTTTGGAGCTGTTTTGGTAAACATCCCTTTAACATCTGCCCTGACACAAATTGATCCGGTAACCGGAAAAGCATTGGAAGGAGCCTTGTCGGTTTTTTATGAAGCAGGTATAGCTAATGAAGTCTTCCCGTTGCTTATTTTTATTGCAATAGGGGCAATGATCGACTTTTCCCCATTATTTAAAAATCCCTTGTTATTGTTATTCGGTGCAGCCGCCCAGTTTGGAATCTTTCTGACCATGATGGGTGCGACATTGCTTGGATTTGATTTGAAAGAAGCCGCTTCTATAGGTATTATTGGTGCCGCTGATGGTCCAACATCCATTTTTGTCTCGTCGAGGTTTGCGCCAAATTTGTTAGGTCCAATATCTGTGGCTGCCTATTCGTATATGGCCCTGGTGCCCATCATTCAGCCTCCGGTAATCCGCTTGCTGACAACCAAAAAAGAACGTTGTATTCACATGGAAGCCCATGCCAAAAACGTATCTAAAACATCCCTTATTTTGTTTCCTATTGTTGTTACTATTTTTGCTGGAATAATTGCCCCTTCTTCACTTGCCCTTATAGGATTTCTGATGTTTGGAAACCTTATCAGAGAATGCGGCGTACTAAATAAACTCTCCTTGGCTGCTCAGAATGAATTATCCAGTATAGTAACAATATTACTTGGAATCAGTATTGCCAGCACCATGACAGCCGATCGTTTTGTCAGATTGGATACCTTGATGATTATCGGTCTTGGACTGGTGGCTTTTATCTTTGATACTTTTGGAGGTGTGATGTTTGCCAAGTTGATGAATATCTTCCTGCCCGCAAAGAAAAAAATCAATCCAATGGTGGGCGCCTGCGGTATTTCTGCGTTTCCCATGTCGGCACGAGTAATTCATGGCATGGGACAAAAAGAAGACCCTACCAATTATTTGCTTATGCATGCCGTTAGCGCTAACGTGGGCGGACAAATTGGTTCCGTGGTGGCCGGTGGCCTCATCCTTTCATTAATTCCTTTATTTTGCTAATTACGGAGGTAAACTATTATGAATAATTTTGAAGCAGCATTGGAAGTTACAGGCTTGGGAATGTTAGGGATATTTATTTTTATGATAATTTTCTACTTTGCCATTCAGGCGATAGATAAATTATTCCCCTATAAACAAAAGGCTGAATAGCATTCTTTCACATTTATTTGAATAAAATAATGTGCTGACAGGCAGCGTGGCAACGTTGTTAATACAAAAAACTACTGCCTCCCACAAACTCTCTTAGTATGGAAGTAGGAGGAATACCGCGTGATTCCATAGACTTAAAGTAACTGAAAAACTTCAGCAGCCTTTTGGCTTCCGAATACTCTATATTGTTGGGCTGTACCTCCATTAGTATGTGTTCGGCGTATTGTTTGATTACTGCCAATTCGTAAATCTGGGCCGAATTGAACATAATGTCGGCTTCTTCCTGAAAAGGAAAGATATGTTTTTCTTCTCCTTTTACCACGCTGGGCCAGCGCGAAATAGTTTCCAGTGCAGAATATTTCCGGTATCTGAAATCACGTACTATACGCCGTATCAGTCGATTATCCGATGTGCTTATCCGGTTGTGATCATCAATGTTTAAGGTGGTCAGGGCTGATACATAAATCCTGAATTTAGCCTGGGATTCAATTGCGGAGGTAAGTTGAGGGTTCAATCCGTGGATTCCTTCAATTATCAGTATATTTTCGGGTTCCATCTGCATGGATTCCCCATTATAAAAGCGTGCGCCCGATTCAAAAGAAAACTTTGGTAATTTTATCCTTTTACCTTGTAAAAGCTCGGTAAGATTGTTGTTAAATAGTTCTATATCAATGGATTCAAGGGCCTCGAAATCGTATTGGCCGTTCTCGTCAAGGGGTGTTTTGTCGCGGCTCACAAAATAATTGTCGAGCGACAAATTCAGTGGTTTGATGCCGTTGACAAGAAGTTGTATGGCCAGCCGTTTTCCAAAAGTGGTTTTTCCGCTCGACGACGGGCCGCTGATGAGAACAACTTTGACTTCGCCTTTTCGGGCATTAATCATATCAGCTATTTGGCTGATCTTTTTTTCGTGAAGCGCTTCCGACACTTTTATCAGTAATTCTGATTTGCCTTCCGAAATAAACTTGTTAAGTTCGCCCACATTAGTAACATCAAGGATCTGATTCCACTGAGAAAATTCTTTTAGAATCTCAAACATTTTTTCCTGCATAATCAGGTCGTCTACCCGGTCGGGGTCATTTTTTTTGGGAAGTTGCAGCAACAAGCCATTGTAGTATCGGTTCAGGTCGAAAACTTTTATGTAGCCTGTGGAAGGAACAAGATAACCATAAAAAGAATCTATGCAGCCGTCAATTTCATAATATTTTGCATAATTCTCACCCCGGTGCCTCAGGATATTTATCTTGTCGGTCAAACCGCAAGCTTCAAATTTTTTTATTACTACTTCTGTTTCTTCCACAAAATTGTTAAAAGGAATATCCGCTTTGATAATTTCAAGCATGCGTGCCTTTATTTTCAATATGTCGGCATCGCTAAGCTCGTTTTCCATATGGTTGATAATACAAAAATACCCCTTGGAAATATTGTGGTTGATGCGTAAACTGGCATGGGGAAATAAATCATGAACTGCTTTATACAGTATAAACGAAAGACTTCTCAGGTACATACGCATACCATCGGGATGGGTAATATCAATAAAACTGATTTTTTTTGGCTGATATACCTCGTAAGAAAGTTCTTCAATACAATTATTTACTAAAGCTCCGAGTATGGGATAGCTAAGTTTAACATTAAAAATATCAGCAATTTGCAAAAGAGAAGTACCACGTGGAATTTCGTGGACAACTCCGTTATTTAAACATCTGACCTTAATAGTGGTAGCGCCACTTTTCATTTCCATCATATTGATTAGTAGTAATTAAAATGTGATAATATATATAATTTTTATTTTGTGTAGTTTGGGTTGAAAATAGTTTTGCAAAATTAAGCAAAATATGTGTCGGGTTTTTTATATTGCACCATGAGTGAATAAATCCCGATTGGAAAAAATTTTATATTTTTGTACTCTTCAACTATGGCTTAAAACTTTCGCATGGAGAATTTTATTGTTTCAGCCCGAAAATATCGTCCTTCTACCTTTGATACTGTGGTAGGACAACATACAATAACTTCGACGTTAAAAAATGCCATTAAATCGCAGCAACTTGCCCAGGCATTTTTATTTTGCGGGCCGCGTGGTGTGGGAAAGACAACTTGTGCGCGCATACTGGCGAAAACCATCAATTGTCATAATCTTAATGAGAATTTTGAGGCCTGTAACCAATGCGTATCCTGTAAATCATTCAACGAGCTTACCTCGTTCAATATTCATGAACTTGATGCTGCTTCCAATAATTCTGTAGATGATATCCGTACCCTGGTGGATCAGGTGCGTATTCCTCCTCAAGCCGGCAAGTACAAGGTCTATATCATCGATGAGGTGCACATGCTTTCGGCTGCGGCTTTCAATGCTTTTCTCAAAACGTTGGAAGAACCTCCTGCTTATGCGAAATTTATTTTAGCCACAACAGAAAAACATAAGATACTTCCCACTATCTTGTCGCGTTGCCAGATATTTGATTTTAAAAGAATCACGGTCAATGATATGGCTAATTATCTGGCCTATGTGGCTAATTGCGAGCATATTGACGCCGAGCCCGATGCCCTGCATCTGATTGCTCAGAAAGCAGATGGTGCCATGCGCGATGCCCTTTCCATATTCGACCAGATATCAATTTCGTCAGATAATAAAATAACCTTCAGGGCAGTACTCGAAAATCTTAATATTCTTGACTACGAATACTATTTCAAGATGACCGGGCTTATACTAGAAAATAAAACTTTTGAAGTCCTCAATCTGATTGATACCGTCCTGGAAAATGGGTTCGAAGGCCAGGTTTTTCTTTCGGGTTTCGCGGCACATCTTCGCGACCTGCTGGTATGCAAAGATGATGTTACCATTAAACTTCTTGAAGCCAGCGAAAACATCAAAAACAAGTACCTGATGCTTGCCCGCCAGTGCCCTGAGGTATTCCTGACCAGAAATCTCGAAATTGCAAACCGTTTTGATTTCGAATATAAAAACAGCAATCATAAACGGCTTCACCTCGAAATGGCATTTATTAAAATGTGCGGTTTTGCTCAAAATGATTCGGTATCGGACTCTCCGCAAATTACCGAAGCCAAAAAAAAAACTGATACCCTGAACGCAGCGGTACAAAAAACACCTGAAATCTCTCCAAAACCTACCGCTCCTCAGCCCATTCTTAGCGAACAACCCATTAAAAAAACAGTAGCATCGCCCAAAGCTGTCGTTTCCATTAAGGATGAAACAGAAGATGAAAAAAACGAAGTAAAGGAAATAACCATTAATTATGGTAATGAACCTTACGATCTGGAGAAAATCCATCATTTGTGGCCCGAATTTGTGGGGAAGTATAATAGCCATCCCAGCTTTTATATGGCACTCAAAAGAGATATGCCTATACAGGATCAGGAGGGTAACATCAAATTTGTATTTGAAAATAACCTGACTTTCAGCGAGTTTTTATCGAAAAAACCTGAAATTCTTGATTTTTTCAGAAAGGCCCTGAAAAACAACTCCTTTGATATATTCGGAGAAGTGGCGGTAAAAGAAGACCTGCAGCGGAAACCCTATACTCCGGATGAGAAATATGACGAGATGAACAAAAAAAACCCCGAACTGAAAAACTTTAAAGAACAACTGGACCTGGATATTGACTACTGATTTTTTCAAAATAAAAAACTTACCCCGCGATATGATTTTCACTTTGTGATGATGGATAATAGTGCGCCTGTGGTTATCAGAAAATTGTAACAAAAACAGCGCAGCCACATCAAAGAAGTACAAAAAAAAACGCTACAAAAAATAAAATATAAAAAATTAAATTTTTAACATGACAAGTTTAAGAACATTACTTTATGGCGCCATTGCTTTTGCGTGCATAACAACGGTTACCTACGGACAAAAAGCAGTCAATCTTAACGACAGTATTCCGGTTGATCCTGCTGTGGTCATCGGGAAACTCGATAACGGGCTGACCTATTATATTCGTCAGAACAAAAAACCCGAAAACCGTGTAGAACTTCGTCTGGCAGTTAATGCCGGCTCGGTGCTCGAAAATAACAGTCAGCGTGGCCTGGCGCATTTCACAGAACATATGTGTTTTAATGGAACCAAGACTTTTTCCGGAAACAAAATGATTGATTATTTACAAAAATACGGTATCACTTTTGGTAAAGAAATCAATGCATATACTGCTTTCGATCAAACGGTTTACATGATTCAGTTGCCTTCAGATAATGTGAATCTGCTTGATACAGGTATGTTGATTATCGAAGATTGGGCTCACAATGTTGCCTTCGACAGTAAGGAGATTGATAAGGAACGCGGCATTATCACCGAAGAATGGCGCATGGGTCTTGGCGCTGACGATCGTATGATGAAAAAATGGTTCCCTGTGGTTTTCAAAAACTCAAAATATGCCGAACGCCTGCCTATTGGCGATATTGATGTAATTAAAAATGCTCCTTACGATACGCTGAGGGCGTTCTATAAATCATGGTACCGTCCCAACCTGCAGGCAGTTGTTGTCGTTGGCGATATTGATGTGAAAAAAATGGAAGAAAAAGTAAAGCAGTTGTTCGGAGGCATTCAAAACCCTGCCAATTTCCGCCCACGGCCAGCCATTGATATTCCCGATAATAAAGAACCTTTGATCAGCATTGTTACTGACAAAGAAGCCACCAACTCCATGATATTTGTCATTTTTAAACATAAAGCCAAGGTTGATTATACACTGGAAGATTATAAAAAAGCTTTGACAGCCGATTTGTATAATGAAATGCTTAACGCCCGCCTGAAAGAAATCACCGTGCAGCCCGACGCTCCTTTTATAATGGCTCAGGCTGAGTACGGTAATTTTCTGGCTCGTTCTACTGATGCCTACCAGTTGTTCGCATATCCCAAAGAAAATCAAATCGAAAAAGCATTTGAAACGCTCCTGCTCGAAAACGAAAGAGTCAGGCAGTTTGGATTTACAGCTACCGAGTTTGAACGCACCAAAGAGCAGATGTTGAATGATTATGAAAAGAAATCCAAAGAATTTGACAAAACAGAATCAGAAAATTATGCCGATGAGTATGTGGAAAATTTCCTGAGCAAAGCCATTATCCCGGGAGCAAAAAGCGAATTTAAACTGGCCAAAAAACTTTTACCCGAAATTTCGCTGGCCGATATCAACGCTCTGGCAGCCACATGGATTACCGACGAAAATATGGCCGTGGTCGTTACTGCTCCCGAAAAGGACGGAAACAAAATGCCAACCGAAAAAATGCTCACCGATATCATTACGGCCTCTAAAAAAGCTGAGCTAAAAGCCTATGTGGACAAGTTTAAAGCCGAACCGCTTGTAAAAGAGGAGCTTTCCGGCAGTAAAATAATTTCCAAAAATGAAAATAAAGAATTGGGATTCACCGAGCTTACTTTTGGCAATGGTGTAAAAGCGGTTATTAAAAAAACTGATTTCAAAAACGATGAAATACAGATAAGAGCATACAGCCCGGGAGGTTTATCGTTGTACTCCGATCAGGATTATGTGTCAGCATTTTTCGCCAGCAGCATCATCAACGAAAGCGGAGTTGGCAATTTTGATAATACCGAACTGGAGAAAAAATTAAAAGGCAAGGATATTGAAATAGGTCCTTACATTGATGATCTTAAAGAAGGATTTGTTGGAAAAAGCAGCCCGAAAGATTTTGAAACACTTCTGCAACTCACTTACCTGTATTGTAAAGAGCCCCGTAAAGATACCGCTGCTTTTGATGCGTTTATGCAAAACATGAAAACCCAGTTGAAATTTATAGGCTCGAGTCCAGTGTACGCTTTTATTGATACGCTGCTGAAAACATCATCCGGCAACAGTCCAAGGTTGATAGCCATTCCCAGCCAGAAACAATTAAATGAAGTGGACCTTGAGGTGGCTTACAAGATTTATAAGGAACGGTTTATCAACGCTAACGACCTCAAATTTTTTATCGTCGGAAATATTGATGCGGACTCTATTGCCCCTTTGCTCGAAAAGTACCTGGGAAGCCTTCCCGGAAAAGCAAAATCAGAGCAATGGCTCGATAAAAGCCCGAAATTCCCTGCCGGCATTACCGATCTGGAAATTAATAAAGGCACTGACCCCAAAAGCATGGTGGGCATTGTTATGAATGAAAAATTTGAATGGAACGACAAAAATAGGCTCTGTCTTCGTATGACAAAAGAGATATTAAGTATTAAGCTTATTGAAGTAATACGAGAAGAAATGAGCGGTGTGTATTCGCCTCAGATCCAGATGGATGCTTCGCGGTATCCCACCTCTGAATACTCACTCATGGTAATGTTTGGCTGCTCCCCCAAAAACACCAATAAACTTACCAAGGCAGTATTTAAAATCATTCAGGAATTGCGCACCAAAGGACCCCAGGAAAACGATCTGAACAAAACCAAAGAAGCCCTCGTCCGTGAAAGAGAAGTAGATGTAAAAACAAACAAGTTCTGGCTCGAAAGACTTGAATCATTTTATTTTAATGGCGACGACGTAAGTTTAATCACTGATTATACCAATAAGGTGAATGCAATTACCCAGGCAGATATTCGTGATTTTGTTGCAAAACATTTCATGAAAGATCATTATGTGAGGGTAGTACTGAAACCGCTAAAGAAAAAATAAATAGGAGTGTATGGAATAAAAACCGCCATTATCAGGCGGTTTTTATTATTAAAAGCATGCAACAAATTCATGAGTTCATGTTATTGAGAGAATAATCTTTTTGAAAAATTAAATCTTACCTATGAAAATCATTTCAACAGCAATTTTATTAATGCTTACCATAATAGTGGTTCCCCTTAGCAGTTACTTTTTCGGGGTCTCTCTGGGCCCGGTGGAATGGCAGGCACTGCAAATATTGATGATAATTACGGCTATAGTTATTGCCTACACTTTTGTTGTGGGGGAGATTACCAACAACAACAGCCAGGTGGATAAGTTGTGGAGTATTGTACCCATAGTGTATGTATGGGTTATTGCTGCATACGGCAATTATTCGCCGCGGCTTGTTTTAATGGGTGTTCTGGTGACTTTATGGGGTATGCGGCTAACAACCAATTTTGCGCTTAAAGGCGCTTATCAATGGCGTTTCTGGGCCGGTGAAGAAGATTACCGCTGGAAGGTGCTGCGTCAGAAGCCTGAGTTTTCGCCACGGTGGAAATGGACACTTTTCAATCTCTTTTTTATTTCGGGTTATCAGAATATACTTATACTGCTTATCACGCTCCCCGGCTTGATTGCCCTGCAAAATAATAATGTTCCGATGGGGGCTTTTGATTATGTGCTAAGCATACTTTTCTTGTCTTTTCTGGTTTTTGAAACAATTGCCGATGTGCAGCATTGGAAATTTCAAAGCAAAAAATGGGCGATGATTAAAGCAGGAGAGGAGCTGACCGGTGATTATAAAAAAGGATTTTTGGATAAAGGTCTTTGGGCATACAGCCGGCATCCTAATTATTTTGCCGAACAATCAGTGTGGATTTGTTTCTATTTCTTTAGTGTTGCAGCAGGTGGTTATTGGTTTAACTGGAGCATTGCCGGGGCGCTCCTGCTGATTGTTCTTTTCATGGGCAGCTCCAGCTTCAGCGAAGAAATCAGTGCAGGCAAATACCCGGAATATAAAGAATATCAAAAAAAGGTTTTCAGGTTTTTACCTTTCAGCCGGGGTATAAAATAAAATTGATAAAATTACTGTTGTTCGGAATAGGCTCAGGCCTAAGCCGTTTTATTATTACAGGCTCCAGCCTGTATTATTATACCGTTTTCCATAAAAAAATCACCCCGGGGCATAAGCGTTTTTAACGCGTGCAAATGAGCAAAGCGTTTTGTTTAAATTATTAATAAAATAGTGGGTTTAACCTAAATTATCTCTGCTCCGCCACGGCGGAATTCTAAATTCTAACTCTACCTTCTTATCCGCCACCGGTGGACTGTCTTCTGCTTTCTGAACTCAGCCTTCTGAATGCTGCCTTATGCCTTCTGAATTTCTAAATCTCTCCCTTCAGCGTTGCCGAAGTACAGCCTGTTATCTTCACCATTACATAATCCCCAGCATGGTGCTTATCATCAGTAAACACAACAACCTTGTTCTGCGAATTTCTGCCCGAAAGTTGATTGGTGGACTTTTTTGAGAAACCTTCAACCAGCACCTCAAAAGTTTTTCCAATGTCTTTTTTATTTTTATCCAGCGACAGTTTATTCTGCAGGCTGATAATCTCATTTAAGCGTTTTGCTTTTATATCATCAGGAATATCGTCTTTATATTTCCCTGCCGCAAAGGTGCCGGGGCGTTCGGAATACCTGAACATGAATGCACTGTCGTAAGCTGCGCGTCTCATGATATCGAGCGTGTCTTCGTGATCCTGCCAAGTTTCGCTGCAAAACCCGCTTATGATATCGGTCGAGATACTGCATCCGGGAATTTGGGAATATATTTTATCGATGATGGCCATGTAGGATTCTCTTGTGTAATTTCGTTTCATCAACTTCAATATCCCGTTGCTTCCCGATTGCAGCGGCAAATGAATAGATTTGCAGATGTTGTCATAGGCGGCAATGACATTGATAAGCTCATCCGAAAGGTCTTTGGGGTGGGAAGTGGCGAAACGTATTCTTAGCCTGGGATTTATTTCGGCAACTAAGCTTAAAAGTTTCGGGAAACGGATTTGCTCATAATTATAAGAATTTACATTCTGTCCTAACAAAGTGATTTCCCGAAAGCCTTCATTATAGAGGGTTGTAGCTTCATTGATAATGGTTCCGGCGGCCCGGCTGCGTTCTTTGCCTCTTGTATAGGGCACAACACAGTAGCTGCAGAAATTCTGGCAGCCCCTCATAATGGAGATGAACGCCGAAACACCATTGCTGTCAATCCTCACTGGGTTAATGTCGGCATAAGTTTCTTCAGCCGAAAGCAATATGTTAAATGCCTGGCCATGTTCGCCGGCCTGGTAAATTAATTGTGGCAGCTCACGGTATGAATCCGGTCCTGCAACGATATCAACAATGCCATCTTCGAACAACTGTTCTTTCAGCCTTTCGGCCATACAACCCAAAATGCCTATCATCAGCCCCTTGTTTTTTTTCTTCAAACTTTTCAGGTGACGAAGGCGGTTGAAAATTCGTTGTTCGGCATTGTCTCTTATGGAGCAAGTGTTGAGTAAAATCAATCCGGCTTCTTCCAGGGTGGCTGCCTCCGAAAAATTTTCTTTTGTTAATATGGAAGCCACTATTTCGCTGTCCGAAAAATTCATTTGACAGCCATAGGTCTCAATAAAAAATGTTTTTTTCATACCTGCAAATCGAGGGCAAAATTAGCGAAACAACCTATTGAAAAAAAATAAATTGTCTCTGAAAAATATTTTTTGTTTTATTTTGCACAACTTTTACTTACCCAAAAATACATTCATGATAAAAAATCTTGTAATTGTTGAGTCACCGGCAAAAGCCAAAACCATAGAAAAATTTCTTGGTGAAGACTACACGGTAAGATCGTGCTTTGGGCATATTCGCGATCTGTCTAAAAAAGATATGGGTGTTGATATTCAAAGTGGTTTTATTCCTCAATATGAAATTCCGGAAGATAAGGCCAAGATTGTTAGCGAGTTGAAAAAAATGTCAAAAGACGCCCAGATGGTGTGGCTGGCCTCCGATGAAGACCGCGAAGGAGAAGCCATCTCGTGGCACCTTAGCGAAGCGCTCGAAATTGATAAAAGAAAAATAAAAAGAATTGCTTTTCACGAAATCACAAAAACTGCCATACAGGAAGCCATTTCCAAACCACGGCAAATAAACATTGACCTGGTGGATGCACAGCAGGCACGCCGTGTGCTCGACAGGCTGGTAGGTTACGAATTGTCGCCGCTGTTGTGGAAAAAAATCAGGCCTTCTTTGTCTGCCGGACGTGTTCAGTCTGTTGCCGTTAGGCTTATTGTCGAACGTGAAAATGAAATAAACAATTTCAAATCGGTATCATTTTATAAAGGATCTGCCATATTTTCTTTTGTAAAAGAAAATAAAACTTATAGAATCAAAGCAGAGCTTTCCCGGAAATATAATACTCCGGGCGATGCTATGGCTTTTTTGAAAAAGTGTGTTGGTGCGCAGTTTCACGTGAAAGATATTGAAACTAAACCTTCCAAAAAATCTCCGGCACCACCGTTTACCACTTCTACCTTACAACAAGAAGCCAGTCGTAAACTTGGATTTTCGGTGTCAAAAACCATGCTCATCGCTCAGCAGCTTTATGAGTCGGGAAAAATAACCTATATGCGTACCGACTCGGTAAACCTGTCGAAAATGGCTTTAGCCATGGCGAAAAACGAAATAGAATCGTTTTATGGCCCTGGATATGTTAAAATTCGCAATTATATCACCAAAAGCAAAGGGGCACAGGAAGCCCACGAAGCTATCAGACCTACGTACATCAACAACCATGCGGCCGAAGGCACTGCCGATCAGAAGAAACTCTATGATCTGATTTGGAAAAGAACCATTGCTTCACAAATGAGCGATGCCGAACTCGAAAAAACTAATGTATATATCGAAAGCCCTGCCATCAGCGATTATTTTATAGCTACCGGCGAAATAGTCAAGTTCGACGGGTTTCTGAAAGTGTATCTTGAATCCACTGACGATGAAGAAGAAGAACAAAAAGGAATATTGCCTCCCATAGCAAAAGCCGATAAAATGTTTCCTGACGAAATCAATGTGGTGGAAAGATTTACGCAGCAGCCTCCACGATATACCGAAGCCAGCCTGGTGAAAAAACTCGAAGAACTTGGCATTGGCAGGCCTTCCACTTATGCACCCATCATTTCTACCATTCAGAGAAGAGAATATGTTACCTATGGTAATAAAGAGGGCGCCGAACGCAGGTATATGTATCTGTCGCTGATAAACGATAAAATCCAGGAAATACAAAAGACCGAAAATTTTGGTTTCGAAAAAGCCAAACTGTTTCCAACCGATGTGGGTACGCTTGTAAATAATTTTCTAATACAAAATTTCGAAAATATTCTCGACTATAATTTTACTGCCAATGTCGAAAAAGAGTTTGATGAAATAGCCGAAGGAAAGAAAGTGTGGAACGAAATGATCAGGGAATTTTATTTTCCTTTTCATAATCAAATCAGTGAAACAGAAAAAACCTCCAAAAAGGTTAGCGGTGTAAGGCTTTTGGGGGTACACCCGGAAACCGGGAAAAACATCTATGCCAAACTTGGTAAATTTG
>ENA-UOWE01000776-UOWE01000776.1-activated-sludge-metagenome-genome-assembly--contig:-NODE-776-length-43125-cov-6.103785_pt1 | contig 43125 bp, 36 predicted proteins | sample MGYA00249841_ERZ761562 | MGnify/ENA primary metagenome ERZ761562 (study PRJEB28883, sample SAMN05720200) | activated sludge metagenome | isolation source: Anaerobic digester | place: Japan...
CAAAAAATCAAATTACGACACTGATGTATTTACGCCGATTATAGAAGAGATTAGTCGTTTAACTGGCATAAAATATGGCAATGAAAATATGACCGATATTGCTATGCGCGTTGTTGCTGATCACTTAAGGGCAATATCTTTTGCTATTGCTGACGGACAGTTGCCTTCAAATAACAAAGCCGGCTATGTTATCCGTCGTATCTTGCGCCGTGCTGTACGTTATGCATATAGCTACCTCAACCAGCACGGACCTTTTATTTGTAAATTAGTGCCAGCCCTGACTGCTAATATGGGCAACGCTTTCCCTGAATTGAAAGCTCAGCAAAAGCTAATTGTTCAGGTTATTGCTGAAGAAGAAACGGCTTTCCTTCGCACATTGGAAACAGGTATTAAATTGTTAGACCAACTGATACTGAAAGCTAAAGCTGCAAAAACTTCTGTAATTGATGGTAAATCGGCATTTGAGCTTTATGATACTTATGGTTTCCCTCTTGACCTGACAGAGCTTATCCTTCGCGAGCAATCAATGAGTGTTAACCGCGAAGAATTTGACCAACAGATGGAAATGCAGAAATCACGTTCACGCAACGATGCAGCTGTCGAAACGGATGATTGGCAGGTTGTTTCTTCTAAAGATACAACTGAGTTTGTTGGATACGACACTATTGAAGCTGATGTAAAAATCGTTCGTTACAGAAAAGTTACTACAAAAGGAAAAACACAATATCATCTGGTGTTTGATAAAACTCCTTTTTATGCCGAAAGTGGTGGCCAGGTCGGTGATATGGGCACAATTACGGCTAATGGTGAAGTTGTTCAGATAATTGATACCAAAAAAGAAAACAACCTGAGTGTACATATCTGTGAACAGCTCCCTTCTTTTCTTTCGGCTACATTTAAAGCAAAGGTGGACGAAACCAAACGTTTAGACACAGCATCAAACCACTCGGCAACACACCTTATGCATTATGCCCTTCGTCAGGTGTTGGGCAAACATGTCGAACAAAAAGGGTCGTTGGTTACTCCTGAATATCTTCGTTTCGACTTTTCACATTTTCAAAAACTTTCGCCTGAAGAAATAGCTAAAGTAGAAGAAATGGTGAATCTTCAAATAAGAAAGAATATTGCATTAAACGAAAACAGGGCTATGTCATTTGACGAGGCACGAAAAACCGGCGCAATGGCTTTGTTTGGCGAGAAATATGGTGACAAAGTACGGGTTATCAAATTTGGGGATTCTGTTGAGCTTTGTGGAGGTACCCACGTTGCTGCTACCGGGCAGATAGGGAGTTTTAAAATTATTTCTGAAACTGCTATTGCTGCTGGTATCCGTCGTATAGAAGCCATTACCGGTAATGGGTTTATGCAATATGTCCATAAAAACGAAGAACTGATAAGCTCTTTAAAAGAGATGCTAGGAAATCCTCAAGATTTGAGAAAGGCCATGGAAAAGTTGCTTACCGATTATAGCGGTTTGCAAAGGAAAATCGAACAAGCTCAAAAGCAACAGCTTGATATTGCTGTTCAACAGTTGCAGAAAAAAGTTAAAAACATAAATGGTATTGAGGTAATTGCCGAAACTGTTGAGGCTGATTCAGCCCAATCATTGAAAGATATTGCTTTCAGGTTGCGTTCTCATGCCGAAAATGCATATTTAGTGCTTGGTGCTGTAATTGATGATAAGCCAACCCTTGCAATTGCCATATCTGATAAACTTGTAGCAACAAAAAAACTTAATGCTGGCCAGATTATACGAGAAGTTGCTAAATTAATCGATGGAGGCGGTGGCGGACAACCATTTCTTGCCACTGCAGGCGGGAAAAATGCCGCAGGATTGTCCCAGGCAATTGAAAAATCGCTTACTTTTATATAGCAAAACAACTCTAACTATTCTTAATATATACTCAACTAACGAACTAACTAAATTAACCAATGAATGTAACACGTGTTTTTGATTTGTTCGAACACATTAAGAAGGAGTACAACAAGGCGGATGTGTTTGGTTACAAAAAACAAGGTGTATGGCATACTTATCATATAGACCAATGTATTGAATTGGCAAATCTGCTCAGTAGTGGCCTTCTTTCTTTAGGCTTAAAAAAAGGAGATCGTATCGTTTCTATTTCAAATAACAGGCCAGAATGGAATTTTCTTGATTTCGGCATGTCGCAGATTGGAGTGATACATGTTCCCGTTTATCCTACTATCAGCAATGACGATTTTCATTATATTTTCAATCATTCAGCTCCTAAGTGCATCTTTGTTTCTGAACAATCTGTTTTTAATAAAATTGAACCTGTTGCAAAACAATGTGGCATAACTGATATCTATTCTTTTGATGGGCTCAATGGGACAGTAAATTGGAACTATATCCTTGATTTGGGGCGGGCACATATTGATGAACATAAGGCTGAGATTAAGCTGTTGAAAGATAGTATCCTTCCTTCTGATGTTTTTACTATTATTTATACAAGTGGGACTACGGGTTTGTCAAAGGGGGTTATGCTTTCGCATGACAATTTTGTTCAGAATGTAAAGAATAGCGTACATATTCACGATGTTGACCATCATTGTCGTAGTTTGAGCTTTTTGCCATTGAGCCATGTGTACGAACGTATGCTCAATTACCACTACCAATATAAGGGGATTGGGATATATTATGCCGAAAATTTTGGCACTATAGCCGACAACCTGAAAGAAGTTCAACCGCACATATTTTGTACTGTACCCAGGATACTTGAACTATTTTACGAAAAAATTGTCAGCAAAGGGTACGAATTAAGCTTTGTTTCAAGGCTTCTATTTTTCTGGGCCATTCATTTTGGTAAGAAATATGAAGTAATGAAGAAAAAATCTTTGTTGACAAAGCTTAAAAGAAAAATTGCCGATAAACTTGTTTATGAAAAAATCAGGATGTCATTGGGAGGCAACCTGCGTGTAGTAGTTTCTGGCGGAGCCTCGCTACAATCCAGTCTTGCCCGTTTATTTTGGGCTGCTGGTATCCAGCTTTTAGAAGGGTATGGCCTAACCGAGACTTCTCCTGTAATTTCAGTAAACAGATTGTTGCCAAAGGTCGAAACATATCCGGGTACGGTAGGAAAAGTGCTTGATGGTGTAGAAGTAAAAATTGCCCCTGATGGCGAGATTTTGTGCCGTGGACACAATATAATGCTCGGATACTACAAGCAACCAGAGCTTACAGCTGAAGCTATTGATAAAGATGGGTGGTTCCATACTGGAGATATAGGCTTTTTTACTCCTGAAGGGTTTTTAAAAATCACAGACAGAAAAAAAGAAATATTTAAACTTTCGAGCGGAAAATATATTGCTCCCCAAGTTATAGAAACTAAATTGAAAGAGCTTGAATATATCGAACAGGCTATTGTTATTGGCGAAAACGAAAAGTTTGCCAGCGCTTTGGTGGTCCCAAATTTTTATCATCTTCACAAATGGAGCAGCCAACATCATATTATTTTTCGCGATAATGAAGAACTAATCAAGAATCCTGAAATAAATAAGCTTTACCAAAAACTTGTTGCCAATATCAATCTTCAGCTTGGTTTGGTAGAACAAATTAAAAGGTTTCGGTTGGTACACCAGGAATGGACGCCGCAAACCGGCGAATTATCTGCTACTCTTAAATTAAAAAGACGCGTTATTCTTGAAAAATATAGTGATATCATAGAACAGATTTATTCTGCCTCAAAAAATTAAAATTGCTGTTTTTTATAAAAATTTGATATAAGTATGCTTTTTTGGTTAAAATATTTGTAAAAAACAGTAAAAATTGTTTAATTTTTCGATTTCTTATGATAATTTAAATCAAAAATTATATTTTTACAGCCTTTAAAGTTGAAAATTATAAAAATTGATTAATGAAACTGTATATTCCTAAAAATTACAAACCAGTTCTGAATCTAATTCAAACAGAAAAGGCAATTAAGCTGGTAAAAGATTTCTTTGAATCAAACCTTTCAAGTGAATTGCGTTTACGCAGGGTAACGGCACCTCTTTTTGTATTAAAAGGTACTGGTATCAATGACGATTTGAACGGGGTAGAACGCAAAGTTACATTTCCAATTGCCGATATGAAAGAGCAGCAAGCTGAAGTAGTTAATTCACTTGCAAAGTGGAAACGTATGATGCTTGCAGACTACAATATCCCTCAAGGTTATGGTTTATACACTGATATGAATGCCATCAGACCTGATGAAGAGCTTGATAATATTCATTCATTGTATGTTGACCAGTGGGACTGGGAACGTAGTATGAGCGCTGAAGAACGCAATGTTGACTTTTTGAAATATATAGTCAGAAAAATTTATAGTGTACTCAAACGCGTCGAATATGTGGTGTATGAAGAATATAATCAAATTAAACCAATTCTTCCTGAAGAAATTACATTCATCCATAGCGAAGAGTTGCTGAAAATGTACCTCAATCTTTCTGCTAAAGAACGCGAAACGGAGTTTGCTAAAAAACATGGAGCTATATTCATTATTGGTATTGGCGATAAACTTTCTAATGGAGAGCCTCATGATGGAAGAGCTCCAGATTATGACGACTGGACAACCAAGTCTGAAAACGGCTTTAATGGTTTAAACGGAGATATTATCCTTTGGAACCCTGTTTTAGAACAAGCGTTTGAAGTATCTTCAATGGGTATAAGGGTTAATAAAGAAGCTTTGTTAAAACAGCTTACAATTGCTAAAGCTGAAGACCGCAAAGAACTGATGTTCCACAAACGCTTGTTAAATGACGAGTTGCCTTTGTCTATAGGCGGAGGAATAGGACAATCACGTATTTGCATGTTTTTCCTTCGCAAAGCCCATATTGGTGAAATTCAATCAAGTATTTGGCCAAAAGAAATGGTTGATGAATGTAAAAAAAATCAAATTATTCTGATCTAGTTATTTGAAAAAATAAGAGTAAGAGAGATAGGGCTTTTTAGCTTTATCTCTCTTTTTTTTACCTTTGTCTTCCAAAAATAAAATCAAAAAAATGACGTTGATTAAGTCTATCTCAGGAATTAGAGGTACTATAGGCGGTAAGCCGGGAGATAACCTCACTCCACTCGATATTGTTAAGTTTTCAGCCGCTTTCGGAACCTGGCTTATACAACAAAATAAACAGGCTAAGTGCACGGTTGTTGTTGGTCGTGATGCCCGTATTTCTGGTCCTATGATGGATCACATTATTTGTGGTACATTAGTGAGCCTTGGTATTGATGTGATAAACATTGGTTTGGCTGCCACGCCTACTGTAGAGATTGCAGTTACAGAAACTAAATCAAATGGAGGTATTATCATTACTGCAAGTCACAATCCTAAACAGTGGAATGCATTGAAATTGCTCAATGAAAAAGGTGAGTTTATTAATGATACCCAAGGTAGATTGGTTTTGCAGTTGGCCGAAACTGAACAATTCAATTTTGTTGATGTAGATAAGCTCGGCAAGGTTTCTTATCGCCACGACTTTAATGATATTCATATACAAAAAATTCTTGAGCTGCCTTTGGTGGACAAAGATGCTATTGCTAAAGCCGGATTTAAAGTGGCAATTGACTGTGTAAACTCTGTTGGAGGAGTTGTGTTACCTCAGTTGCTTAAAGCACTTGGAGTAACTGAAGTGTTGCCTTTGTATTGCAATCCTGATGGGCAGTTTCCTCACAATCCTGAGCCTCTGCCAGAACATTTAACAGAAATTTCAGCACTGGTTAAGGATAAAAAGGCCAATCTTGGTTTTGTTGTTGATCCTGATGTTGACCGCCTTGCTATTATTAATGAAGATGGTTCAATGTTTGGCGAGGAATATTCGCTTGTTGCTGTTTCGGAATATATTTTGTCTAAAACTCCCGGAAATACTGTTTCAAACTTGTCCAGTACACAGGCTTTGAAGGATGTGACTGTTAAGTTTGGAGGTACCTATACTGCATCAGCAGTAGGAGAGGTAAATGTGGTTACAGCCATGAAGCAAACCAATGCTGTGATTGGTGGCGAAGGCAATGGTGGTGTTATTTATCCCGAATTGCACTATGGTCGCGATGCATTGGTTGGTATAGCACTATTTTTGACCTATTTGGCCTACAAAAAGATGAGCTGTAGCCAGCTTCGCAGTACTTATCCATCTTATGTCATTTCAAAAAATAAAATTGAATTGAAGCCAGGCATTGATGTAGATGCTATTTTGGCTAATATAAAAGATAAATATAAGAGTAAACCTATAATTGACGTGGATGGCGTTCGTATTAACTTTGAAAATCAATGGGTACATCTCCGTAAATCAAATACAGAGCCTATTATACGTATTTATGCTGAAAGTAAGACTATGGACGATGCTAATAATTTGGCCCAGAGTATTATGAACGATATTAAAGCTATGTCGTAAAAGGCTTTTGAATAATCAGGTATGAATGACTTTGAGCGGGTTACTATTTTAAAATAATCACCATAACTCTGCGTTGTTGGTTTATTATAATGCCAGTTAAGCAATTAGCTGGCATTCTTTTTGAGCTCTTCAAAGATTCTTAAGGCAGACAAAAAGTCTGTAATTTTGTATGCGTGTATTCCTGTTATAGTACCGTTTATGGCTTCGTTAAGAAACGATTCAGCTTTATATTCAATATTTTCGGTTATAGTACTGCCCGTTTTGTAGTAAATAAGGTTAATGGCGTTGTCCGTCCATTCCAAAGAGCCTGTTTTTTCTTCGTCACAAATTTTGATTTGAAAGTTAAAGCTGTCTTTGTTATTGGTATTTATTTCGATATGAACAGAATTGCCATTGATAAAAGAGATATAGGTACCATTAATGCTCATTTCTTTGTTGTTATGGCGTGACGAATATGAATAGCATTTTTTTATTTTTCCATGCATCAATGCGGCTACTATATCGCAAATGGTAGTATAGTGTTTATTATACTCATGCTTTTCCCAAAAACTTATGTTTGTGTAAATCTCAATTTTAAGGTATGAGGTATTTTTAAAAAGCTTTGATAAAGCAATAGCTTTTGGGCTTATATGAGGTTGGATCATTATCTCGGCCTCAATGGATAGCATCTGGAGATACTTTATTTGCTCATGCCTTAAAAAATATGGATTTAACAAAATGATATGCTTTGACTGCTGAATACTTTCTATGGCCAGGTTATACCATTCGGGCTGCGATACATCAAAAATTAGGATGTCTGAATTGGAAATAAGCAGAAAAGGATTGGTACTATTGGCTTGTTCAGGAGCATTGCTTGACAGGTCGATGCAAATGGCTGAATGGTGTATATTTTTTGCATTCAGGAAGCTGTTTATAAGAGTTTCATTGGTGTCAGGTGTACAAAATAAGCCAATCTTGCTCATACTCTATCCTTTATAATGCATACAAACTTAATTCATAATAAGTACATTATGCAGATGTGCATAAAAGAGTTTATCAACTAATTGTTAATAAAAATTGTTTTGCAAAAATCCTGTTGGTATAGTTGTTTACGTGCTGTTAAATCAAATAGTCAGCGTATTTTCATATCGAAAAAGTTTCGGTTAAATCTTATCAAAAGGTATAACTTTGTGTAGCATTTTTAGAGGGATAAGAAATTTTCATGGAAGATACATTCAGACATAAAGGTTTGCGAAATAAATTGGTGGAATGTTTACGCCTGAAAGGTATTCGTGATGAGAAGGTTTTACTGGCTATCAATAAAGTACCTCGCCATTTGTTTCTCGAAAGTAGTCTGATAAATCATGCATATCAGGACAAGGCATTACCTATTGGGGCCGGGCAGACCATTTCACAGCCATATACAGTAGCTGTACAATCCGAGCTTTTGAAAGTTAAACCTTTCGAAAAGGTACTTGAAATTGGTACAGGAAGCGGTTATCAAGCTTGTGTCCTTCTCGAAATGTCTGCAAGGGTTTATACTATTGAACGTCAGCGAGAGTTGTATCTCAAAGCCATGTCATTTCTGCCTCAGATTGGTTATAACCCGCAGTTTTTTTATGGCGATGGCTATTTAGGATTGCCTACTTATGGGCCTTTTGATAAGATTATTATTACTGCCGGAGCTCCTGAAGTTCCAAAAGCCTTGTTAGAACAATTAAAGATTGGAGGTCGTCTTGTTGCGCCTATCGGAGACAGCCAGGTTCAGGTGATGACGGTGGTTGAAAGAAAAGGCGAAGATTCTTTTGTTACAACTCATCATGGAAGTTTTATCTTTGTACCTCTTTTGAAAGGAACCGAATAAATGAATTCATATTACACCCTTACATATAATCCTTTTGGTGTAAATACCTACGTTATATGCAATGAACAGAACGAATGCCTGATTGTTGATGCCGCTTGTTATGATAAACGCGAATTAGAGCATTTATACAACTTTATAGAGGGTAAGAAATTGAAAATAGTTGCAGCTGTTAATACTCATGGGCATTTTGACCATCTTTTCGGGGTTGATGAGGTTTGCAGCAAGTACAACCTTACCCCATACATTCATCAAGATGATATGTATGTGGTTAAAGCAGCGGCAGAACTGGCTATACCATTTGGCTTAGTTGTCAGGAGCCTGCCCCCGAAGTGGAACTATTTTACCGAAGACGGCATGGTATCTATTGGTGGTTTTAATTTTCGGGTAATGCAGGTTCCGGGTCATTCAAAAGGCAGTGTTGTCCTGTATTTTGAGAAATATAAAATTCTGGTGACAGGAGATGTGCTTTTTGCAGGAAGCATAGGCCGTACAGATTTGCCGGGAGGAAGTTATATAGACCTGATTTCGGGTATAAAATCTAAGATTCTTAATTTGCCTTTAGATACTGTTGTTTTGCCGGGTCATGGCCCATCAACTACTATTGGTGAAGAAATTTCGAGCAATTCATTTTTAAATTATTTATAAGATATAAAAATGTCACAGGAGAAATTTTTATACAGGCATATTGGCCCGAGCGACTCAGAAGTTCCGGCAATGCTTGAAACTATTGGGGTCGAATCTGTTGATGATTTGATTGCCAAGACCCTGCCTGAGAATATCTTGCTCAAAAGGGTCTTAAGGCTTCCCAAATCCCAGACTGAGCATGAGTACCTCAAGCATATTTGGGAGATTGCTCAGAAAAACCTTGTGTATAAGTCTTACATCGGTTTAGGATATTACAATACCATAACACCGTCGGTTATACTTCGCAATATATTCGAAAACCCATCATGGTACACTTCATATACTCCATACCAGGCTGAGATTTCGCAGGGTCGTCTTGAAGCTCTGCTCAATTTTCAGACGGTTGTAATGGAGCTAACAGGTATGCCCATTGCCAATGCTTCGTTGCTGGATGAGGCAACAGCTGCTGCCGAGGCTATGATGATGTTTTACAATTCACGTACTTCTGCGCAAGCTGAAAATAGGGTACTCAAATTTTTTGTGGACAAAAATAGCTGGCCACAGACCATAGATGTGTTGCGTACCCGTGCTTTACCTTTTGAAATAGAGGTTATAGTTGGAGATTACAAAACATACTCATTGGGTAATGACTTTTTTGGGGCATTAGTGCAATACCCGGGTGCTGATGGTATCATCCATGATTATTCTGGTTTTATTCAAAAAGCTCACGAAAAGGAAATTCAGGTGGCTGTAGCTGCTGATATATTGAGCCTTACCATTCTTGTACCTCCCGGAAATATTGGGGTAGATGCTGTATTGGGTTCAACCCAGCGTTTTGGTATTCCTATGGGGTATGGAGGACCACATGCTGCTTATTTTGCTGTTACTGAGAAATATAAACGTGCCATTCCGGGCCGTATTATTGGTGTTACAAAAGATGTACATGGCTTGCCTGCTTTGCGTTTAGCTATTCAAACCCGTGAACAACATATAAAACGAGAAAGGGCTACTTCTAACATTTGTACAGCACAAGCTTTACTTGCTATTATGGCAGGTATGTATGCTGTATATCATGGAAAAACTGGTTTACAACATATCGCATTACACATTCACCGCTCGGCTTCTACATTGGCTCACAAGATTGAAGCCCTGGGTTATGAAGTGGTTAGCAAAAATATTTTCGATACCATTGAAATCAGGCTGCCTCATGAGGTTACCTCTGATGAGTTACAGCGGATAGCTGAAGAACGTATGATTAACCTGCGATACGAAGCTAAAAATACTGTATTTATTAGTGTTGATGAAACTACAACAATAGATGACCTTAATGTTTTGCTTGATTTATTTGCTGTCGCTATTTTCAAAAAGTATCAACCAATAGAGAGTCTTGAGCATAGCTTGTCTTTTGATAATATGCATTTGCGTGACGATGATTATTTCACACAAGATATATTTAAATTATATAGTTGTGAAACAGAGATGATGCGCTATATTAAAAAGCTTGAAAGACGTGATATTTCTCTTACACAAAGCATGATTTCGTTGGGCTCATGTACCATGAAGCTCAATGCTGCTACTTAAATGCTCCCTCTTAGCTGGCCTGAGTTTCAGTGCATACATCCATTTGCTCCGCTCGACCAAGTGGAAGGATATCATCAGTTGCTCAATCGACTTGGCAAATGGCTTTGCGAGATTACCGGGATGAGCCAAATCACCTTTCAGCCAAACTCTGGTGCTGCTGGAGAATACACGGGTTTGTATATTATTCACAAGTATCACGAAAGCAAAAATGAGCATCAACGCAAGATTGTGCTTATCCCGTCTTCTGCACATGGTACCAATCCTGCAAGTGCAGCAATGGCAGGGCTGAAAGTCGTTGTAATTAATTGCGATGACAATGGTAACATTGACTTCAATGACCTGAAAGAAAAAGCAAATCAATACAAAGAAGAACTTTCATGCCTTATGTTGACATATCCATCAACCCATGGAGTGTTTGAAGAGCAGGTGAAAGATATTATTGACTATGTTCATTCATTAGGAGCCCAGGTATATATGGACGGGGCCAATATGAACGCACAGGTTGGCCTTACCAGTCCAGGCACAATTGGGGTTGATGTTTGTCACCTCAATTTGCACAAGACATTTGCTATACCTCATGGTGGTGGGGGGCCCGGAAGTGGTCCTGTTTGCGTAGCTGAACACTTAGTTGAGTTTTTGCCAACGCATCCGCTTGCTGCTGTGGGGGGGCAAAAAGGTGGTACTGCTGTATCTGCTTCTCCCTGGGGTAGTGCGTTGATAGCAGAAATTTCTTATGCCTATATTGCTATGCTTGGTGCTGAAGGTCTTGCTGAGGCTACTAAATATGCCATTTTCAATGCCAACTATATGGCTGCAAGGCTAAAGAAAAAGTTTAAAATACTTTATACGGGCAAAAACGGCTTTGTAGCCCACGAGATGATTATCGATTGTCGTGAATTTAAGAAAATGGCTGATGTTTCTGAAATTGATATAGCCAAACGCCTTATGGATTACGGTTTTCATGCTCCTACTGTTTCTTTTCCCGTTCATGGTACCTTGATGGTTGAACCAACAGAAAGCGAGTCAAAGCAAGAGCTCGACAGATTTATAGATGCTATGTTTGCCATTTATGAAGAGATTGAAGAAATTGCTTCAGATAAATATCCAAAAAATGACAACGTGTTGAAGAATGCTCCTCATACTGCTGCTCATGTTGCTTCCGATAGTTGGGCGCATCCTTATAGCAGGCAAAAAGCTGCTTTCCCATTATCTTGGATTCAGGAGAATAAGTTTTGGCCAGCTTGTGGCAGGACGGATGATGCTTTTGGCGACCGAAACCTGGTTTGCTCGTGTTCGCCTATTGATGAGTATCGGAAGAGCTTATAAAAATTGAGGTTATATAAAATGTAAAATGTCTGAACATTTAACAAGTTTTGTTCAGACATTTCTTTTTATTTAATTATTTTTATACTTTTCTCAAATTCCAGGGTTACTTTTTTGCATCTTCGGACATTAATAGTTGTATATATAAATGGAGCAGTTTTCAAATGAGGATATTATCGGAGGGATTTTAAATAATAACAGTAAGGTTCTTCGGTATATTTATGCTGAAAATTTTCCGAAAGTAAGGCAACATATATGCATAAATGGTGGCAGCGAAGATGAAGCAGCAGACGTTTTTCAAGAGGCAATTCTTATTATTTTTGAAAAGGCCAGGAAAGAGCAGTTAGTGCTGACAGTCAAGTTTTCCACTTATTTATACGCAGTGGCCAAGGTTGTTTGGAAGTCCTATTTAAGGGAAAACAGAAAAGAAGAAGACATGTTTCAATTGAATGAGACTGAATGGGATTTTGAAATTGGAGAAGTTGACGATTATATTATTGATAATGAGCGATTTAAACTTGTTTGGAGATATTTTGACAATATTAGTAAAGATTGTCAAACAATAATACGGTTGTTTTTAGAAGGAAAAAGCATAAGCGAGGTTACTCAGGAAATGAATTACAGCAGCGAACAGCATACAAAAAACCGAAGATTGCGATGCAAAGAGAGTTTGATAAAAAAGATAATGGCTGACCCTAAATATAAAGAGCTTTGTAGAGAAATAAAAATAGACAAAATAAATAGATGGTAAATAAAGATAATATTGCCTGTTTTTATACTATAGGAATTGCTTGCAGGGCGTTTGTTTTGATTGAAATGTAATTGTCTAACTGATAATGTTTTCAGGTATTATTTAATAGATATTTTTCATATGCAAAAATTTTTTTAAAATGAAACACCTATGATGCAAAAAATTGCAAACACGTTGATGTTTATTGTGGGTGCATACTATCATTTCATTAAAAATTAAAAAATAAATATGATGAAATTTGAGAATGAAAATGACCTGAAGTTGTATTCAGATTATGAACATGATGTGGATACATTTCTTTCAGATGTAGAAAAGAAAAGATTGATTGATAACCTTCAAACAATACAGGTTGAATATATTGAAAGTCAACATGATGATAAGAAGACGCCTATTCGTCTTTCAAGAAAGAAGTATTATTTTGTTGCAGTTGCCATGTTGATTTTGTTGATTGGAGTTGCAGGTGTGTTAAAATTCAGCATTTTAAAAACCACAATAGAGGGGACAGATATTTTTTTACAATATTATTCGGTTTACAAAGTTGATGGTGTTATGCGTTCAGATATCAATGCAAACTCCGAGCTTTCATTAGCGCTTGAAGCTTATTCTGAAGGCAATTTTGGAAAGGCCTCGTCATTGTTGAAAAGTCATGCGTATTCAGGAATCGAGTTTAATAAGGCTCAGTTTTATTTTGGTTTGGCAAGTATAGAACTGGCAGATTATCAGGTTGCCATTGAAGCTTTCAACAAGGTGTTGAGCAATGGTAATAATCCATACATTGCTCAATCGCATTGGTATTTGGCTTTAACATGGTTAAAGCTGAATAATTACAATGCAGCTAAAGAACATTTGCAATGGCTTCAGCAGAACGACAGGTTTTACGGGAAAAAAGCAAAGGAGATATTTAATAAATTGAATGACAATTAATAATCTATAAATAAAATCTATTGGCCATAATATTCATTAGTTTTACATTGACAGATTAGTTGTTCATTGCTGTTAGACGCTTAGCGGCGAAACCCATGTTTATTAGTTTTCATTTTATTAAATATTAAGGTAGGATTAGGTTATTTTATAAAACGTCAGTATGTCACAAGAAGAGTGCTTAGGTATATGATATTTACTGGCATTGTAAACTTTTAGCATAGGAGCAAAACTTACAAAATTCAAGGTAGCCTTAAATAGGCTAAAAAAGCTTTATCATCTAAGGTACAGGGCAATAACTTGCTTTTTTCAAACAGTTGCTTTTACATGGCCGATAAGGCTTTTTTCTTAAGGTCATTTACGTCAGGCAAACGGCGGGGCCTTTACCAGAAAAATCCCTTTTCATTGCTTTATAACAATAATTAACGATGTTATTCTTATATCGACACATGTTAAGTATTAAAAGGTTACTAAATTTTTTGAACCATAGTTGTGTTTTTTTGTTTAAACATTAAGCATTAACAAGTACTTTAAAGTAATGACATTTTTTTAAAACATTGATAATCTTTTTATTGTAAATATGTTTGATATTTTATTATTTTTGTAGCATCAAAAAAATATTTTATGCGCTCTGAGATTGATTATTTCAAAATAGAAGCCAATCACGTTGCGCCTGAACAAGGCAATATTCTCATTGCTGAGCCATTTTTAGCAGATAATTATTTTAAAAGGTCAATAGTTTATCTTGTCGGGCATGGAGTAGAAGGGTCTGTTGGGTTTATTCTCAATAAGCCGGTTAGCATGAAGATTGTTGACCTTATCCCCGATTTTCCATCTAATGATTTTTCGCTTTCTTTAGGTGGGCCGGTAAGCCCCAACACTATTCATTATATACATACGCTTGGCGATATTATTCCAGACAGTGTTCGGGTTAAAGATGATATTTATTGGAGCGGAGATTTTGATGTTGTTAAACAACTTATCGCTGCTAAGCAAATTAACAAGTCGCAGATACGGTTCTTTATTGGATACAGTGGTTGGAGCCCCGGACAGCTCGAAAATGAAATTGATCAAAATTCATGGCTAATCCATCATTCAAACAACAATTTTATAATGAAGAATGATAAAGAGCATGCCTGGTCAAAGATTCTTTATGATATGGGCGGAAAATATATCATGTGGGCCAATTCGCCTGAAAATCCTTCGATGAACTAAAGTTAAAAATAAAAAGGTAAAAGAAATAGGATATTTTATTGCCTTTATTGTCTTTACTCTTTTGCCTTCTCGCTTTTACCTTTCTTTCTACTTTTATCACACTCCAAAAACACTCTTGTTGAGCAGCTTTATAAGATTCTGGCTCATGGCATTGTAGTACCTGCGGTTTCGGAAAGCTTGCACCCAGCGAATCCCGCTTATTGCGTTGGTCAAAAATATTTCATCTGCTTCAAGCAGGATGCTTTCTGTGATAGGAATGTTGTCAATGACATTAATACCAGCCTCTTTAGCAATAGTCATTAAGTAACGCCTCATTACTCCTGACACACAACCAGAGTCAGCTGCAGGGGTCAGTAATACATTGTTTTTTACTACAAAAAGATTGGAATTGCAGCTTTCAATAAGCTCTTGTTTTTGGTTCAAAATCAGACAATCGTCATAACCGTTTTCATGGGCAAAAATGCTTGCCATTACGTAAATAGCTGAAGATGTGGTTTTGAAAGAAGAGATACTGCTTGCAGTTTTAGTGATATCTTTAAAAATTTCAATACTGCAACCTTTTTTGTTGAGCAGATAATATGGCTGTTCCAGTTGTTTTGTTTCGATAATATACGAAAAATCATTAGTTTCGGGAAGAAACCGGCCTCCATCTTTTCTGAATAGAATAACTTTCACTCTTGCACCAGTAAATAGCTTATTTTTATTGAGCAGATGCGTTATTTGTTTTGAAATAGCTGCTGGTGTAAATGATTTGTCGGGTTGCATTTTTAAAGCCTTTATTCCATTAGTAAGACGCTCAAAGTGCAAATTAAAAAGCTGAACATCTGTGCCATAAGCATGCATTGACTCAAACAAACCATCCCCAAAGCAGAATGAACGGTTGTTGTGGTTAAACAATTGCTCATCAGACCTGTAAATATTGCCATCAACAATGATGAAAGTATCATTTGCTGCCATATTCTTTAATTATGCTATCCACAAACGCTGCTATGTCTGTATTTTTTGGGACAAGAATACCTTTTATGTTGGCTTTGTCAGCGGCTTCAACATCCCGCTTGCTGTCACCTATAAAAAAGGCCATGTTTTTGTCAATATTGAAGCGGGCTATTGCTTTTTCCAACAATAAAGAGTCTGGCTTACGGCACAAACACCTTCCAGATTGCTCATGGTGAGGGCAAAAGTAAAGCTCAGTAACAGTTCCGCCTTTTTCTTTTACCTTTTCGCAAAGGATTTTGTGCAATTCTTCGGTGTGGGCAATGGTGTATAAGCCTTTGCCAATCCCGCCCTGGTTTGATATGATTATCACCAGAAAGCCTGCTTTACAGAGCTTTGTAATATTGCTTTCAATATTTTCGTTTAAACGAAAGTCATTTACATTGTATATGTAATACAACCCTTCATCATTGTTGATTACCCCGTCACGATCTATGAAAACTGCTTTGTTCATTGTATTCTGTTAAAAACTAAAATTAAAAACCTGTTCAATAAAGCCATAAAGAAGTTTTGGTTCTAATAATATTGGGAAAGTGAAGCCATATAAGGCCCCTAAAAGGTGAGCATCATGATTGATATTGTCATGATTGCGTTTGCTCATATATTGTGAATAAATGAGGTATAAAACCCCGAAAATAATACCAGGAATAGGTATTATGCCCAAAAAAAGGAGTTTTTGCCAGGGATTGAAAAAAATACACGCGAAAACTATAGTGGACACAGCCCCGGAAGCTCCAACGGAGTTGTAAATGAAGGTGTCTTTGTATTTTTTGAGTGTTGTAAGCGAAGCTACCACGATAGCAGTGAAATACATGGTCATGTAATATGCAACGACAGGAAATCTAAGGCTTACCATTCCCTTTAATATAGAAAGGTAATATTCTAAGCCTAGTCCAAAAGAATAGAGGACAATCATATTGAAAATAAGGTGCATCCAATCGGCATGGATAAAAGCATGTGTTATGAGCCGCCAGTATTGCTTGCGATGAACTACTTTGTAGGGGTTAAGTTCAAACAATTCGAACAATTGCTGGTTATAAAACGCTATTGTCGAAATAATAGATGTAGCAACAACTAAAAATACTGTCATGCTTTTTTTGTGCAAAAATAAAGAAAAAAGGCATAGTAAAAAGAGGCAAGAAATAACAGACAAGAGTTAAATGGTGTCAAAATGAGTTTTGCTCATTTTTTGTTTCTTATAAAAGCCCTACATTTGCATTACAAATATTCAAAACCTCATTTTGTGGAAAACAGGCTGATGCCATACAAAGAAAAACAAGAACAATTTGACAGGCGATACCTTGAAATGGCCCGGATATGGGCTAAAAATTCGTATTGCAAACGCAGACAGGTAGGCGCTCTCATTGTAAAAGACAAAATGATTATTTCTGACGGATACAATGGCACTCCATCAGGGTTTGAGAATAATTGTGAGGACGAGAGCGGGCGTACATATCCTTATGTGCTACATGCCGAGGCTAATGCCATTACCAAAGTAGCAAAATCAAACAATAGCAGTGAAAATGCTACTTTATATATAACCACTTCTCCTTGTCTTGAGTGTGCAAAGCTTATCATCCAATCGGGTATTATAAGGGTTGTTTTTGCTGACAAATATCACCAGGAAGATGGTATAAACCTTTTAAAAAAAGCAGGTATAGAAATTGTACATATAAAATTTGAATAATATGAGTGTTGAAAATATGAATAGAAGAAAAATATACCTACCGTTAATTATTTCTGTGTCTATTGTAGTGGGGATATTGTTGGGCTCATTTCTGACAAACCGTATTCAAAGCGGAAGAAACAGCACTTTGATGTTCCCATCATCCGGGAAGCTCAATAATATATTGCAATATATTGAAGAGGAATATGTTGATACTGTGTCCTCTGACCGATTGACCGAGTCAGCTATTGTGTCAATGCTAAAAGAGCTTGATCCACACTCGGCTTATATCCCAGCATCTGAATTGCAAGCTGTTACTGACCCTCTTGAAGGGAACTTCAGTGGAATCGGGGTGCAGTTCAATATGCAAAACGACACAGTTGTAATTATGAACACTGTACCAAATGGGCCATCGGCTTTATTAGGAATACAGGCTGGAGATCGCATAGTGAAGGTTAATGATACGGTAGTGGCTGGTGTTAAGATGGAAAGCGATGCTATAGTCCGCAAACTCAAAGGCCCACGTGGGACAAAAGTTCAGGTAAGCATCTTGCGTCCAGGCAATAAAAAGCCTATTTTGTATGAAATTACCCGTGACATTATCCCGTTGAACAGTGTTGACGTGGCGTACATGGTTACTCCCAAAACAGGATATATCAAAATAAACCAATTTGCCCGTACTACGCCTGAAGAATTTGTTAAGGCAGTGACAAATCTTAGAAATTTGGGGATGCAGAACCTTGTTGTTGATTTACGCGGCAATGGTGGCGGATATTTGGATGCGGCTATTAATCTGGCAGACCAGTTTTTGCCTGAAGGAAGGCTTATTGTATATACCAAAGGCAGGGCCAAAGCCCGTGAGAACTTCACAGCTACCTATTCGGGAGTATGCGAAGGCAATGAAATAGCAATATTAATAGACGAATTGTCTGCTTCGGCATCTGAAATCCTTGCCGGGGCTATTCAGGATAATGACAGGGGGACTATCATCGGGCGCCGCTCGTTTGGAAAAGGCTTGGTACAAGAGCAAATACCACTTTCAGACGGCTCTGCATTAAGATTGACGGTAGCAAGGTATTACACTCCCTCGGGAAGGTGTATACAGAAGCCTTATCACAAAGGAGATGAAGATTATTTTCTCGACATTACTAAGCGTTATCAGCATGGTGAGTTTGAAAATAAAGATTCCATAAAGTTAAACGATAGTCTTAAATATACAACGCTTAAAGGACGAGTTGTTTATGGTGGAGGTGGAATAATGCCAGACATTTTTGTGCCATTAGATACGGCCGGTTTCTCAAGGTTTTATGAACAGATACGAAGCAATGGGTTGATTTATCGGTTTTCTTTTAAATACAGTGATAACAACCGTCAACGCCTTAAATCTATAGCTAATCTTGATGCATTAAGAAAATATCTTCGTGAAGACAAAGTTTTCATGAAGTTTATTGATTTTGCCTCAGAGCAGGGAGTAAAAGCAAGTACCCGGGATATTGAAGTGTCTAAAAAGTACATTTCAACAGAGCTTGAGGCTTTTATTGCCCGCTATTTCTTTGATGATGAAGGTTTCTACCCTATCATAGGGGAAATAGACAATACATTGTCAAAAGCAATAGAAGTGCTGGAGAAGAAGTAATTAGCAAATTAGCAAATTAGCAAATTAGCAAATTAGCAAATTAGCAAATTATTTTTCTTAGATATAATCTTCGATTTCAAATCATTATTGTCGGGTTATACTGTTTTATTTTGATATTCCTCACTACGTTCGGAATGACAATCAGTTATTTAAGGGTTAAAGGAGGGGCTGGTTTGCGGCTTTGCTACAAACCAGCCCTTCCTTCATGTTATTTTCAAAAGCTTTGTTATTCAGACAGAGCGAAGAGATAAATCTTTTCATTCTCAAATTTTCAAATTTTCAAATTTTCAAATTTTCAAATTTTCTCATTGGCCAATTATTTATTAACCCATATCCGAAAATCGTGAAGGTTGTTTACGCTTACAATGGTTTCGAAATCGGCTTTGGGTGAAAGGGTCAGCTTAAGCCTGCTTTTTGAAACTACTTCCATGCTTTCGATTGCGTCAATATGCACAATGCATTGCCTGTTAATGCGGAAAAAATGTTTTGGGTCTAATACTTCTTCAAGCTTTTCAAGTGTTTGCGAGACAAGATAGTGCCGATTTTCTTTTGTGACAAAGAAAGTTCCGTTTTCGAGTATGTAAAAATAAGCTATATTTTCGGTTTTGATAGATTTGAGCTTTGTACCTGCCGAAACCAGGAAGCGTTCCTGATATGAAGGCCCTTTTTTCAAGCTTTCAAAAAGTACAGAGAAATCTGGCGCTGGAGATTCTGCAGCCCGCGTCTTATACTTTTGTATAGCCTGCCTTAAGTCTTCAATATTGATAGGTTTTAATAAATAGTCGATGCTGTTTACCTTAAAAGCCTTTATAGCGTAATGGTCGTAGGCTGTAGTGAATATAATTGGCGTTTCGACTTTGATTTGTTCAAATATCTCAAAGGATATGCCATCCGAAAGCTGTACATCAAGGAAAATCAGGTCACAACTGTTTTTTGAAAGCCAGCTTACAGCTTTCTTAACCGAATCAAGGTGAGCCAATATAGATATGTTGGGATCTATGTCTTGTATCAGCGATTGAAGGTAATCTGCTGCAGGTTTTTCGTCTTCAATAACAATTACGTTCATTGTTCGTCTTTTATTAAAGGGATTTTTGCAATATATTGTTTTTCAGTAGTATAAAATTCTGGCATAGCGTCACATAGCTGGTTATACCTTGCTTGCAGGTTTTTCAACCCTATACCAGTTGACTCGGGCCTTATCCTCTTCATTTGAAGATTGTTCATCACCACAATATTTGAATTTTCTACAAAAATCTTGACCTGAAGCGGGGCTTCTTGCGATGCTTCATTATGTTTGAAGGCATTTTCGACAAGCAATTGCAATGAAAGCGGGGGAATAAAGTCGTTCATGTATTCACTCTCAATTTGTATATCAATGTTTATGGCATCTCCAAAACGTATCTTTTGTAAAAAGATATAAGAATTGATAAAGTCCAGCTCTTGTCTTACGGTAATAAGCATTTTGTCGGATGAGTCAAGCACGTACCGATATATTTTCGAGAATTTGTCAACAAAACCAATGGCTTTATCTGGTGAAGTCCTTATTAAAGAACTAAGAGTATTAAGACTGTTAAACAAAAAGTGCGGATTTACCTGGCTTTTCAAGGCAATGTATTGCGATTCGGCTTTCTCCCGTTGAAGACGTTCAGTAAGGATCAACGTCTCTTTCCATCTTCTAAAAATGATATAAGCTTCAGCAAGACCGCAAGCTATTGCGTTTACAATTAATGCAACAATAATATTTTCAAAAAATAAAGCGGCAACTTTTTCATTCTGGCCTTTGGGGAATTCTCCTAAGACAATATAGAACAGGTAAACAATGATGGAAATGATTACAGCGGCATTAACAGAGGTTATAAACATTTCTACCAAAAATATGCGCCAATAACCTTTATGCCCGGCATATTTATTTTCGAAAAAGCGGAAGGTAAACAGGTTAGCTGATGTGATAGACAAGGTTACAACAAAAGTAAATGTTATATTTAAAAGAATTTCATTGACGACAATTTCCGTGTTGTTGAGCCAATTACTTATCAGATAAACTGAAGGGATAATGATTGTTGTGCAAATGCAAACGAGAGCTATCGCTTTTATTATTACTTTCCGCGTAAGATGCATGTTTTGCTATTTTAGAAATTAATTCTCCACATCATCATTGGAAATATGCCCAGTTGGTTTACTTTTTTCAACCTTAATGTATTAGAATCAAAGTATTCGTATAGCAGGTTCTGATGATTGGTTACATTTTCTACAAATATCTGCCATTCCTGCGAATATCTCAAATTATTGTTTTTGATAGTAAACTTCACATCCAGCTTAAAGAACATGGGGTATTGTTTTTCAAAAGCCTGGTCTTCTTTATATTTAGTATCTCTTTCCTGAAGGGACTTTGCAATGTCAACCTCGGTATATCTTTTGCCTCCGGCAAAAGACGATTTGATGTCAAAGCAAAGCGTCCATTTTTGGCTTACAGGGTGTTCATAGCCTACCAATGCATTGACTACATAGTTGCCATTGAATGCCGTATTGCGCCATTTGTTGTCACTGGCTTTGTATTTCGAATCAAACAAGGATGTAGTTACAAGAAAATAATAGTTACGGCTCAGGAACTTTTCAAAAGTAAGTTCAAATCCATAGTTGTAGCCTTTTCCCTTGTTTACAAGACTGTCTTCTGCATTCACGCCCCAGCTTGCACCGCTATTGAGAAGGCTGAAGCTCGAGCTTTTTGTTTCAACAGGGACATTAAACAGGTACTGATAATAGGCTTCTGTTTTTAAACGGAAATCTTTATTTATGTTCCAATCGTGGCCGATAACAAAGTGGTGAGCTTTTGTAAAATCAAGGTTTTTATTGGTTTCAGCACGGGTAGGGGCATCAGCTTCAACCAAATAATACACTGATAACGGGTGAGTTTTAGAATGCAAGCCATAGCCAATGTTGATTTTTTTGCCATTGCTATATTCAAAAATGGATGCAGCCCTCGGTTCTAAAGCTTTTGAATTGTTCAAAGAAAATAAGGTAGCATATAAGCCGGGATTAAAAGTGATTTTGTCAGTAATTTTAATACTAGCCTCGTAAAAAGCTTTATATAACTGAGGCCCTTCAAATAATGATTTTGAGGCATCCATTGCCTGGTAAAGCCCTGGTTGTGGTACATTCTTTGTTAGATATATCCTTGTGTCCAGGTTGTAGCCCATCTGGTCTATACTTATACCAAGTTTTGTATTGAACTTAGCATTGTACTTATTGGCAAGAGAGGCTGTAGCTGTAGTCCTGTATTCAGAAATGTAATGTTCAAGAGTACGCGTTGGAATTCGGTAATAATAAAAAGTATCAGTGTTTACAATGTTCTTAAATTGTTGTAAAGTGTCAATATTTGTGCCGCCTTCCTGTGCGAGGCCCGAAAGGGAGATTTTAAGTACTTTTCGGGTATCGGGGAACAACGTGAGAGAAATGCCTGAAGCTGCCATCGAAGAGTAATTCGTTAAATCCTGGCCTGAGGAAGTGTACATATCGTCTTTGGCTTCATCTTGCTTGCTGTCGAACATTTCTATGCTACTTTTACCAGCTATACCAAAACAAGTTATTACGCCATTTTTAATCGGGTAATTGGCTTTGAAGGATAAATCCTGGTATTTTGGGACTCCTGAGGTGCCAAAAGAGAAGCCCATTTTGTACATCATATCCAACGTTGAGTAACGGTAATTGATTAAAAAAGAGCTTTTGTTTTTCTTACTAATAGGACCTTCGGCACCCGCTTCAAACCCATTGAAACCAACTTGTCCAAGGAATTCGTATTTGTCAGTATTGCCGTTGCGCATCTTCAGGTCAAATACTCCAGAGAGCGCATTACCGTATTCGGCGGCAAAAGCCCCGGTCATGAAGTCAGAATTTTTCAGCACGTTGTTATTGAGCATCCCCACCGGGCCTCCGGTAGTCCCGTTCTCGGCAAAGTGGTTGGGATTGGGAATTTCTGTGTCTTCAAGTTTCCAAAGCAGGCCTGACGGTGAGTTTCCTCGGATGATAATATCGTTGCGGCTGTCATTGGCAAAAGAAACGCCTGCAAAGTTAGATGCCATGCGAGCTACATCACCACGACTGCCTGCGTACCGCTCTGTTTCTTCTACAGTAAACATGCGCGAGCTTACAACTGCCATTTCGTTGTTTGCCCTGGCTTTGCTTTTGGCAGCAGTAACAATAACCTCGTCTGTTACCGTTACTTTTTCTTCCATTTCGGCATTAATCACAAGCTCTTTGCCGCTAATAACCGATAAACCTGAGAAGGTGGCCTGGTTGTAGCCAAGGTAGGAGATAGAAAGTGTTACCCTTCCTACTGGTATGTCTGTTACTTTAAAATAACCTTCTTCATCGGCCATTACGCCGGTTTCTCCTCCTGTAAATTCAACCTTTACAGATGCTCCGGGAAGGCCCTGGCCTGTAACTTTGTCAATGGCCCGCCCTTTGATAGTCTGTACTATTGCTGGTTTTAAATTTTGGGCAGAAATGGTAATGCTTGCAACAAAAAATGTAATGCATAAAAGAATGTTTTTCAAATTTGTCATGTTTTGTTTGTTTTTGGTTTTCGTTATGACAAACAAAATTATCCCACCCTCTACTGAGGTTAAAAAACTTTTTTTTGAACAGGGGAAAAAATATGGTGAACAGGGTTTAATAGTTATTTGTCAGGGTTTGAGTACTTTTATATTGTTTTAGTTTTACTAACTTTAGAAAAATTAACGTTTCATTCTTTTATTTGGCAAAATAAATAATTTCTTTTGTAATATAAAGACCTTTTGCAGGGCTCAAATTGATACTTTTAAAACTTAAACAATAACAATATGAAAAAGAACATTTTTACACTTGTTACGCTTATCATGGTAACCTGTGCATTTTCATTTGGGCAAAGCAAAAAAGCCTCTATTGCTTTTGCTACAGAAAAATATGATTTTGGTAAAATACAGGAATCTGCCGGACAGGTATCTTATGATTTTGTTTTTACCAATGTAGGAGGCGAACCGCTTGTGATATCTAACGTACAGGCCTCTTGTGGCTGCACTTCGCCTAACTGGCCAAAGGAACCTGTTATGCCTGGTGCTAAAAACAAAATTACGGTTACATATAACCCGGCTGGTCGTCCCGGGAAGTTTACCAAATCAATTACTGTAACATCTAATGCCGAGCCGGCTTCAAGTACGGTTTTCATTATGGGTGAAGTTATTCCCAAAGAGCCTACCATTGAAGATAAATTTCCTCAAGATTTAGGGAAAGTGAGGATGAAAACTACCCAATTTGCATTCAATGCTATTTCTCCGGTAAAAGTTAGTACTTCGAGCGCTGAGTTATACAACTCATCTGATTCGGTTGTAGCCCTTGGGGTTAAAAATGTCCCTAACTGGATGCAGGTAAAAATTATTCCTGAAAAAGTTCAGCCCAAGCAAATTGCTGTTGTAGAGGTTACGTATGATGCAAAAGCCAAAAACGATTGGGGCTTTGTTGTAGATAAATTTGACCTTACCATCAACGGGGTGCCTGCAAAAGCTCGTATGACCGTTACTGGAAATATTATGGATGATTTTACGACCCTTACGCCTGAGCAAAAAGCTAATGCTCCAAAAATTGTTATAGATAGTGCTGTTTATGATTTTGGGACAATTAAATCTGGAGATAAGGCCAAACATGATTTTGTAGTGAAAAACGCTGGAAAAAGTGATTTGCTGATACGTAAAATTGCGACTTCATGTGGTTGTACTGCTACTAACCTGAAATCGCAGGTTGTAAAACCAGGCGAATCTACTGTTATAGCTGTTGAATTTAATTCTGCCGGAAGAACCGGCAACCAGGCAAAACAAATCACTGTTATTTCTAACGACCCAGAGAACCCTAAAATGATGCTTAATATTAAAGGAGAGGTGATTGCTCAATAAAATTAGTGAAAAGGGAAGGGATTTTATAAAATCAAGAAAAACGCCGGATTTTAAAGCTGGCGTTTTTTTTGTTTATAATTCTTTGCACCACACCTGCATCCCGTGAAATAAGCCTTTCAAATCTACTTCGTGCCTGAATAAACCAAACATGGCCGAACCACTGCCCGACATTGAGGCATAATCAGCCCCGGCTTCATATAGCTTTTGCTTTATCTCAGAAAGTGTTGGATGTTGAATAAATAAATGTTTTTCAAAATCATTGACAATGATGTTTTTCCACATCTCAACAGGTTGCCTGATAAGATCAGGCAAAGCTGGCCTGTCAGGCTTAGGGGCAATGCCCTTGTATGCCTCGGGGGTTGATATGTAAATGTCAGGTTTTACAATAACGATATATCGTCCTTTTAACGAAAAGTCAATGGGTTCAATATTTTCGCCACGTCCGGTTACATACGAAGGCTTGTTTTCGATAAAAAAGGCACAGTCGCTGCCAAGCTGCAGGGCTATCTCCTGAAGCTTTTTGTTGTTGAGGTTTAAGTCAAATGTAGTATTGAGCATTTTTATCACCCAGGCAGCATCAGCAGAACCACCTCCAAGACCTGCCCCAAAAGGGATGGCTTTATGAAGGTGCATGTTGACGTTGGTTATATTGTAATGGTTATGCATGATTTTAAATGCTTTGATGCAAAGGTTATTTTCGGGTTTTCCATCAATGGTAATACCCGTTGTTGTAAATGAAAAATGCCCGTCTGTTTTTACAATTTCTATTGCATCTGTAAGGTTAACCGGATAAAATATCGATTCGAGGTTGTGGTAACCGTCTGGGCGTTTGCTTGTTACATGCAACCCTATATTGATTTTTGCATTAGGGAAACCGACCATTTTTTTTATTGCGAATATCGTGAAAAATATTCAAATGCAAGTGTTTGAGCATTGCACGATGAGTATTTGTAGTAAAAAAATAGTATAGTGGTAGTATGTTTCATGTAATAGATTGTGAGCGGTTTAGAGGGGTACAGGCATACATTTGTTCAAGATTTATTAGTTGACAAATGAGGTTTCATTTAAGTTATTGTTAGTGAGAAAATTAAGTGGGGAAAATTTTGTTTCCCTGCTTATTTTTCTTAACTTTATTAGAAATGCGAAACTCTAAACCAAATTTTATGATAAAACATCTGACATTACTAATTTTTATTTTGATAGGGCTTAAAACTTCCGGACAATATAAATTGGTCTGGGAAGATAACTTTGATGGCACAACTTTAGATTCCTCAAAATGGGGATATGTAGATGAGATTGGAGTTTGGAATACCGGTGCCAATAATGAATTGCAGCGTTATAGAAAGGAAAATGTAACAGTAGGAAGTGACGGGGCAGGGAATAATAGCCTTATCATTACTGCTAAAAAAGAAAGCTATGATGGGTATCAGTTTACATCGGGACGTGTAGATACCAGGGCTAAGTTTTCTTTCAAATACGGTAAATTGGTAGCCCGTATTAAAGTGCCTGACCTCGCTAATGGCCTTTGGCCTGCATTTTGGACATTGGGTGTTACACCTGATACTTGGCCAGCTTGCGGTGAAATTGATATTTTAGAGATGGGACATGCTCAAGGTATTGCCAGCAATACCCAAAACAAATACCTTACCGGGGCGCTTCATTGGGAAAGCGGAGGCAATCAGGCTGACTATGCCAAAGCCTATACTGCAGGCAAGAACCTCAATGAAGATTATCATTTATATACTTTAGAATGGACACCTATGTATATAAAGATGTATTTAGATTCTATCGCTACACCTTATTATACTATGAATATACCATCTGCTGACGGCGAAGAATTTACTGATTATCTGCATTATGTTATTTTCAACCTTGCCGTAGGGGGACAATTGCCGGGTATAACAAATGCTACAGGTATTACAGCATCTCTTCCAGCCTCAATGTATGTTGACTGGGTAAAGTTTTATCAAAAAGAAGGTGAAGGAGCTGTAAATATCAATGATGAAGCTATTTGGAACAATTTTGGGGTATTTGACGAGACAGGGTCTTATTTTTATAAAGCAGATATAGGTTTTGATGCTAAAATTGTAGTAAACAGTACTTTTGGTAAGCCTTCAAATTATGCAGTTTTTGAAGGAGATACAGCATTAGCTTATTTGCTTGGCAGTAATGATTCTTTATCAGTTTCTGTTAATTCTTTGATAAAGAGGAATTTAATTTTGTTCAATGAGGGAAGTATTTGTTTTTATTTAAAAACAAACAATTCACAACCATTAACTATTGCAGTAAATGATTTTGACGGGGGAAGTTCTTTTTATACATTATCTGGCTTTGAAGCCGACAATACTTACCATAAAGTGGCAGTGCCTGTGAAAGGCCTTAAAGGAAATGTAAACCTTAGTAAAATAAAAAGCTTGTTCGCCCTTTCTGCTAAATATCCAGGTGCTGCTGAGATATCCATAGACAAGGTTTTTTGGTCAACCTCAGTTCCATCTGCAGGCAATTATCTGGGTTTATATACCGAAAATCCCAATATTTCAGAAAAACTGGAAGTAAACAACTCAAGCATTTTTCTTTATATATGGGACAATACATTGAAAGTACTTACTACTAATGCCTATGAAGGAAAGAATGTGATGTCTTTTGCTTCTGTTGCTGGAAAAACCTGGTATGGAACAGGTTTGTACGCCAATCCGGCAGTAGATTTAAGTGCATACAAGAACGGATCTTTGCATTTTGCTTTAAAAACTACTGATACAAAAGAATTTTATATAGGTATTGAAGGGGCGAACAGAACCAAAAAAACTATAATTTTCAATGAACCTAATGACCCATACGGATTTGTTCGTGACGGGCAGTGGCATCAGATTGCAATTCCTATGAGCGAATTTTCAAGCGTTGACCTTACCGCTTGCGGCAACTTTTTTATCATGGGCGGTGCACCTTCTATTACAGATATTGCTGTTGATGATGTTTATCTTTCAGTAGATGCCTCAAGTATTGAGAATCCTGCAATTAATACATCAGTCAAAAATGCTCAAAGTCAAATGAATGATATAACGGTAAGCCCCAATCCTTTTCATGATGTGGTAAACATAAAAACTACACGTCCGATAGACATAATAGACCTTTACACTTATGATGGAAAGATTGCTAAATCTTTAAAAAGCAATGGCAACGATGTAAACATTAACCTTTCAGAGTTGCAGCCTGGCTTATATTTTTTGGTGGTCAATAAGCAACGCCAATCAACAAGAAAACTAACTAAATATTGAAAAATAACTATTTATAACTAATTAACTATTAACTAAATTCAAAACAAGCTTATGGTAAAAAAAATGCTTCTTTTGGTTACATTTCTGGCAGGCCTTGTCCAGCTGTATGCACAGGACAGGACTATAACCGGAAAGATTGTTGACGAGGCAGGGAATATTCTTCCCGGTGCAACCGTAACATTAAAAGGTACTACTAAAGTCACTGTTACTGATCTTAACGGTGTATATTCTCTTTCAGCTCCTCAAGAGGGGGGCACTCTTGTAGTTTCGTATGTTGGCTATACTTCTCAGGAAGTGCAAATTGGCGAGTCAAATACTGTGGATATCAACTTACAACCCGATATTCAGGCATTAAATGAAGTAGTGGTGGTTGGATACGGTGTTCAAAAGAAAAGTCTGGTAACGGGTTCTATTGCAAAAGTTAAAGCAGAAGACCTGGCAAATCAGCCAGCATTGCGTGTTGAACAAGCTTTGCAAGGTAAAACATCCGGTGTTATTTTCAACCAGACGTCCGGTAACCCCGGAGCACAGGTCACTGTTCGTATCCGTGGTGTATCATCCAATGGTAAATCTGAACCATTGTTCATTATCGACGGAATGAAAACCTCGAAATTTGTCATGAACGAAATTGACCCTGCTGACATTGAATCTGTTGAAGTACTTAAAGATGCTGCTTCTGCTGCTATTTATGGTTCAGAAGGAGCCAACGGGGTTATTATCATTACTACCAAATCAGGTGCGGGCAATAAGGAAAAAGTTACGGTTACCTATGATGGTTATTATGGCTGGCAGGTTGCAGACCCTGTAGCAGTAATGAGCACTGCCCAATACAAAGATTATTTTAGGGAAGCTTATGCTTATGACAAAAGTATTGAAGCAAGCAATTCGATAAAAAGTTTCGCACTACCTGCTTTTGTTGAGAAGGTTAGTTACTGGACAGATGCAGCAGACAGCTTGATATTTAAATACAATACTCCGGCTTATCAGTATGAAAGGGTAAGGTCTATAGCTGAGCCAGCTTTACAGAAAGCTTTGACCAACCAGCAAACCTTATTGTCTAATGGTTCAATCACTCAAAAACAATATGATAATAATGTCAAAGCCATTAATAATAAACTTGAAGCTCTTGCTAATTTGAGGCCTTTGACTTTTGAACAATATAAGGCAAATTTGTTCAATAAGAAATTAAATTCTCCAACCGATAAGGCTTATGCCAATATTAGGGACAATGTGGACACCACTTCTAATGGCACCAATTGGATGGATGAAATTTTCCAGGTAGCCCCGATGCAAAAACACCATATTTCGGTACAAGCAAGCTCTGAGAAAGCAAATCTGTACTTGTCTGCTTCTTATTTTACGCAGGATGGCGTTGTGGGAGGAGCAAAAAATAACTTTACCAGGTATAACTTCCGCTTAAATGGTGACGTTCAGGCTACCAAATGGATGAAACTCGGGTCAAATGTAACAGTAGCACAGTCAAAATCCAGAAACCTCCCGTTAAATGACCTTTATGGAGGTATTATCAGTGCTGCAATGTCTCATGACCCTACTATTGTCCCATATTGGAACGATACTTCTGAAGTTTTTGCCTATTATCGTTCTGTTGGAAGAAATTACACTACAGAGGCAGCCCGCGAAGATTTGTTAAATAACCGTTTGTTGAAAACTGAAGACGGAAGGTACTACAGTAATACTACCATGCCTGTCAATGAAAGGGTAAACCCTTTGGCTATTATGCAGTTGTCTCAAAATGATGTAGCTACTACCGAGAGGGTTATTGGTAATGCATATTCAGAAATCAAGCCATTTAAATTTTTAACCTATAGGCTTAGTTTTAGTGGTGAACTTACTTATGTAACCAATGACAACTGGGGGCCCGCATACAAACTTAACGATACCAGACAAAGAGATTACAGCTATGTGTATAAACAAATAGCCAGGTATTATAATTCACAAATTGATAACACCCTTTCTTTTGTTAAATCATTTGGCGATCACAATGTGTCGGCAACTGTTGGACAGTCTGCTGAGCAATACATAGGATATAGCGTAAATGGTACCCGTATCAACCTTCAGGAGTTGAATGAAAGCTGGAACTATCTGGATGCTGTGCAAAGACCAGATACTCTTTCAAAACTCAGAGATGACAACGGAGGTTTCAAAGATAAAAACACAAAGATGGCTTATTTTGGCAGGGTGAATTACGATTTTCGCGAAAAATATATGTTTGGTGCTACTATTCGCCGCGATGGTTCTTCTTTGTTTAGTGATAAAAAACGTTGGGGAGTATTCCCTTCATTTTCTTTAGGTTGGAATGTTCACAAAGAAAGCTTTTTCAATGTGCCATTTGTTTCTTTAATGAAGGTTAGAGGGAGCTGGGGCCGAAATGGCAGCACTCAAAATGTTGATGCTTATATGTGGATATCTACCAAAACAGCCCAATCGTTAGGAGGTGCTAAAACGATTGTAACAGGTGTTACCAAAAATGAAGATTTGAAATGGGAAACTTCTGAACAAACCGATATCGGAGTAGATTTTGGGTTCCTTAAAAATAAGTTGACCTTAACAATTGACTGGTACAATAAAAAGACCATTGATTTATTGGCAAAACCAATTCTTCCTGCCTGGATGGCTTCTTCTTCCGGAGATGTTGCTTATTATAACGTAGGCGAAGTTTCTAACAAAGGGTTAGAATTTGATTTGGGCTATTCTGACAATATTGCTGATTTTAAATACGATGCAAAACTTACTGCTACCTATTTAAAAAACGAAGTTACCGATTTTAATGCACAAAGGCTTACAGGTTATGGGGCACACGGGGCTCCTTTTGAGGCTACTGCTTTTGAAGAAGGTCAGCCAGTATGGTATTTTAGAGGTTATAAAGCCGAGGGTATTTTCCAAAGCTGGGAAGAAATAAGGAATTATACTTATACCGATCCTAATACTGGTGTAGTTACATTGATTCAGCCTGATGCAGTGCCTGGAGATGTTAAAATTAAAGATGTAGGAGGTACCGTTGACCCTAAAACCGGAAAGGCAAGTATTCCTGATGGAAAAATTGACGGTAATGATTATACTTACGTCGGAAAACCTATGCCTTCATGGACATTTGGTTTGAACCTCAATGGCGAATATAAAGGATTTGACCTGAGCATGTTCTGGTATGCCGAAGTGGACAAAGAAATATATAACAACACCCTTCGTGGCGACTTCCTTCACCTGAACAGGGCTGAAACATTCTACACCAACAGATGGACTGAAGGCAGCGGTACAAATGACTGGATGCGTGCCAGATATACTGATAACACTACAGGTTCAACCCAAATTGGTTTTAACAGCTTGTTCTTTGAAGACGGTAGCTTCCTGAGATTGAAAAATATCCAACTTGGATATACTTTGCCTGTTTCGTTGACCCAAAAAGTTCAGATATCAAAATTGCGTTTTTATGTTAGTGCTTCTAATTTGTTGACTTTTACCAACTATACCGGTTCAGATCCTGAAATTGGTTATACTGGTGATAACAATTCTAAGAACCACAACAGTTTTGGTGTTGACAGGGGTATGTACCCATCTGCAAAACAGTATATTATTGGTGTTAATATTACTTTCTAAAATTTAATGAATATGAAAATGAAAACGATATATAATACTTTTCTGATTTTGTTTTCGTGCATGGCTATATTTAGCTCATGTTCTGAAGATAGGTTAGATGTTGAACCTTTTGGAAAATATGCCCAGGACCCTGATCCAAACAGGCCTTTGGATTTGAACATGATTGATGGTGAAGCCAGGGGCTTGTATTCACAAGTATCATGGTGCTACAACACCCAATGGGGTTATTCTACTTATGTTACTTTTAACAGTGCTTCAGATGATGCTGTTTCTGGTGGCGCTGCTGCCGGTGACCGTCCTGAATATGAAGCTGCTGAAAAGTTTACCCTTGACCCTAATAATTTAGGCGTAATCAATCTCTGGAAAAGATTTTATTCCGGTATTGGTAGTTGCAATAAGCTTTTAGACAATTATCCCGACAAAGATATTGACACGTTAAAAAGGGCTAAAGCAGAAGCTAAATTTCTCAGGGCTTATTATTATTTCAATTTAGTCAATATTTTTGGGCCGGTCCCAATGCCATTAAAGTCAACCGATTTGGCAGAAATGCCTAATACCCCTATAGCTGAGATATATGCTCAAATTGAAAAAGACCTCAATGATGCCATAGCTTCCAATGGCCTTCCAAAAAGTAAAAAACAATTATCAAGTGTTGATTTGGCTATTACTCGTGCAACAGAATATACTGTCCGCGCATTCCTGGGCAAAGTTTATGTTTACCATTCAACCATGTTGAACGAAAACAAATGGCAGGATGCTAAAGCACAACTTGAAGCTGTGAAAAACTCCGGCGAATATTCTTTAGTTACTAATTTCAGAAGCCTTTGGTCAAGCAAAAACGAGATGAAAGACGGAAACCCTGAAAGCATCTTCGAAGCTTCATATACCGATATATATGGCGAAAACTGGGGAGGTGTAGCTACCGGAAACCTTGACATGCAGTTAATGGGTATCAGAGATTTGCAAGGTTATCCCGGTTTAGACGGTGGATGGGGCTTCTGTAAGCCTACTCAGAAACTTGTTGATGCTTTTATTGCCGAGAGTGATTCTATCAGGTTAGATGCCACTGTTGTGGCCGCTTCATGGCCAGCTTCAATAGCGCAATGGGAAGCTGATAAAAAATTATTACCATCATTAAATTCAAAGGGTGCTAAATATAGCGAGCCTTATGACCCAACTGGCTACTGGAATGGCAAATACCGCCAGGACGAACATCCTCTGAACGCCGATATGTATGCTCAAAATGAGCTTATATACAGGTTTTCTGATGTATTACTTCTTTTAGCCGAAACTGAATATCATTTGGGCAACGAGGCTGCAGCTTTAGGATATGTTAACCAGATAAGGGACAGGGTACATTTGGCCCCCAAAAGTTCAACAGGTATGCAGCTCTTAAATGATATTAGAAAGGAAAGACAATTAGAACTTGCAATGGAAACCCAAAGATATTGGGACTTAATCCGTTGGGGATTGGCAGCTCAGGAAATTCCTAATTTTAAAACTTCAACAAAAGGTTTGTGGCCAATACCCCAAGAACAGTTAAATGTTGACCCTCTTTTGAAACAAAACGAAGGTTATTAATTATTTTCCACTCATAAAATTAAAGAGGCTGCCAACACTGGCAGCCTCTTTTGGTATAAACCTTCCACGTTTTGAAAAACCTGGAAAGTCTTTTTATTGAATGACACCGTTTACTTACTACACAGCTCGGTCAACACACCAAAAGTTGATTTTGGGTGGAGAAAACCAATATTCAACCCTTCTGCACCTTTGCGGCCTTGTTTGTCAATGAGGGTAACGCCTTTTTGTTCAACAGCAGTCAATGCTTCATTTACATTATCTACGGCAAAAGCAATGTGGTGTATCCCTGCTCCTTTTTTCTCGATAAATTTACCAATAGGTCCTTCAGGATCAGTTGATTCCAAAAGCTCAATTTTGGTTTGCCCTACCATGAAGAAAGCTGTTTTTACCTTCTGGTCTTTTACTTCTTCAACGGCGTAACATTCTAAACCCAGTACATCCTGGTAATACTTAATAGCTTCATCGAGGTTGCTTACTGCTATCCCGATATGCTCAATGTGCGATGGCTTCATAAATAAACTAAAAATTAAAAATTAAAAATCTTTGTTGCTCGCGGTAAAAGTACAAAATAAGAATTTTATTAAAAATTTATTTTGGATTGCTGTGGATAATTCTACCAATAGCTTGTTTTTTACCCAAATTAACCATTAGGTGGCAATATTTTGCCAAACTATATGATTAATTTGGGTCGTTATAAACGGGACCAGCTGATTTAGAAAATATTTGATGTAATTTGTTAAATTGCTGAATTACAATTTTTTGATCAATTAAGTATTTTCTAATACTTAATTTGGGCTTAATGAGAGTTTGAAAAAAGTAAAGATAATATCATTAAAAAATGGTGCAAAATAGCTTATTTTGAAAGTTTTATTAAAAAACGTTGAGGAAGATTGAACAAATGAAGATAAAACTCGCAAAATCAGGACTGTTAGTGCTTTGCATTTTGGCTATAATAGTAGCCGGTTGTGCCAAGGTAGGAAATATTCAGGGTGGCCCCAAAGACTCTATTCCTCCCGTAGTAGTGAAAAGCTCCCCGAAAAACTTTTCGACCAATTTTAAAGGCAAAAAGATAAAAATTGAATTTAACGAATTCATTGAGCTTAAAGACCTCAACAAAGAATTTAACATGTCGCCCCCTGTGACCAAAAAACCAAAGATATGGCTCAATGGCAAAGTAATGGTTGTCGAAATTCGGGATACATTAAAGGATAGTACCACCTACACGTTGAGCTTTGGCAACAGCATTGTCGATTTGAACGAAGGTAACAAGCTTAGCAACTTTGAATTTGTTATTTCTACCGGTACATACATTGATTCGATGGGTGTACACGGCAAAATAAAAGACGCCCTGACTCAAAAGCCCTTAAAAGAGCCTCTGCTGGCAATGCTTTATGCCAACCTTGACGATTCGGCCTTTTTTCTGCAAAAGCCCATGTACACCGGTAGCGTAGATAAGGATGGGAACTTTGCAGTGAACAATGTCAAGCCTGGAAAGTACAACCTTTTTGTATTGTCTGACCTCAATTCAAACCTGAAATATGATATTGGCGAAATGGTTGCTTTCTGCGATTCGGCATTGGTGCTTAGCCCCGAATTTATTACTGGTAAGCATAAGATTGAAATAGAAGAAGATACTGCCCGAAATGACAGTGTGGTTATGGTTGTTGACAGCGCAAAGCTCCGTCAAGCCAGAAACAGCTTACACGTCAACCTTATTTCCTTTATTGAAGAAGGAAGGAAGCAATACATCAAATCATATACCCGTCCTAACAGGCGGTGCGTTAATATTGTATTTAACAAGCCCTTGATAAAAGACAGTTTGAGCATCGACCTTATCAATAATAAAGGAGAAAATTGGTATTTGAAAGATCGTACCAACTTCAAAGACAGTCTTTTCTTATGGATTAAAGATACTACACTTATTAAAACAGACACACTGCGCCTTGGCATTGGTTATTATGCCTTTGACAAAAAAGATTCGCTTATCTATAAAAAAGATACACTCCTCTTCAGGTTTATAGACACTTCAAACCCCAAAACGAAGAAACCCGAAGAAAAAGCCAATGTACTTGTAAATGCACCGCAGATCTTCGAGTTGAACGGAATAATAACGATAGAATGCCCTTATCCGGTCTTAAAAATTGATAAAGAAAAGCTGATACTGGAGGAAAAAGTTGATACTGTCTTTAACCCAGTGGCGTATGATTTAATACAAGACAGCATTTTTCAGCGTTTGTTTGTGGTCAACAATAAATGGAAAGAACAGACTTCATATAAAATGACAATACTTCCAGGCTTTGCTAACAACATTTATGGGCTTCCACAAGATACTATAATAAATAGCTTTACCACAAAAAGCCTGGATAGTTACGGGACATTAGCCATTAACCTTACAGGGCCTAAAATGCCAGTAATATTGCAACTTTTAGACGGTGATAAGGTCAAATATGAAATAAAAGCTGAAACAGATGGTATTATTGACTTCAAATACCTTGAGCCTAAAGAATACGTTTTGAGGCTTATTGAAGACAAAGACAACAATGGCAAATACACCTCTGGTAACGTTTTGAAAAAGATTCAGCCCGAAAATGTTATATATTACGGGCAAATGATAAAGATACGTGCCAACTGGGACATGGAAATTAATTGGGAACTTAAATAAAACTATGGAACACCACCATCCTGCAAGAAAAAAACATTCGCACCAAAGACATTCACATGCTGGCGATAACCTGCTGATAGCTACTGTGCTAAATATTACCATTACTATAGTTGAGGTAGCCGGTGGCCTGTTGTCCAATAGCATTGCGCTATTGTCAGATGCATTGCACAACTTTGGCGACAGTATTGCTGTTTTTCTGGCTTACGTTTCAAACAAAATTAGCCAAAAAGGGCCTTCAGCAAAAAAGACATTTGGCTACAAACGGGTAGAAATAATGGCAGCCATGCTCAATAGCCTTATTTTGGTTGTTATTTGTGCATATCTGTTGTACGAGTCGTGGCACCGCATGATAAACCCTAAGCCTGTCCAAGGGCTTATAATGACTATTGTAGCAACAGTAGGGCTTTTGGCTAACTTATTTGCTGTATTTCTTTTACATAAAGACAAAAACCGAAATATAAATATAAAGGCTGCATATTTACACTTGTTATCTGACACTGTTTCATCTATTGGCGTAGTGATAGGCGGTTTGCTTATCTATTTTTACAAAATATACTGGATTGACCCAATTATAACCATCATTATCAGTCTTTATATCTTTAAAGAAACCTGGGGGATATTGAAACAGGCCTATCTGATCCTTATCCAGGCTGCCCCTGAAGGTGTGGAAATAGATGATATACTTGAAGTGTTGGAGCGTTACGAAGAAATTGAAAATGTACACCATGTACATATTTGGAAACTTAACGATACCGAAATTCATTTTGAATGCCATATAGACATGAAAAATAACGTGAGGCTCAGCGAAACTGAAGAGTTGATGCACCGTATAAAAAAGATATTATTCGAGAAGTTTAACATTGTGCACACTACTATCCAGTTTGAATACAATTGTTGTGACGACAAATCTATAATCTACAAATGAAAAATTATTTAACCTTAGCAATAATATTGGTTTTGGTAATCTCATGCGGACAACGAAAGACAGCTGTCCCGGCTTCTATAATCCCCGAAGAACGTATGATTACAATACTTACAGATTACCATCTGGCACAAAGCCTCAATACAAATTATAGAGTGCGGAACGAAATGCTAAAAAACATGCCTGTCAGGCTTTCTGACAGTGTCTTAAAAGCCAATGGCGTAACAAAAGCCCAACTCGATAGCTCTCTGACCTATTATGCTACTGATTTGGAGCGTTTTGAAAAAATATACGACGAAGTACTCAACCGTCTTAACAAGATGCAAGCTAAACTACAGGACACCCCTAAAAAAGACTCTTCAAAAGTAACTAAAAAATAGCCATGCGTAAAGTAGCTGCTAATTATGTATTCCCCGTATCGTCAGCTCCTATACGCAATGGTATTGTTACTTTCAACGATGAAGGAATTATTACTGAAATAAAAGACAATGGCGGTGCCCTTATGGAGGCTCAGGGTATTGAATTTTACAATGGTATTCTTGTCCCCGGTTTTGTCAATTGCCATTGCCACCTGGAGTTAAGCCATTTGCACAAGAAGATATCCCACGGGAATGGATTGATGACTTTTATTAATGAATTGGTATCTATCAGAAATGTTGATATTCGAGATATTAAACACTGTATTTCCGTTGCTGACAGTCAGATGTACAGTGAAGGAATAGTTGCTGTTGGCGATATTTCTAATACTTCTGATAGCATTACTGCTAAAATGGCAAGTAAAATAAAGTATCACACATTTATTGAACTGTTTGACCTTTATTTTAAAGATGTTGGAGAGTTAATCGCTAATGGAGCCCTTTTACAAAAGCAATACGAAGAGCTGGGTTTATCTTCTTCTATTGTACCACATGCTCCATACAGTGTGTCTCCTGAATTATTTGTAAATATAGCTTCTTTTCATAAAAAAGGTTCATTGTACAGCATCCATAACCAGGAAACTACAGATGAAGACCTGATGTTTCTTGAAGGAAAAGGCGTGTTGTTTGATATGATAAACAAAATGCCCAATAGCAGGTTTTTGCCAACAGGAAAAGCTTCATTGCCCTCTTATTTTGACTATCTGCCAAATGAATCAAAGGTGTTGCTTGTTCACAATACCTTTAGCAGGGCCGAACATATACAACTATTGAAAAATAAGGACATAACGTTGGTTTTGTGCCCCAATGCCAATAGATATATTGAAAACAGGCTGCCAGACATACCTATGTTTGTAAAAGAAGGAATAAAACTTGCTCTTGGAACCGATAGCCTCGCTTCAAACTATAAACTCTCCATCTTAGAAGAAATGAAAACTATAGTTGCCAGTTTCCCTGATATTTCATTTGAAGAAGTACTTCAATGGGGTACGCTAAATGGTGCCAAAGCATTGGGCCTGGAGGCTGATTTTGGTAGTTTTGAAGTGGGAAAGAAGCCTGGAATTAACCTTATCTGTAATTTTGATTTCCAGAAGATGACCATTGACAAAGATAGTTTTATAAAAAAACTGGTATAATGATTATTGAATCTATTCAAATATCCGACCTTTCTGAAATTGCTACCCTTCAACCCATGGACTGGCCTGATATTGTGCCCGATATTGAATACTACATCCATTCCCCGTTTTGTAGAGCTGTTAAAGTGGTTAAAAATGGCGTTATTGCTGGTATAGGGGCCAACATCTTTTTTGAAGGCACCTGCTGGCTGGCACATATTATTGTTAACGAAAGCTATCGCAACAAAGGAATTGGAACTGCCATTGTTGCAAACCTTATGAATTATGCAAAATACGAAGGGTATGACACTCAAATGCTTATTGCTACTGAGTTGGGTGAACCTGTTTATAAAAAATCAGGTTTTAAAAAGGTTACAGACTATTTGTTTTTTAAACGTACTGAACCTTCTCATATAGAAACAAAATCAGAACGAATAATCCCGTATTCTGCTCAATACAAAAATGCCCTTCTTGAATTAGACAGATATGTAACTGGTGAAAATAGAATAAATATACTTGAAAAGCATCTAACATCTTCATATCTTATTGCTAATCAAAATGAAATATATGCATTTTATATACCTTCATTAGGTGAGGGCCCAATTATTGCCCAAGACAAAGAGGCTGGCATTGAACTGATGCAGTATAAATATGCCACTGTTGATAAAGCCGTTTTACCTGCCGAAAACGCTACTGGTATTGAATTTTTGCTTGCCAACGGCTTTGTTCAGGTATCAAAATGTTCCCGGATGCTTTATGGCAAAGAAATACCCTGTCATCCCGAAATGATATACAGCCGCATCCGCGGAAATGTTGGATAATATTTTACAATTTAAACCATTGATAAAAAGTTATTTATAAATAATGTCACTTTTTTAACGTCAAAATAGTGTTATTTTTTTAACGATTTGAAAGTAGAAGTAAAACAAATGTGTAATTTTGTCAGCATTTTGATTTTTACCGAAATGATTTATTAATATTTAAACAAAACAATATGAGTTTTACACATGAAGTTGAAGGAATGATTTGCCTTGCACAAGGTGCAAATCATGGACCTGCTCCAATACCCTCTGAAGGTAAATGGGTAAAGGCTAAAGAAGTTAAAGACATTTCAGGTTTGACACACGGTGTTGGCTGGTGTGCACCACAACAAGGGGCTTGTAAGCTTACCTTGAATGTTAAAGATGGTATTATCCAGGAAGCATTGGTTGAAACCATTGGCTGTACCGGTATGACCCACTCAGCTGCTATGGCTGCTGAAATTCTTCCTAACAAAACTATCCTTGAGGCATTGAATACAGACCTCGTTTGCGATGCTATCAATACTGCAATGCGCGAGTTGTTTCTGCAAATCGTTTACGGACGTACCCAGACAGCATTCTCAGAAGGTGGCCTTCCTATTGGCGCTGGCCTTGAAGATTTAGGTAAAGGGCTTCGTGGTGTTACTGGTACTTTGTACGGTACATCTGCTAAAGGCCCTCGTTATCTTGAAATGGCCGAAGGGTATATCACCAAAATCGGTATTGACAAAGACAACGAAATTATCGGTTACGAATTTGTCAACCTTGGCCGTATGATGGATATGATCAAAAGCGGAACTGATGCAAACGAAGCTCTTAAGAAGGCTTCTGGCAAATATGGCCGTATGGAAGATGCAGTTAAAGTTATTGACCCACGTAAAGAATAGGAGGAACTTAAGATGTCACAAAACGCACAATTATTCGAAGGCTATAGCCGCCGTATCAATCAAATCAACAAAGTCCTTAATTCTTACGGAATTTCTTCACTTGAAGAAGCTAAAAAGATTTGTGATGACAAAGGGGTTGATGTTTACAAAATTGTAAAAGACATTCAACCCATAGCATTTGAAAATGCTATGTGGGCATATATCACCGGAGCGGCAATTGCTATAAAAAAAGGACAAAAAAATGCAGCTGATATTGCAGCTACTTTAGGCGAAGGTTTACAGGCTTTTTGTATCCCTGGTTCTGTTGCTGACGACCGTAAAGTAGGTCTTGGCCATGGGAACTTAGCTGCTATGCTCCTTCGCGAAGAAACCAAATGTTTCGCTTTCCTTGCTGGTCACGAATCATTTGCTGCTGCTGAAGGTGCTATTGGTATTGCTAAATCTGCAAATAAAGTACGTAAAGAGCCTTTACGCGTTATCCTTAACGGTTTAGGTAAAGATGCTGCTAAGATTATTGCCCGTATCAATGGATTTACCTACGTTCAAACCCAGTTTGACTACGCTACTGGAGAAGTGAAAGAAGTAAAACGCATTGCATATTCATCAGGCGACCGTGCTAAGGTTAACTGCTATGGTGCTGACGATGTTCGCGAAGGTGTTGCTATCTTCCACAAAGAAGGTGTTGACGTTTCTATCACAGGTAACTCAACTAACCCAACACGTTTCCAACACCCAGTTGCCGGTACATACAAAAAAGAATGTATCGAACAAGGCAAGAAATACTTCTCTGTAGCTTCAGGTGGTGGTACAGGCCGTACACTTCACCCAGACAACATGGCTGCTGGTCCTGCTTCTTATGGTATGACAGACACTATGGGCCGTATGCACTCTGATGCCCAGTTTGCCGGTTCATCTTCAGTTCCTGCTCACGTAGAAATGATGGGGCTTATCGGTATGGGTAACAACCCAATGGTAGGCGCATCTGTAGCTGTTGCTGTAGCTCTTTCACAAGCAAAGTAATTCAATTACGAATTATAAATTTAAAATTACGACTTGAGTAAATGCTGGCATTCAGTATTTCTCAGGTCGTTTTTTTTCAATTAAAAATTGTCAATTACGAATTACGGAATTTTCTAGCTACTTTTAATTCGTAATTTTAAATTTTTAATTGAATTGTTATGAAGTCTGAGAATGTTGTTCAGCAAAAGAGCTTTGATTTCGCTATTAGGATTGTAAATGTTTATAAATATCTTCAAACAGAAAAGAAAGAATTTGTAATATCTAAGCAATTATTACGTTCTGGAACATCTATTGGGGCTAATATCGAAGAAAGTATAGGCGGACAGTCAGAAAAGGACTTTTTGTCAAAAGTAGCAATAGCATATAAAGAAGCTCGAGAAACAATGTATTGGCTGCGTCTATTGCTGGCTGCAGGCTACTTAACTAATGAACAATCTGAGAGTTTGAAATTAGATGCTGAAGAGATTTGCAGAATACTAGGGAAAATCCAAATTACCTTAAAAAAGAAACTACACAATTAAAGATTATCAATTACGAATTACGTTGTTTTTCTGCCATTTTTAATTCGTAATTTTGAATTTTTAATTGATATTTATGACTAAGCAAGAAACCATAGACAAAGCTATTTCATTTTTTGAAGAAGGATATGCTTGTTCACAGGCAGTGGTACTGGCATTTGCGCCCCAATTTAACATAGATGAAACAGCAGCTAAGCTTATATCTTCTACTTTTGGCGGAGGAATGGGCCGTTTGCGCGAAAAATGTGGTGCTGTGACCGGAGGTTTCATGGTTCTTGGTCTGGCTTATGGCAACACCGACCCTAAAGACATGGACACCAAGCTTGCTGCTTACCAGAAAGTCCGTGATATAAACCAACTGGTTATTGATAAATATGGAACTACCATGTGCAGCGACATCCTAAAACAAAATGTCTCTGAAAATGACGTTAAACAGCGAAATCATCACGCCATTATCTGTTATAAAGTTGTAGGTGATGTTGCCGGAATGGTGTATGATATGCTGAACAAAAAATAAGGCCAGGTGTGCCCCGGCCTTATCCCAATTAAAAACCAAAAAATCAATCGCTCAGACACACAGCAAATTCATTTTCGAGCTGAAAAAAGTGAACTTTTCCTTCTCTAGCCAGCCATCCCAGCGCCATATAAACATCTTTTATGTCCATTTTGGACATCTTTTTCAAATCAGTAACTTTAAGCTCCCCTTTTTCCATTAGCATTTGCCAGATTTTACCGGCATCAAACCCAATTTTTGTTTTTTCCATGGTAATCGAATTAAGTTAAACAATATTACTTCAATACAAATCTTCGCCATTAGCCTCAGGCTGGAAAACGACACTCTCAATCTTCACAAACAGCTTCCCTTTAGGGGCATCAAACGAGATGGTATCCCCGGCTTTATAGCCAATTAAGGCACATCCGAGGGGAGAGAGTATAGAGACCATGCCCTTCGAAAAATCTGCCTGCTGAGGATATACCAAACGTAAATCCATGGTTTTGTCTGAATCTGCGAAGCAGACTTTTACAATGGAATTCATCGTGACAAAATCCGGCGTAATCTTTTTTGAGTCTATCTTTTTTGCTTTGCCTAATTCGTACGATAGAAAATCAAGATACTTTACATCTATGCTTTTTCTTTCTCTCATTGTCTGTATAAGGCCTGTCAGCTTTGCAAAATCGTTTATTGTCACTACAATTTCTTTCTTTTTCATTTCCACTTGTTTTATCATATCTTGTCCTCCATTTTTATAACATTTTACCAAACTTTAATGCTTTAAAAAATGCTATTTTTACCTTGTAATAAAACTAAAACCGACACATACATAAAACGAATACGATTTATATTTGTGTCGGATACGATACAAATATAAGGAACTTTTTGAATATAAAAAATTAGATGAAGATAGCTGTAAGGGAAAACTTAAAGCCATCAGGGATAAGCAAGGGGTTG